>Ga0208648_1000595_pt1 | contig 34938 bp, 31 predicted proteins | sample AntAceMetag02UKL_FD_184772 | JGI IMG/M metagenome (GOLD analysis project Ga0208648, IMG submission 184772) | Saline lake microbial communities from Ace Lake, Antarctica - Antarctic Ace Lake Metagenome 02UKL (SPAdes) (version 2) | ecosystem: Environmental > Aquatic > Non-marine Saline and...
AAACAGTACGATAGATACTTTCTGTTGAAAATGCCTTTTTTACACAAAAAACCTGTCAAGAACTTTTTTAGTTTTTTTGGCTGTTTATCTAAAAAATTAGACTTTCCCTGTAATTTATACCGGATACAAAATATTTGTATATTAAATCCGGTTAATAGTAATATGTTGATTTTAGGCATTCGACGCGGCAAAGCAGGAATCTTTATGACTAAGTCCACCCCCCCTACTCCCAGAAAAACCCGGGAGTTTCAAAATCACCATTTTGACTCCACAATATGGAATGATTTTAAGTTTCGAGACAACGATATTATTATCGCAACTTATGCCAAATCAGGAACGACATGGATGCAGCAAATCATCGCTCAATTGCTATTCAATGGAGCTGATGATTTAGAAGTGGCGGAAATGTCACCCTGGCTAGATCTCCGGGTACCGCAGAAAAAAGTAAAACTGTCTGTTATTGAAGCGCAGACACAGCGTCGATTTGTCAAAACGCATTTACCTGTGGATGCACTGGTTTTTTCAGCAAGGGCAAAATACATCTACATTGGTAGAGATGGTCGTGATATTCTTTGGAGTCTGTACAACCATCATGCGACTGCGAACGATGCCTGGTATCAGGCTCTGAATGATACTCCCGGAAGAATTGGCCCTGCTATTGAAAAACCGCACACGTCTATAACGCAGTATTATCATGACTGGCTGGATAACAATGGCTATCCCTGGTGGTCTTTCTGGGAAAACGTACGTTCATGGTGGGCTATCAGGAATCTTCCGAATGTCTGTTTTGTGCACTACGCTAATCTTAAAAAGGATATGCCCGGGGAGATTCGTCGCGTAGCTGAATTTCTTGAAATACCTGTGGATGAGGAAAAATGGGAATCGATACTATTGCATTGCAGCTTTGATTATATGAAACAAAATGCCACGAAAAGCGTACCACTGGGCGGTGCTTTTTGGGATGGTGGAGCACGGACATTTATTCATAAAGGCACCAATGGTCGCTGGCGTGATATTCTGCAAAAAGAGGAATCGTTAAAGTACGAACAATATGCCGAAAAAGAACTGGGCAACGAGTGCGCCAGATGGCTTGCCTCAGGTCAAATGGTTTAGCAGCGAAATCCTAAAGGATGTCTAATAATCGCTGGTGTTCGCTGTAGTACATTGGACAAAAGCAATTTAAGTAAGCATAAGATTGTTATATTTTTACCACAGAAGACACTGAGTGTTATATCGCGTAACTGCCGTGCTCTGTGGTATGTTAGAATTTTGATATGTTTTTTTTAAAAGTATGAACGACTATGTATACCTGAAAATAGTTCTCCTAGTTTTCAGATCTCTTTTCTATATTTTAACTGCATCCCGTTTAGGAAATTGCGTAATATCTGATTTTTACATTCGCGATAATTTTTGTGTGCTGGCTTACGGAAAAAAGCGCTTAATTCATGTTTACTTAAACGAAAGTCAACTAGTTCGAATATCGCCATAATATCTTCATCTTTTAAATCTAAGGCGATTTTTAATTTTCTAAAAATGATATTGTTAGTCAAAGATTTTTCTGGCTCAGCATGTGGGCCCTCTTTTTTTCCACGTTTTTCATTAATCAGGCCATTGAGAAAAATCGCCATATTAGTATCATCACATTCCTGATAAGCCGGGTCATCATCTTTTTTAAGCCAGTCGCTAATTTGTTCCCGTGAAACCTGATGATCTGCCAAGGCAAATATGGCAATCATTTTTGTATCATCAAAGTCGAAAGTGTAGCGGATGCGACGCAAAACATCGTTATTAGTCATAGTTTATTTAAGGTTCTTGAAAAATGAGTGATGTGTTGCTAATAGCACTCTATATAGGTAAGTAATATCTCTTATAACCGCTTAATAATGCGGTGGTCGTTCATCAGCTGCCGAAAATATACCACCAGATTGAGCTGCAGCCTCTGACATATCTCGTACTCGACCGATCAAATGTTGCGTAAGACGCTCTAATGCATCAATTTGAGTTTGTTGCTTGCACAGTACTTCATTAAGCTGCGTTATGGTATCTTCCTGGTAAGCAATTTTTGTTTCTATTGAAATTATGCGCTGCTCAGTCATAGTATTACTTTAAATAAGAACAACAATAATCTGTGGGAGTTTTGATGTTGATTTGAAATTTTGAATCCGCTGGTACTGCAAATGATTCACCAGCGGTGATACTTTGCCACTGTTCGCTTCCAGGTAATAATACGTCAAGCTCACCTGCCATGATTTCCATGATTTCTTTTGCCGCTGTACCAAAAGTGTATTCGCCAGGCAGCATAAATCCCAGTGTTTTTTCTGTTCCATCAGCAAACTGGATAGTACGACTGCTTACTTGTCCGTCAAAATATATATTTGCTTTTTTAACTACCGTTACATTATCAAAAGTTGTCATTTTGTGTCTTTCTCACTTATTTTTTATTCCAGGAAAAACCTGGTAACTAATACAGATCTGCATAGAGTGGACTGATGCTACTCTAAAGCCTACTTTTTAAATTATACTTTCTTCAGAGCTATTTTAGCTTCATTCCATAAGCTATCTAATTCATTTAATTCACATTGCTTAACTTCACGTCCAGATTGAAGAACTTTGTTTTCTATGTATTCAAAACGCCTGGTAAATTTCTGGGTACTCTTTCTCAATGCTTGTTCAGGTTCTACCTGCATATGCCGGGCAAGATTGACAGCAATTAACAGCAAATCGCCAATCTCTTCTTCTATATGTACCTGATCTCCAGAGTGCCAGGCTTCTTTAACTTCCTCTAATTCTTCTAAAACTTTATCATAAACAGGCTCTATTTCAGTCCAGTCAAAGCCATGATTGGCGGCTCTATCCTGGATTTTCTTACACTGTACCAGCGCCGGTAAATTTTTTGCAACACCGGATAAAATGGTATGATTTTCGACTTCTTTTTTTGCTCTTTCAGATGCTTTTAGTGATTCCCAGGCTTGATGTTGCTCTGTTTCGTTGGCATATACAACATCTGAAAAAACATGCGGATGCCTGCGAATTAATTTATCTGCAACACTTCCTGCTACTTGCTCAAAATCAAATAAATCCTGCTCTTCTGCAAGTTGAGCATGAAATACAACTTGAAACAGCAAATCACCTAATTCAGACTGCAGATCTTGCATATCATCACGCTCAATCGCATCGACAACTTCATAAGCCTCTTCCAGTGTATAAGGGATAAGACTGCTAAAATCCTGTTTCCTGTCCCATGAACAACCGGACTCAGGATCTCTTAACTTGTGCATTACTAGCAATAATCGTTGAGTATTTTTCATGGATACAAGTATTACATATCAAAAGTATGCATTTTATCATCCAGTCGGGGCCAGGCTGACGTGACTGCTTTAACTAATGTCGCCAAAGGAATGGCAAAAAAGACACCCCAAAAGCCCCATAAACCACCAAAAAACAAGATGGAAACAATAATTGCAACAGGATGTAAATTGACTGCCTCAGAAAAAAGTAACGGTACTAATACAACACCATCTATTGCTTGTATGATCGAATAAGCAATGACAATATACATAAACTCATCGCCACTAAAACCCCATTGAAAAAATGCGACGCCTAATACTGGAAACGTTACCAGGGTTGCGCCAACATAGGGAATAATTACTTGTAAGCCCATAAAAACAGATAGCAATACAGCATAGTTAAGGCCTAAAGCGGAAAAAGTCATATAACTGGCAAACCCCATGATAAGGACTTCGACAAATTTGCCGCGGATATAGTTACCTAATTGCATATCCACTTCAGCCCAGACATTGATCGATAATAATCTATCCCTGGGCATAAATTTAGCAAACCAGTTCAGTAACACCGATTTGTCTTTCAAACAAAAAAAGATTAATACAGGAACCAAAATAAGATAAACCAATGCACTGATAATACCCACAACAGATGAAGCTGAAAAACTTAATAACTCCTGTCCATAATTCAACGCTTCCTGTTGTATTGCAAACATCATATCTCTCAGTTTATCAGCCGATATAAATTGAGGATAGGCTTCAGGCAATTTTAAAATTTCAGCTTGCGAGCTCTTAATAATATCCGGCGTATGTTGCAAGAGTTGTTTTAATTGCTTATATAACATCGGCATCAAACCAAATAAGAAATAGCTAAAAGCCCCCATAAACGCCAAAAATACTATAAATACGGAAGGCAGACGCTTTAGTTTATGTTCTAGTTTTTTAACCACGCCTTCTAAGAGATAAGCTAAAACAATAGCAATAAAAACCGGCATTAACACATTTGACAACGATGTAATTAAGAAGAAGCCAACAATTAAAATAATAGCTAATGCGATAGCCTGCGAGTTAGGGAAAAATCGCTTTAAGCTGTCTTTTACAAACTTTAGGTTGGAATGATCATTACGCTGCATGGTGACTTATTATTATAATTAGTGTCAAGGACGATATGTGGCATTTGTTTTTGGCGTTTCACTCACACTGACTGAAATGACTTCATGCCATATGTGTTTGGCATGGTCATAAAGATACTTAGCAATACTTTCGGCTGTAGTTGGGCCAATCAAGACATCATTCAGATGACGATGATCCAGTGTCTCGTCAATCATATTTTTAAACACAGCAAGCTCATTGTAATCAACCACAAACCCCGTTGCATTGAGCTTTTCTGCGGCTAAAACCAGTTCTACAACATAATTATGTCCGTGCAATCGACTACAAGGGTGTTGCTCAGGTAAACCTTCGATTATATGGCTTGCACTAAAATTAAATTGTTTAGAAATTGTATACACGCGACACTGCTACCTTACACTAAAGCTAAATACAAAAAATCCGATTCGCAAAATTGAACCGGATTCAGATATGGGTTATTTTAGCATGATTTTTAGCCTTATCTCGCATAACAAAATAATGTCAGCAGAGGAATAGCAAAAGCACTGAAACCAAGCCCGAACTAAACTACATTCCTCGCTCTTTAAAATTCTTTAATCATGATGTAACTGAATAACACAGAATTTGTTTCACTTACATTTGCCACTTTGATTGGTAGCAAATACAAAAAAGCCGACTTGAATAATAAGGAACGAGAATTCAATAATGCCCGAGTCTGACTTGTCTTTTGACTTCACAGCCGCGCTAGAAAACCAGTTGCGTAGCCTGCTATGCGCCTGTTTCCCTAACACGCCTGTGAAGCCAAAATCCTGCGCCATCCTTTCGGGTATTATTAAACCCTCGTTCCTAAAGCCGGCTTCAAATAAGCACATTTCATGTTGTTTTATTCCTTACTTTGCATAACTGATTTTCTTAATGCCTCTATTTTTTCACTGTAGTCTTTATATTCATTAGAATTGCTGGGTGAATAATTCAAATTTTTAAATAAGCCCGTCAGTTTGGTGAAATAATCACGCGCAGCATCTTTATCAGTAAAGTGGTAATCCGTATTCACTAACTTAACAATAGTATTTAAACTCTCTTGCTGTCTTTTCAAAGGAACGGCTAAATCGACAGGATCAAAAGCATCTTGCTGCAGATAGACCATATCCAGAAATAGAGCCTGCTGATGTATAACGAAATCCTCAGTGGAAACACCTTCTTCACCCGTTACTTGAATCATTTGAGAGATTTCATCACCTTTGCGCAACAGCTTTACTAGTTGCTGCACATTATCTACCCAGCTTTGCGACAGATTTTCAGTAAACCAGGGTTGTAATTGCTCTAAATAGCGCGACCAGGATAAAAGTGGATCCACTGCTGGATAAAAACGCTTATAAGCACGAGCCGCACTCAAACCTAGAAAGGTCTTGACTGTTCCCAGCGTTGATTGTGTCACTGGTTCTTCAAAGTTTCCTCCCGCAGGCGATACAGTACCAATCATCGTTAAAGTACCTTCACTTTGATCAGCAGTCCTAATAACGCCAGCACGCTCATAAATACCTTTAATAGAGGAATCTAAATAGGCAGGAAAAGCTTCTTCACCTGGTATTTCTTCCAAACGCCCGGACGTTTCACGCATTGCTTGCGCCCAACGTGAAGTTGAATCAGCAATAAGCAATACATTCATACCCATTTGGCGATAATATTCGCCCAGGGTAATGCCGGTATAAATGGATGCTTCACGCGCAGCAACAGGCATAGACGAGGTATTACAAATAATGATCGTTCTATCCATTAAAGTATCGCCCTTGGCATCTTTAAGCTTAGGAAATTCGGTGATCGTTTCTACCACTTCTCCGGCACGCTCGCCACAAGCAACAACAATGACGATATCGACATCCGAGTTACGTGAAATTAAATTCTGTAATACGGTTTTTCCCGCACCAAAAGGCCCCGGAATACAACCCATTCCGCCTTTTGCAATCGGAAAAAAGCTATCAATAAGACGCAAATGCGTGATTAACGGCTCTTGTGGATATTTACGTTCAGCAATATTCTGTTTTAATAGATTTTTGGGGAGTGCTTTACGTACTGGCCAGCGCTGCTTTAAAGTAAGCGATCTTTCTTTACCTGATGCCAGTTTGATTTGCGCTATGGGCTCATCAACCGTGACGTTACCTTCCTGTATCCAGGTAACAACGACTTCTTCCTGTATATCAAAAGGCACCATTATCTTGTGCGTATAGCCTCTTTCCGGCACCGTCCCAATCACTGAACTAGCACGTAATACGGCTCCTGTTTGTACGATTGGCGTAAATGCCCATTTGCTGTTATTGTCCAAAGCAGGGAACTCAACACCTCTAGGCAAGAAATAACCGAACTCACTCGCCAGTTTATCCAGCGGGTTTTGTAGGCCATCATATACCTGACCTAATAAACCCGGACCGAGCTCTACGGAAAGCATTTCTCCGCTTTGCTCAACCAAATCACCGACAGCAACGCCAGCCGTACTTTCATAAACCTGTGCATCGGCTACTGAACCATTAATACGCAAAATCTCGGCTTTTAATCGTTCCTGGTATTTCGCTTCACCGCGTGTAGGTAAAATATATACGACTTCATTCTTGGTTAAAGGCTGTTTACTTCCAGCTAGTGTTTCTATCGATACCAGGCTATCCTGGACAGATACAACCCTTGCACTTGCGTTAGTTGTGTTATTCATTTAACTCTCAAAACCTCTAATCAATTAGGCTGTTTGTAAAAAATCACCTAAGCCGCTATTTACTAATGCTTCAAATTGAAGCATTGCCGCCTGCTCATCACATTGGGTCCATCTGTTGACTATATCCCAGCGCAATACATAAATGACAACTGCCTCAAAATCAAAATAATGGGCTTGACCTATGTTTGCATAATGCTGCCAACTCAAATTTAACAACAGCTTTTCCAGCTCTTTACTTTGATCCGTTACAAACAACGCCTGTGCTTTTGCCACCCACGGAAATCGATGACTTAAACCAAAATCATCTAACTGCCAGTTATTGCGAATTAGCGGCAGAACCTGACCATAACCCCAGTGCTCATATTTTTCAGGCGGGGGACAATTTAATTTACGCCTTCTAATCGCTGTTACGATAATACGTAATTCTAAGCGCCAGATAATAGCCTCTTGCAGTAATGGGTTATGAATCGATTTGATAACACGTTCTGCTTCAACAGCAATCTCGGCATCACTATTAGCATTTTGCATTTTTGCCCAGTGCAAAATACTTTCTATGGCGGCTAATTGCTGACTGTCTTGTTCAGTTAATAATTTTAACTGGCGTTCCAGGCGTAAACGAGTCACTGGCTTATGTTTAAAGTCCCACAAAGACATGGGATGCGGCGGCAAACTCGCCATTAACATCGTATAAGCCGTTTTTTGTTTCACTTCACAATACCTTGTAAGAGCGTTCTAAATCTAGGCTGTAAATGCTCAAGCAATAGAGCTGAAATTGTTTCTTCGGTAAAATCAACCACCATATCATCATCTTCCAGGCGCACTGACAAGCCTTTACTGACATCCCCTGAAACCTGTATAGATACTCCTGCACGCAGCATATCCGCAGCAATAGACGCAGTATAATGGGTTAAAGTTCCGACATTCATCTCTTCAGGATTATTCTTCAATTCATCAACACCGACCGGATTATTTGGCAAGAAGATACTTATATTCTCTTTAGATTCCAGGTCCAGTTGCTCGCGTACTTTACCGGCTAACTGTAAAATCAAGCGTTCCAAAAAAGCATCTTGCTCCATTTTTTGCCCGACGACACGTTTCACTTCCTTGCTAAAACTGCCTAATAATGTGTCGCGTAGCTTTAACAAAGAATCTCTGGTGGCTAGTTTTAAAGCATCCTCACCCGCAGCACGTAAAGCATCACTCTGTTTTTGAGCTTTATCGATTAATTGTTGCGCTTCTAACTCTGCCTCTTCAATTATCCATTCTGCGCGCTTCTGCGCATCCACAACAATACTTTCCGCCCGTTCTTGTCCCGCAGAAACTCCCTGCTCACGTAAACGTTCAATTAAACTTTCTACACCCGAAGAGGTGACTTTTGTATTTTGCTCACTCATACCTGATTATCCTTATGCTACAGCCTGAGGAATATTGGCGCTAATGACTAAAGCAAAGATAAATGCAAAAACTGCAAAACCTTCAACAATCGCCGCAGGAGCAATCGATAAACCAAAAATTTCTGGCTTGGATTTAGTCGCATGAATCGCAGATGCGCAACATTGCCCTTGATAAATAGCACTCATCATTAAAGCTACTCCCGCGAGTACACCAACAGCAAATAAGCCCGGAGCTACTTCAGCTGTTACCGGTCTATTTAAAGTAAACATGACGACAATACCGTAAATAACCTGCGACGAAGGCATGGCAGAGACACCAACATAACGTCCATAGCCGCTTTCCGTATCTAACATCGCGCCAATAGCAGCCTGTCCCGCAGTCGCACAGCCAATAATACTACCAATAGCACCTAAAGCCATTGGTGCATATAAGCCTATCCAACCTAAAACAACAGTAAAATCACTCATTAATAACCCTCTTTTTTAGAAAACACTTTAAATGGATAGCCCTCATCAGAGACACTCCAGTTATAAAACTCAATAAAGTTCAACCGCAAACCATGCACCACGCCACTCATAATGCCTAACAAAATATTCAGCGTATGCCCAATGAGCAAAATAAGAATACTGAATAATAAACCCATACCTGGCACTGCATGATAAACCTGCTCAGCTAGTTGATTAAATGTAATAGCTAAAGATGCGCTGGCCAGCCCTAAGGCAAATAAACGCATATAACTCAAAACATCACCAAATATTTTGGTAATACTGGTTAAACTTTTAATCCCATCAAATAAGCGCAAAACTAAATCCAGCGGTTTCTGAATTTTACGTTCACCACTAAATAGTAATAAACAAAACGCTGCAGCAGATAAAAGTCCATACGCTGTTTGCTCTAAAATAACTTGTTCACTAGATTGCGCCAGCCAAAGCACAAAACCACCAACGACAAAAAATGCCCAGCCTAAAGCTGCAAACCGGGTTGTTTTATGTTTAAGCTGATAGGCATGCACTAAGTTTGCCAAAGCAATATGTGCCACACCGACGCAGATAGAAATACGCATCATGGTGTCAAAATCATTCATATCCAGAACATGTAACTTTCCAGCCAATTGCTCAGGAGCAGGCGCAATGCCAAAGTAACTACCGACCATCACTCCCCAGATAGCAGAAGCAATAAAAGTAATAAACAGTAACATCCTAAAACGCATACCCTGAGTTGTGCGTCCCATTCGCTGCCATTTAAACGCTAAAATTCCCATAAACAATGCGGCATAGCCTGCATCGGAAAGGATCATGGCAAAAAACAAAGCAAAGGAAAAGAACACCACAATGGAAGGATCCCAACTATAATAATTTGGCGTTTGATAGAATTTCACGACCTCTTCACCACCGGCAAAAGTTGGGGTGTTTTTTAATAAGGTCGGTGGCTGTTCCACGCCATCTGGTTCTTCAATTAATAATGCCAAGCAATGATCATTTGAAAAGTTCTCAATTCGCGGTATATCGTCTCCAGCAATCCAGGACTGTACAACAAAAACATCAGGCTCATCTCGAGTAAGTAAATGCGCGCCATCTAAAGCTGACTGATTCTCATAGGCCGCCAAATTAAACATAATTAACGACATCCAGCGCGTTAAGTATTCACGTTTAGCATAAGCATCTTCAATCGCTAGTTCAGTATCATCCAAATCTTTACGTAATTGAGATAAAGATAAACTACCAACATGCGTTCTAGGCACAGGCATTGCTTTACTTACTGGCTCATCTTTAGCTACAACAACGACATATGCATCCGTATTGGTTTGATTAACCATTTGCCAAATCATATCAACCTGACGAACAACTTTCATCAAGCGTTTTGGTACAATATAGAACCAAAGTTTATAGCCCTGCAATTGTCCCGCTTCAGCAAAGGAAAAATCTCCCCACAAAGCAACTTCTTTAATGCGTTGCTGTAAAAATTCACGTTGATCTAATAAATCAAGCAAATTATTTTTCAGCTGCACAACTTCCTGAACTACAGTTTTAAATTCAAAACCTTCAGACTGTGTCACTTGATGACGCTTTTTAGGGCACTGCTGCAAATACTTTAACGCAGTCAACGCATCGTCAATATTATGCGCAGGCACATTATCAGACTTGCTTACCTTGCCGGACAAGGGAACAAGATGTGTTCTACCAAAACTTTGCAGCTTATCCAGAACAAGCGTTTTCTCGGCGATTACCCCACAGAGAGTTACTTTTTTAAGCGATACAATAGCCATTAACTTGCCTCTCTAAGACGTTTTTGTTTGGTACTTTTAGCGCGCACAACACCAGCTGTATCCATATCAGAGAGATAAATACGAATCTTACGAATATCCTGCTGGGCTTGCGGTATCAATACCTTATCGAATAAATTAACCCGCTGAGTCACTTTTTTAAGTGCCAGACCTAAAATTTCAACACGTTGAACATCAATTTTCTGACGTATTTTTAACTCCATCATAAGCTGCAACTGAACGACTAACTGATCCACCCAATGCGGTTCAGTAAAGAGTGAGTACGGCCGTACATCAATTGTCACCTTATCCAATACCGGCACATGCACACCGACCACATTCTCTTCACCTATTTCAACTTGCGCTAATTTAACCAGATCTGCCACAGGTATAGTTTTATCCGCCAACATCGGCAGCATAGCAGCTGTTTGTTTATAACATTGCTCTAAATCCAATTCTGTCTGCTGCAATTGTAACTGAGCTTTCTTACGCTCTGCGGCTAATTGTTGACGCTTTAAATCTAAAGAAGGCAAAAACTTTTTATAGCGCTTAAGTTTTGCGCCTAATTTACTTAAAGATGCCTTGCTGTACGCTAACCTAGCCATTAGAATTCTTTATCTTGGGAAAGTATTTATCGATTAAGACTTGCTTCATTAACAATTCAGTTTCATCAAAGCACTCAGCCAGGGTTTGCCAACATAAATCCAGAGCCTCTTCCAGAGCGATAGACACATCAAGGCGCATAAATCGTTCTCTAAATAAGCTTCCGAATTTTATTTGTTTTTCATCAAACACTGATAAATCAAATGCCATGGCCTGTTTTTGTTCCGCTTCCACTGCACCCGAATAAAAACGGATCATGGTATTCATAATTTGCGAATGATCTTCACGGGTACTGCTGCCAATCACATGCTGTTTTAAACGTGATAAGGAACCAAAAGGATCAAGCATATGATCATGCAAATAAAACTGGCCTTCGGTAATATACCCGGTATTATCGGGCACCGGATGCGTGACGTCGTCCCCTGGCATGGTAGTTACGGATAAAATAGTTACCGAACCTGCACCATCGTAATCACAGGCTTTTTCATATCGGCGTGCCAATTGCGAGTACAAATCCCCCATATAACCTCGGTTAGCAGGAACACGTTCCATAGAAATACCGACTTCTTTCATTGCATCTGCATATGCGGTCATATCGGTCGCTAAAACCAACACCCGCTTACCCTCTTCGACAGCAAAACGCTCGGCGACGGCCAGAGCCATATCTAACACTAATAATCGTTCAACAATCGGATCTGAGGCGAGATTACAAAACATCACAGTACGTGCAAATACACCCGCTTCTTCAAACTGCGCTTGAAAAAAGTAGAAATCATCAAAGATCAGACCTAAGCCCCCAAATACCACAATATCGGCATCAGCTTGAATACCAATACGTGCCAAAAAGGCATTATAAGGTTCACCGGATACCGAAAAAATGGGGATTTTTTGACTTTCAACCAGACAATTGAAAACATCAATCATCGGCACATTGGTACGTATCATTTTAGATGCAAGAATACGTTTTACAGGATTAACAGAGGGCCCATCAATTGCTACTTTTGGGTCATGCTCCAGCTTGGAACCGCCATCCATCGGTTCACCCATACTATTAAATATTCGCCCTAAAATATCTGCCGAATAAGTAACTTTCATGGCCGTGCCTAGAAAACGAATCGAGGCGGCATTAGAAACACCTTGAGTCCCAGAAAAAACTTGCAAAGCAATCTCGTCCCGATCGATTTTAATAACCTGAGCGATGGATGTAATAAATTCATCCTCGACTATAGCTAAATCACCAAACCGGGTTACCGCATCGGTGCTTTCTTCCTTACTAGAAACACTGACAGTAATAATATTGCCAACGATGGAAAGGATATTATGATGCCTGACCATTTGCCGAATCATATAAAACTCCAAAATATATTAAAGGCTAATTCAGTTAACCTGAGTATGTAAAAACATAAACTTCTATTATCAATGCACTGCGGACTACAGTGATTCCTGCTAATGCTCCTGAAGAAAAAGGTATTAGGGTATTTGCCTACTATCGGTTAATGACCTAGGTTGAGAATTCATCAACCAACATTCTATGCGATAACGCTATTTGATTAAATACATATCTGTAAAATATATAAGTACTTTTACAAATAGGTCTGAATGCACAAATATAACATGGCAAATACTAAAGCAAATAAAGACATAGAGTACAATAGCTGTTAATTATTATTGCTATGCTTTAAATTGATCAACACTTGGTATAAATCACTTTTTACATTAACAGTTACTGTCACATGACTCAGTCCATCGCCACAGAAATAACCTCACTACGCCAGCAGATTCAAACGCATAACCATAACTACTATACACTGGATGCGCCAACCATCACTGATGCGCAATATGACAGGTTGATTAAACGCCTGCGCGAGCTGGAAGCAAAGTATCCCGAATATGCAACTATCGATTCACCAAGCCAGACAGTCGGAGGTCCAGTACTTGAGTCCTTCAGCAAAGTGCAGCATAAAATACCCATGTTATCTCTGGGGAATGTATATTCCGAAGAGGATCTGAGTGAGTTTATCGAACGCATCCACAATCGTCTAAACAGCACCGCAGAACTTATATTTTGCGTAGAACCTAAACTAGATGGACTCGCCATCAGTCTGTTATATAAACAAGGCAAACTGGTACAGGCAGCCACACGCGGTGACGGCAGCGTGGGTGAAGATGTCACCCATAATGTAAAAACCATACAAAATATTCCACATACTCTGATAGGCAGCAATATCCCCGCATGTCTCGAAGTGCGGGGCGAAGTTGTTATGCCTATTGCTGCATTCCTCGAATTCAACAAGCAGGCACAGAGTAATGACCGCAAAAGCTTTGTCAATCCGCGTAATGCTGCTGCCGGGAGTCTGCGCCAACTGGACTCAAATATTACTGCTCAAAGACCCCTAGCCTTTTACAGCTATGGCATCGGCATTATAGAAGGCAGCAGTTTGGCGAATAGTCATTACCAAAGACTGCAACAACTCAAACAATGGGGCCTGCCAGTTAGTCATGAAATATCACTTGAATCGGGAGCAAAAGGCTGTATTGCGGCTTTTACAACATTACTAGAAAAACGCGCAACTCTCTCTTATGAAATAGATGGGATTGTTTATAAAGTCGATGATATTGCATTGCAAGAACAACTTGGCTTTGTTGCTCGCGCCCCTCGCTGGGCTACAGCACATAAGTTTCCTGCTCAAGAAGAACAGACGCAATTACTTGATGTAGAATTTCAAGTGGGTAGAACTGGTGCAATTACTCCGGTTGCTATTTTAGAGCCGGTCTTTGTTGGTGGTGTAACTGTCAGTCGCGCCAGTCTGCATAATGCTGATGAAATAGAACGCCTGAAATTAAAAATAGGTAATACAGTGATTATCAGACGTGCTGCGGATGTTATTCCGCAAATTGTAAAAGCACTCCCTGGCGCCGAGGTGCAAAAAAAAATTATATTTCCAGTCACCTGTCCCGTTTGCGACTCGGAAATTGAGCGCATAGAAGGCGAAGCAATAGCTCGCTGTACAGGTGGCTTATATTGTGCTGCCCAACGTAAGCAAGCGATAAAATACTTTGCATCGCGTAAAGCAATGAATATAGATGGCTTAGGTGAGAAAGTAGTCGAACAATTAGTAGACGAGCAACTGATTAATAATCCGGCGGATTTATTTACCCTCAAAGCCGAACAACTTATGCCTCTTGAACGTATGGCAGCCAAAAAAGTAGAAAATCTGCTGAATGCAATAGAACAATGCAAAAAAACCACCTTGGCTAAATTTATATTGGCACTCGGCATCCGAGAAGTAGGCGATGCCACCGCAAAAAACCTGGCTGAACATCTTCTAACACTGGATGCTATTCAGAATGCTAGCATAGAAAGTCTAGAGCAAGTTGATGATGTCGGTGAGATTGTGGCAAAACATATCGTCACCTTTTTCCGCCAACGTCATAATCAAGAAGTTATTCAGGCACTTTTAGCGGCAGGGATTCATTGGCCTGAAATACCAGCTAAAGCGCAAAAATCCTTACCTCTTGCCGGTAAAACCTTTGTGTTAACAGGCACCTTGACTCAAATGGATCGGAATGGGGCAAAACAAGCCCTACAAGCTCTAGGTGCAAAAGTGTCGGGCAGTGTTTCTAAAAAAACGGATTACGTTGTCGCAGGCGAAGCAGCTGGATCTAAATTAACTAAGGCGCAGGAATTGCAAATTACAATTTTGCAAGAAACAGATTTACTAAGCTTGCTAGAATCTTCGGGAAATATCTCTTAGTGTATATAGGCGAAAACTATCTTGAAAAACACCGAGGACAAACGCAGGCATTAATTTCCAGCATGAGTCAATGCATGCATTAAGTATTGGCAATAACGTAAGTACTTGTTTTTTTTAATTAACTGCACTTACAAATCAAGCGCATCATATAAGGGCACCAACATCTAACGCATACATAATAATAGCCTTTATTCTAATATGACCTGCGCTACAGCTGAAAAAATTATAAATTTTTGCCTCAACCTTAATATCAGACCATTAAACAAATCACTCACAGATAATTCAGTATACCTCTCTACTCGCAATAAATTTAGTTAGTATTTATAGCCCTGCCATTCAGCAAACTCTAATATTAACAACTAATTAATTGACCGCTAGATCGATTATATGGCTTAATTCATTATCTCTGGAAAATGTAAATCAGGATATTGATCTATGTCTAAACCATTACGTTCCATTATTGGCCTATTGTTGCTTATAACCACTGTTAGCCTTGCCACTTGCCAATCATTATATAAGGTCACTCCATTTGGCAATCATTCAAACTATGCGCAAAGGTAGAGCTAAACGTACCCCTAATCAAACGACCGTCATGAATAAAACAGAGCAACTAAGAAAGCCCAAACCGTATCAGAGAAAAAATATCCAGGGCTTGCTGCACAGCAGTCGTGGATTATTACTCTATATACTGCCTCTCGCACTAATACCAGCCGCTATACTCTCCTTTGTATATGGAGACTTGGTACGCATTATTACCAATATTAGTGGCTGTGCTAGCTATCTATTAGCAGCCAGCCTTTTGCGTAAAGGAATTTCTGCGCAACTAGAATATCAGGACAAAAAAATCACCAGAGCCCCTAAATGGCCACTAAAAACCTTTGCCGCTGTCATTGTTGCCCTGACAACGACAGGCATAGCTTTTATAGGAGCAGATAATTCCTTTTTAGTAGCTATTGCTTTTGGCCTTGGCGCTTTGGCGGGTATGATTTTATTATATGGTCTTGATCCGCGTCAGGAAAAAATGATTGCTGGCTCTCATGGCTATACGGCTGATGAAATATCTGTAACGATTGATGAAGCAGAGGCGCAAATTTACGGTATTGAACAAGCTAATAAGCAAATTAATAATCTTAACTTTAATAAACGCATCCGCATCATTTGCCAACACGCCCGGGAAATTGTCAGCATTCTTGAAGAAAATCCTGGCGACATCAGAAGAGCGAGAAAATTTCTGAACATCTATCTTGATGGTGCATTAAAAGTGACAGAAGGCTATGCAGATATGCAAAGAAAACATCAGTCCGACCAGTTACGTAAAAATTTTGAAAATGTACTACACACTATTGAGTCAGTTTTTATTGAACAGAAACAGAAGTTATTAGCAGATGATGTACTCGACCTTGATGTACAAATTGAAGTTTTAACTGCCCAGCTAAAACATGAAGGGGTTGTTTAGCCCTCTCTTCTCAACACAAACAATAACAGGAAAGTACCATGAGTGAACAAACTACAACAACGGTAACAGATGATCTTACTATTCCAGGCAGCGCTGTTTTTAATGAGATTGTTCCTGGCGTAGGCAAGGATATTTTGACTTACGAAGAATCTGATAAGAACAACAAGGCGCTCATTGAAAGTAAACTGACCGAAATAGATATTAGTGACAGTAAGTCTATTATTTATTTTGGTAGCAAAGCTCAGGAAGAATTAACCACTATCTCCGACAAAATGTTAGAGGGCGTCAAAAATAAGGATATGGGCTCAGCAGGAGGAGACTTAAATGATATGGTTTCTACTTTACGTGGCTTTGATGTTGATGCTTTAGATCCTAATAAGAAAGCTGGTTTTTTTGCCAAACTGCTGGGTAAAACTAAACCTGTCGTCAAGTTTTTGCAAAAATATGAAGACGTGCGTAAACAGATTGATACGATTACCGACAAACTAGACACTCATAAAACCACACTGTTGACCGACATTACCATGCTCGACAGACTGTACGCGGCTAATCTGGAATATTTTCATAATCTTGATCTGTATATCTGCGCAGGTGATGAAAAATTAAAGCAACTGGATGAGCAGGTTATCCCCGCGAAAGCTTTGGCTGCAGAAAGCTCGGAAGCCATTATTGAAGCTCAGGAATTAAGAGATTTACGCGCCTCAAGAGACGATCTGGAGCGACGTGTGCATGATTTGCGTTTAACCCGTCAAGTCGCCATGCAAAGCTTGCCGGGCATTCGTCTGGTTCAAGATAATGACAAAGGGCTGGTTAACAAAATTAATTCTACTATTGTCAATACCATACCACTTTGGCGCCAGCAATTAGCAACAGCAGTGGCCATTTATCGTTCATCCGATGCAGCAGGAACCTTGCAAGCGGCAACGGACCTGACCAATGATTTACTGGAAGCAAATGCACAAAACCTTAAACAAGCCAATGCAGAGACTCGTAAGGAATTAGAACGCGGGGTTTTTGACCTTGAATCCGTTAAAAAAGCAAATATCACGCTTATCGATACCATTAATGAAAGCTTAAAAATTGCCGATGAAGGCAAAAAAATGCGTGCTGAGGCTGTTATACAACTACAAGAGTGCGAATCCGAATTACGCAAAACACTGTCTTCCGCGGCAAGTAGAGTTGCCCAAACTGAAGTAAGCTAATCCGTTTAAACTATACCGTCGGAGAGAAAAATGGGACTATTTGATAAATTGTTTGGCGAATTTGTTGATGTTATTGAATGGCTGGATAAGTCAAGCAATACTATGGTCTACCGCTTTGAACGCTATGGCAATGAAATTAAATATGGGGCGAAATTAACTGTTCGTGAATCCCAGGTCGCTATTTTAGTGAATGAAGGCAGAGCAGCTGATTTTTTCGAGCCTGGACTGTATGAACTAAAAACCAGCAATATGCCAATTATGACCACGCTGGAAAACTGGCCGCATGGTTTTCAAAGTCCTTTTAAAGCGGAAGTCTATTTCTTCAATATGCGCCGCTTTGTTGATTTAAAGTGGGGGACTAAAAACCCGATCATGTTACGCGACAAAGAGTTTGGCGCTGTCAGGCTACGTGCTTTTGGTAGCTATTGCGTCAGAATCAATGACCCACTTACATTTATTAAAGAAATTACCGGCACTAACGGACATTTCTCCACTGCAGATATCAGTAACCAGTTACGTAACCTGATTCTTTCCCGCTTTGCCAGTATTCTTGGAGAATCCAGTATTCCGGTTCTGGATTTAGCAGCTAATTATGATGATTTAAGTGAGTATCTCACAGCTCGCATTGCGCCTGAATTTATCGAATATGGTCTGGAAATCACTAAGCTATTAGTTGAAAATATTTCCTTACCACCAGCCGTTGAAGAAGCACTAGATAAGCGAACCAGTATGGGAATTATTGGCAATTTAAAAGATTACACTGAATTTCAAGCGGCTGAAGCCATGCAAGCTGCAGCTGAAAACTCATCTGGTGGAGCTTCTGAGGGAATTGGTATGGGAATCGGCTTTGCTATGGCTAATAAAATGGGCCAATCCTTTACTGAAAAGCAAGCAGCCACACAGCAACCACCTCCCATTCCACAACACTCTCAATATTTTATTGCTATAAATGGCCAGCAGTCAGGCCCCTTCAACCTTGCAGATGTAGAAGCTAAAATTAAAACATCGACAATCACACGAGATACTTTGATCTGGAATCAAAGCCTGGTGGAATGGACCAAAGCAGGAAAAGTTGCGGAACTCTCAAGGTGTTTCCCGATAATGCCGCCACCGCTACCCAGTGGAAATGCTGAATGAAAATACATATAAAACTGACACATCAGCCTACTGACAGATTACTCTCCAATTTTGGGCATGGGACCGTTCAACACAGTATAGCAATACCCATAGCGTGCTTTTCCTGCTTGGCACAGATTTAACTCACAGTACTCATGCAAATAACGTGAAAACAAATCAAAAAACAAAATCGCCACATTTACACAATCAGTTCCCCTGCTCCCAGTGTGGCGCGATGCTTAAATATCAGCCGGGCACTCAACACCAGACATGTGAATACTGTGGACAAGAAAATACTATTGTCGATAAACAGGAGAGCATAAAAGAATACGATTTACACAGTGCGCTACAAGCACTTGCCAATACGCAACCCACTGTTACAACGAAACAGGCGCATTGTGACTCCTGTGGTGCAAGTTTCAAATTTGCAGCCAATCTCCATGCCGGGCAATGCCCCTTTTGTGGCAGCGATATCGTTGTCAGCCCGCAAAAAAACAAACTGATAACACCCAAATCCTTACTCCCCTTTGTCATTAGTGAAGTCGATGCCCGGGATAAATTCCGGCACTGGATACAGGGACTATGGTTTGCCCCTAACAAAGTCAAACAATATGCCCGGAGCGACAACAAACTCGCAGGCATATATTTACCTTACTGGACTTATGATAGCGATACAGAAAGCACTTATACGGGTGCCAGAGGTGATACCTATTATGTTAACCAGAGGGTAAGCTATGTACAAAACGGACGTCAGGTTTCAACGGTAAAACGCGTACCCAAGATACGCTGGACAAATGTTAGTGGACGGGTTTCGCGATTCTTTGATGATGTTCTGATCGGTGCGAGCCAATCATTACCACGACAAATTCTTGACCATTTGCAACCCTGGGACCTTGAAAACCTGGTCCCCTACGAAGAAAAATATATCAGTGGCTTTCAAAGTGAGGTGTATCAAGTTGAACTGGATGAGGGTTTTGATTATGCCAGGCAAGTCATGGATGGCATTATTCACCGGGATATCGCTTACGATATCGGCGGTGATCACCAGCGTATCTATCAGCTTAATACTCAGCACCGACATATGACCTATAAACATTGCCTGCTACCTATCTGGTCTGCGGCTTTTTTATATCGTGACCAAACTTATCGCTTTGTCGTGAATGGCCGGACCGGAGAAGTGCAAGGCGAGCGCCCCTATAGTTACTGGAAGATTGCATTTGCGGTGATTGCCGGACTGATACTTATTGCCGGCGGTATAACTTTTCTGCAACAGTCTGGTGCACTGGATCAGGTTGAATATACAAATTATTCTGCTTATTAATGTTCCTGTGGATCACAGGGTGTAGGATGTGCTGAGGCACGAAGCGCATCTTTCGAGGCTTGATGCGCTTCCTGTCGTCAGCACATCCTATTATCACATTCTTAACTTAATGTCAGTGACATCAGAGCATGGGAACGAGTTAACGAGTTATATTTCACATACTTCAAGCTGGCTGACCCCTTGAACACACTAACTATTTTTTTTTGATAATTATTCTTGTTAAGTAAGTGCCATTCTACACTGACCCGACTTAATCCTGTTCTAAGTACCGATTGGCAGGCTTGATTTATAGGATCAAATCATGGACGTCCTAATTATTATTGGATATCTATGCCCTAAGCCCCTTATTTCGACAAAGCCTTGATTAGTTTCTCGTTATTGATCCTCGCATCTTCCCAGTTATCGTACACGGTCTGCGGCGACGCTTTCTTGTTGTTACCAGCTGTTTTGATAAGGCCAAACTCAGTATCAACAGCTGTTGTTAATTCCTTCAGATAATCATCGAGCAAAGCCACAGCCTTTTTGTATTGCACCTTGTCAGGATCATCGTGGTTTCCGCAGCATCCCCGCGAAAACGAATAATCATGTTCAACGACCGGATTAGATTTTGATGGCATCGGAAATGTGCCACTATCGGTTGCGGTGTACTTGCGATTTTGAATGCCGCCAGCAGACAAGCGATATCCTTTAACTATGGATGTCACCTGACCCATACGCTTTGCTGATGCTTTTTGCGCTATTACAATGCGATTTTTGAGCCATGGATTTAGCTCGTTAAAACGTGAATCCAGATCCTCAAGACTATCGCGATAAGCTTTATTCAATTTTGTATCTTTGCCTTTTCCGCAGTTGGTTTGAGCCATAAGGATCTGAGACGCATGCTGCAGGCATAATATTTCTATGCATGCACTCCAGGTAAAGGCGGGAAGATTATGAGCGCCACTAAGTTCTTTTTTCGCGTTCACTTCTTCAACGAGCGACATGATCTGGTTGGTATTATCGTGAACAGTATTTGGACTTTCCAGATTCGCGCCTCGTTTAACAACTTTTTGAAACTGATCCAACGTGTGTTGATCGGGCAAGAACCCAGCCGCCCAACTGCTTTTGTACATTGCTTTCAAATCGCGCCAAACTGAATTGGCTTCGCCCACAAGGTTTTGCACGTGTTGATCGGCAGTAATGATTTTTATTTCATTTGCATCGGGTAAAGCTGTCTTCTTAGCTTTTCCGAGCATTCCAAAAATCCACCCAGCTATTTGCCCGCCAACCATTAAGACACCTCCCACGACGGGATTAGCCGGAATGGCCATCATGCCAATCATTGAGGCCACATTGCCAATTTCCCCGCCCACCTGGTCGCCGCTGAGGGAAGTAGCAGCCAGTACCAGACTATCCCTGGGTAAAGCGGATGATCCCTGACATTTCTTTTTGGCAAAACGACGTCCATCAATGGTGAGTTTGGCATTCTCGCCATCTAAGGAGATAACCAATCCACCCAACAGGAAGATTGCCCCACCCCGATCGGAGATCCGATGCAGTACCAATGTTCCTTTTTTATGGTCAAGTGTTGGATGATCTTCGTCAAGAGCGGTTATTTCCTCATGAAAAATATTTTCGCCGCTGAGTGGGGGAAAAGCATTTTTCCAGTACTTCAAAGCCTTTTTCCGACGTATATCAATTTCTCTTCTAGCATCGTCACAAAGTTGTTCTGTATGTTCGCCTGCACTGGCAAGATGGAGCCCAAGGCCATTCAGGGACATTGATGCCGACCCTGCAGTGTGAAGATCTGAGTTTCGAGTAACGAGGTCCATTTGATAATTCCACGGATCATTACCTGGCTTCGCCGCATAGGTATGTACGGCATTATTGCTTGCTTTCAGAAAGACCAGAATTTTGGAGATGACATAATCACAAACGTCAGCAGCCTCATGCACCGAAAGTGGGCGTTTGTTTTCGTTTCCTTTCGCATCTTTAAAGGTTATCTGAAGTGGCGATGGGGTTTTACTGTCCTTGGCGATGAATTGGTTATATATCGCCACATCCTTTGGTTTATCCGAATTCTGGTAGGCAAGAAAAACAGCATTCTCTAATTTGGTTAAAACTTTCTCGTCCCATTCTTTTGGCAATCCTTTTGGTTGCTCTGTAAGCCTCTTTAAATCGGTCATCATCAACAATTGAGCCTGAAGGCTCAATGTAAACCCCTTCACCATGTCACGCATACGCGTAAAGGCCTCAGATGAATCCATTTTGCTCCAGATTTCGGCTTCCTTGGCCAAAAGTTTTTTGAGGTCATCAGGTATTTTTGTGGTGTCAGGTTTTGGCGTTATTGGGGGCACGGTCTCTTTAGCCGCAAGTTTACGGTTTATCCAGGTTGCCAGAACATTTGCACCAACGGAGACGCCAAACACCAATAGGGCAGTTAGACCTGATGCTGCAAAAACCGACCAAAATTTCCATCGGGATGTGAGACGACCTTTTATTGAAGCATTACCCAAGTCGCGGTGAGAGCTTAACTGGTTATTTTGGAGGTCTCTTGCTTCTTGAGAGCGCGGACGCAGACGAATATCACTCGAAGAAAAACTGTCTCCAGAGGACACTGCCGCTATGTTAGTGCTTTCGATGGATAAGCTATCAATATTGCTGGATGCAGTATTCGCACTACTGCCAAAACTGGTTTCCGTGCTCGATTGATAATTGAGTTGGTCGGCTGATATTGATCGGGCATCAGCTTCCGCATCCTCTTCTGAGTCAGACCCTTCGCTATCATCAATATCTGTATTGACAGAATCCAGGCTGCTGTCTTCGAGCGACATCAATTTAATTTGAGCGTTGTTGATAGTTTGGAATAATTCTGTATCTGACATTTGTAATCCTCAGCTTTGATGGGTAGGAATTTCAACGTTACTCTTGAACCTATCCTTGGGTAAAAAATACTCTAAGCTGTTCTGTTTGGCAAGACTTCTGACTTTTTTTCCTCGATATCTGAGGATATAGATTCAACCATCGAGGGATTTTTAGGCGTAAATGATGACTTTAAGCCTGTTATCTGAAACCTACCCACTAGAGAACCTCTACCCGTCAGAAAAATCAAGGAATCAGCCAGAAATGCCGCCACCAGTTATTTTAAGTACTACAAAATCAATTGGTTATAAACTTATTAATCAATATTGGAATATGATAGCATTTTATAAAAAATAGCTTACACCAATCATTTATTAAAATAGTGTATTAAATTAATGTAAAACTGTTCAAGTCATTGTTTTTAAAAAAACCATATTTTATGGAAGTGATAAATAATTATCCTTAATTCTTATAATTCAACTACTTAATGCAACACTGGTGGCGGGATTGAGATCAGCTAGCTTGATGTTATTAAATTTCAATTTGTATCAGTGCCTCTCCCGGCGTTACCCGGTCACCTTTTTGAATATGCACAGCCGAGACACTACCAGCAACTTGAGCTTTGATTTCTGTCTCCATTTTCATAGCTTCAATAACAAATACCGGATTACCGATAGCGACTTTATCACCTACTTTTACCAATACCTCGACCACATTGCCCGGCATTGACGTGCTAATATCTCCCGGGCCACTGCTGACAGGTCGTCCCGACTCATTTTGTGCAGTATATTCATTCAATGGTTCCAGCAACACTTCTTCAGGGATACCATCCACAGTTAAATACAAATGGCGTTGATGCTGTTCATGTGGTCCGGCACCTGTTAATTGAATATTATAGGTTTCTCCATGCAAACTTATATTAAACTCCGTGGCTAATGCAGCACCAGATTTTACCGCTACCTGCTCGGTTGTAAGTAAGGGCTCCGGCTTTAATGTACCCAGCTCTCTCTGCTCTAAAAATAATTGACCAATATCCGGAAACATAGCATAAATCAGCACATCTTCCTCTGTTTTAGCAAATGCTTCTGCATCTACTCGTAACTTGGGCATTTCATTTCTTAGTAAATCTGCCGGCCGGCCATCGAGAACCATTTCGTTGCCTATGGCCTTTGCTCGCAAACTTGCGTCTACTTTACCTGGCGCACGGCCATATCCACCTTGCAGATAGCGTTTGACTTCATTTGAAATAGTTTTATAACGTGACCCTGTCAGCACGTTAAGCACTGCCTGAGAACCGACAATTTGTGAGGTTGGCGTGACTAATGGAGGATAACCCAGGTCTTTACGCACTCGAGGAATTTCCTCAAATACTTCGCTGATGCGATCCAGTGCCCCCTGCTCTTTTAACTGATTCGCCAGATTGGACATCATGCCACCCGGAACCTGATTAAGCAGCACACCCGTATCTACCCCTGAATAAGCACTTTCATACTGGTGATATTTTTTGCGTACTTCTTTAAAATAATCAGCGATCTCATTTAACAAGGGTAAATCAAGATCTACCTGATAACCGGCATCGCGCAAAGCGACAGCCATCGTTTCTGTGGGCGGGTGACTGGTACCACCGGCAAAACTGGATATGGCAGTATCAATATGTTCGCATCCCGCTTCAACAGCCTTTAACTGGCACATCTCAGCCATACCTGATGTTGCATGGCTATGCAGAAACAGGGGTAAATCGGTGCGTGATTTTAATTTGCTAACCAATTGCTCTGTCGCCGCAGGTGTTAGTAATCCGGCCATATCTTTGATCGCAATACTATCACATCCCATATCTTCGAGCTTTAATGCCAGATCTATAAAACTGTCCAGCGCATGTACCGGACTCACTGTATAACACAGCGTACCCTGGGCATGCTTTTGGTGGCTTTTGACGGCCTTAACGGCAGTGATCAGATTGCGTTCATCGTTCAGGGCATCAAAAAGTCTAAATACATCTATGCCATTTTCAGCACTCTTGGCAATAAACGCTTCAACAACATCATCCGCGTAATGACGATAACCTAATAGATTCTGACCACGTAGCAACATTTGCAAACGCGTATTGGGTAAGGCCTGACGTAACTGGCGTAAACGTTGCCATGGATCTTCTTTTAAAAAGCGTACACAAGAATCAAAGGTAGCTCCGCCCCATACTTCCAGCGACCAATAACCCGCACGATCCAGCTTGTCGCAGATAGGTAGCATATCTTCGGTACGTAATCGAGTGGCTATCAATGATTGATGACCATCGCGTAACGCCACATCGGTGAAAAAAACAGGGGGCTTATTCTGGGTATTATTTGTGTTCATGTGTTTTCCTAAAAACCTGAATGAATTGCTATAGCTGCAGCTATAGCAGTGGCCAATTCTTCTGGATCTCGTTTCAGTGAATAATGTGTAAGTTCTGGATGCATGTCTACAAAAGAGGTATCAAAGTCTGCACTTTTAAAATCCTCCGAGTTTAAGATTTGCTGATAATAGGGAATCGTGGTTTTAATGCCGAACAAGCGCATATCATCCAGAGCTCTTTGTCCACGAGCAATGACACTAGGCCAGTCCTTTGCCCACACCACCAGTTTAGCGCAAAGTGAATCATAATATGGTGGCAGCTGGTAACCTGTGTAAATTGAGGTGTCGGTACGAACTCCGGGGCCACCGGGGGCATAATAACGAGTTATACGGCCAAAGCTGGGGAGAAAATTGTTCTGCGGGTCTTCTGCATTAATCCGGAATTGCAGCGCAAAACCTTTAATGTGTATCTCTTCCTGTTTGACACTTAAGGGCAAACCCGAGGCGATGCGCAACTGTTCCTGCACAATATCAATACCAGTGATTTCTTCAGTAATGGTGTGCTCAACCTGTACCCGGGTATTCATTTCCATAAAATAAAAGCGATCATCACTGTCTAACAAAAATTCAACTGTCCCCGCATTTTGATAATTAACCGCTTTAGCCGCTCTGACCGCCAGTTCACCAATAGTCTCCCGTTGTTGCTGGGAAAGCTGAGGCGATGGCGCTATTTCTATCAATTTTTGATTACGTCGCTGAATGGAGCAGTCACGTTCATAAAGGTGAATGGCATTACCCAGACTATCCGCTAATATCTGCACTTCTATATGTCTAGGGTTAACGATACATTTTTCCATAAACACATCTGCGCTACCAAAAGCCTTAGTCGCTTCTGAAATCACCCGATCATAATTCTGCCGTAGTTCATTGTCATTATCACAGCGTCGAATACCTCGCCCTCCTCCACCAGATGTGGCTTTCAGCATAACAGGGAAACCTATCTCACGAGCTTTATTAATGGCATCATCCAACCCTGATAAATTCCCATCGCTACCCGGTGTAACAGGTATATTAGCTGCAATCATGCTTTTTCTGGCAGCTGTTTTATCCCCCATTTTACGAATGACGGCGGCATTAGGACCAACAAATGTAATACCTTGCTGTGCACAAATTTCTGCCAGTAAGGGATTTTCTGATAAAAACCCATAGCCAGGATGCAAGCCATCACAGCCGACAGATTTGGCAAGATTTACCAGTTGCTGCGGATTAAGATAACCCGCAAGCGGGTCTGAGCCTATGCAATAAGCTTCATCCGCTTTTTTAACATGCAAGGCAAAGCGATCTGCTTCCGAATAGGCTGCGACTGAGCGAATACCGAGTTCTCGACAGGCTCTAATAATGCGTACAGCAATTTCGCCGCGATTGGCTATCAATATCTTGGTTAACACACATTCTCCCCGGTTATTTTGCATAATTGTATGATATTTTAAAATAGATATTAATGATAATTAATTTAGATAATATATAGTATAAGTTTTATTTATGGTTAATTGCTATGCGTGCGACTCTTCACCAATTAAAAGTATTTCAACAAGTCGCCGAGTTACTAAATTACTCAGCGGCAGCTAATAAATTAAGCTTGACTCAGCCAGCGGTCAGCATTCAAATCAAACAACTGGAAAATAATCTGGGGCTCTCTTTGTTTGAAAAAATAGGCAAGAAAATTTACCTTACCTCTGCCGGCAAGGAACTCAATCATTTCTGCAATGATATATTTTCTCGAATTGATCTTATGGATATGAAACTGAGTGCCATGAAAGGTCAATTAGAGGGTGAATTTCTGCTTGCCGCCGTGACCAGTGCCAAATACTTTACACCGCATCTTTTAGGTGCTTTTCATAAACTGCATCCAAAAGTCAGTCTGAATTTGGAGGTTGCCAACCGCAGCCAGATAATTCAGCTATTAAAGCAAAATGAGGTTGATCTGGTAATCATGGGGACGGTTCCAGAGAACATGCGTTTAAAGCGTTATCCAATCATTGAGAATCCTATCGTTATTATTGCCAACCCCTCTCACCCATTGGCATTACAACGCAATATATCATGCCGTGAACTGGCAGACCATGGCTTTATTATGCGTGAAATTGGCTCAGGCACGCGTAAAGGCTTCGAGGATTTTCTGCTCTCCCAGAATATCAAGATAACACCCAGTATGATACTCGGTAGCAGCGAAACTATTAAACAAGCGGTAATAGCTGGCCTTGGAATATCGGCACTTTCTCGACACAGCGTTAATTTAGAACTGGCAACAAAATGTGTGGTAGAACTGGATGTGCAGGATTTCCCACTAATACGTAGCTGGTATGTGGTTCACCATGAAACAAAACAGTTATCTCCTGCGGCGATAGCGTTTATTGATTTTATTCTTTACCAAAAGCAAACCGTAGACAGTTTGTGCAATCGATTTCTGGAAACGCATTTTGTTGCCCAATAAATACCAGGCACTTTAGACATACTATAAACGCGTTAGTCAGGTTAATTCGGTAAAGTGTTGGGTTACACAAGCTACAATCTATGCAGCTGACAATGTGTAGTGCCCTGAATTCAGTTTATTAAAAGCACTAATTGCACACATAGTCTTGCGTTAACTATAAAGTTGCAGAAGTTTTAGTTATCCTTTTTTTGCACATTAGACCATGTAGCAGAACCTTGATATTTTATATACATGACTAACCAGGCTCAAAATCCAGCTTGCAAAGCGCTTTTGCTGCATGTAATTGACCTGTCAATAACAGCTCCTTGAGCGTGTCTATACGTTGCATATACACCTCGGTTAATTCACCAAATGCTTCTGGTAAATAGTGTTTTTCCAGCCGCGATAAGTGCCCGTCAAATGCTGCGGCAATACTTAACAAATCCAGTAAAAAATACTTTTCTTCAATGGATACTTCGTCTAATAAAAGCAAAAACTCGTCCCAATCGTCATAATTACTATCTTCACGAATTTCAAGCGTCTCGGATAATTTAACCAATAATACCAGCATATTAGGATGATAATTTTGCGCCAGCACCACCATATTCGCTACCGCCCTAACCGCGCCTTCTTTGGTTTTTTGACTCAGTTTATTGATAAGTTCAGGCGTCATGATTTCTTTGGCTAAATAGTGTGCTAAACGATTACCAAATAATCTCAATCTGGCCTCGCGTGTTACTTTATATAAGGTAAAGGCATCCCAAATTCCGGTTATCGGGACGGAAACCCAGATAAATCCTATACGTAAAGCACCCTTACCCAGCATACGCACCAAAACGAACTTAACCGCTGCGCTGGATAAAATCACTTTGGCTTTATACAGTAAACCGACCAACAACAGCCTTGATTTGGAAATATATTTTAATGGATCTATGCCCAGATAATGAATAACAGGATCAGGGACTTCTAATGCAGCACGAGCCAGGATATTGGGTACAGCATCATCACCGGGCAAAAAAGGATCTTCACTGGCCCGATGATGACCGGTCAGACAGGCAAGCCCGTGAACCGTTTTTAAACCCAGCCAAAATAATGCCAGTAATTCAACACCCAGCATAAGCAACACAACAGCCCCATATAAAGCATAGTAGGTATACTGATCTAATTGCCCTGCGAATTTCCATTCAATCCAGACCGAAACAACCGTGGTTAAAGCGCCCACTGAAAATGCAATAATCGCCGCGAGCAAAGTCATATTTTCGGCAATTGAGCGCAAAGCATCATCAGGTGGCAGTTCATCAATGGTAAGCGCTGCCATTTTATCAATGCCTGCATCTTTAGCCAGATGGCGATAATAATCTACCCCCGCCTTTTCTAAAAAACCTGCCGGTTTTTCACGCGTATAAGTAGTTTTACTTTCTTTGGTGTCAGGCATCATCTCTCTCGCGAAAAAACAAATATTATTTATAATCTCAGTTTAGCTTGAATAATAGGGCTATTCAATAAATCACAAAGTTAAGAATAGATATTCTTGCTTGCTGCTAGATTTTAAATAAATCCTTGTAACATTTGGCGGGCGCTATATAAATCAAAAGTTGTTTAAGAGTAGGATTGTGTATAGCATTTGACTTGGATCTACTGGAATGATCCGCCCCACTTTCTGAGTGGCCTCAAATGGGCCATGATGTTAGTGTTCTCTTTGGGGAAATTACATGCGTATGCTTACGTTGCGCTAATCATAATACCCAGGGGCCTTGGATTTTTTTATATATTTATTTCTAATCCGGTCATCAATGCACCTTCGATAGTTCCATCAACGTATTTAGCACCAGGGAAAAGCCATTCTTCTGAATCATAGCGTTCGTAATTGAATTTATAAAGGGCAAAGCTCACGTAGCTCAGATAAGCGCAGCGTATTCGGAGAATGTTATCCTTGAAATCTACATGCGTACGGTTACGCTACACTAATCGTACCTACGGCCCTGTGCCGATTATATCGACACTATTTAGGTGGAGCAGGCCATAGAATGTATGGTGTTTTGGGCTCTACCCCAGGCGGCACATAGGATGGAACGGAGCGATTAACGACGCCAAGACTCTTGATGTACTTGTAGATTGCGCGCAAATCGTTTTCAGTCATTGCATTTACTGTCCACCAAGGCATTGGCGGCCTTGTTTTTAGTATCTTGGCTTTGGTCGCCCACTCATTTTCAGAAATTTCTCCGATATATTCGCGCAAGTTAGTGGAATAAGTTGTTCCCCAGGCACCTCGAAAACCCAGACTGTCGCCTAACAGCCACTGGGCTTCGGGAGTCGTACCACCACTTGGGGCGAATCCAGCAGTATGGCAGTCATTGCATCCACCTATTTCTACGAGATACTTTCCTCTTGATATATCGATCTCTCCCGCTACGCCAGAGCTGGTAAAAAATAATGCAATGCTTCCTGTCACGAAAAATCTGGTCATTATCAATTTGAATTTCAGGAACATAAATTTAGCTTCTATGTTTGATACATTGGTTAGCTCACGTAGCTTTTGTAGCTCCGATTAGCGCAGCGTAATCGGAGGATTGTTATCTTTGGAAAATTTACATATGTACGATTACGCTACGCTAATCATACCTACAGCCCTTATTATTGACCGTGATCCATTATGTTTACTTGAATCTCGAAGCAGCTGACTGCAATGCATTATCAAGAGAGTCCCTCGCACTATCAATACCTGCTTTAAGATCCTCCCATGCATCATCGCCAGCATCCTTGAGCTCAGCAAGTTTATGGGTAGCCGATTTCTGTATAGACCGCAATTCCTCAATTTGTTTGTAGTATCCAAGTTGTGCATCAGCTTCTGCGCTGTCTGCTTTTGCTTTGAGCTTATCGATCTCCGCAGCCCACTCGTCTAATTGTGCCTGTAGTTTCTGTTCGTATGCTTCTTTCATGCTCATGATTATTCTCCTATTGAATAAATTTGCTACTAAAAATTTACACTACCAATGTTTCTGCTTTTATGCCTTGCACCTCTTTTTTTGTATACCTAAAGCAAAATTAACGAGCGTAGCAAGGGAGTCGCGTTGAATGACAGCTTAGATTGGATAATACCATTAAAGCTAAATTACCACTCAATACAATGAGCGATTAACGCGTTGTACGCAATTCCTTGAACGCAGAACTAAGAACACGGAAAGAAGAGCTAAGCAATAATATGACAAGACACGATGCCACAAAAATATCCGCCCACCCTGACTCAAAGTACCAGACCGCACCCGCTGCAACGAATACGGATAGATTTGACGCTATGTCATTTCTTGAACATTCCCACACAGAACTCATATTTATGTCTTCTTTTCTGTGCTTCCAAAGCAGGAAGAGGCACAGCGAATTTGCGACCAAGCCCATTAAGCTGAAGACACCCATAACCTCGAAGGAAGGCAACACCGGAACAACAAGCCGCTGCATGATTTGTGCAAAAACCACACATGCACCGATGAAGATTAAACCGCCTTTGAATAAAGCCACTTTTGCTTTTGCAGCAGTACCCTGAGAGACTGCATACAAACTCAAGCCATAAGTCAGGGCATCACCGAGGTTATCCAGACTATCTGAAAGTAAGGCTGTAGATTTCCCGTAGAATGCCGCAACAGCTATAACGATAAACATAATGGCATTTATCCCGAGAACAGCTATAAGCGTGCCACGCTGTTTTTCACGCAACTTGTCAATTGCACAATTATTTTCACAACAAGAACTCATATAAATACCCCTTAAAAGCCTAATAAACTCGTGTAGCTCCGATTAGTTTAGCGTAATCGGAGCTACGGTTCTGGTTGGAATCACGTGTCGAACCTATCAACGCTGGCATCAGGGTAGTGAGTTATCTTAAGATAAGCGCCACACTCATAAAGTCCCCGCTCACAACAAGCTTTCAGATGCCATTAGACAAGATATAATTGACGTGATCAATCAACCTAAATACAGTAGTTTAACCCCGGTAATGGGTCGAACCTGTAGTTTTTTTGTATAATCGGGGTTTATGACATGCTACCAAGAAATTCACTGCCCCTATTGCGATAGTTGTAAAATAACAAAATCAGGAAAAAATGCAACGGGTACACAGCGCTATTTATGCCAAATCCAGACTGCAACACCCAAACATTCATGCTTACTTATCGTTATAAAGCTTGTGAACCAGGAATAACAGAAAGAATAGTAGAAATAGCTATAAATTCAAGTGGAATTCGAGAGACTGCTCGTGTGCTTAAAATCAATAAAAACACAGTCATCAATACACTAAAAAAAAGAAAGCAGACTCGTCCAAGTAAACCCAGATTTTCAAGTGTCAACAGAAGATTAAGAGCTCACGCTTGTTTGTGAAGAAGCTGTATTAGACGAGCAATGGTGATTTGTAGAGAAAAAGTCAAATCAACGCTGGATTTGGTACGCCGTTGAGCATTCAACGAACACTATTCTTGCTTATGTTTTTGGTAAGCGTAATACACAAAAAATCGAGCGTAAAAATTTAAATTTAAGAACATGGATTAAACGATTGACGCGAAAAACAACTTGCTTTTCAAAGTCTGAAAAATTGCATGATATTGTTATCGGCTTATTGATTAATAAGGTTGAGTTTGGATTGGATATATTCACCAGGCTTTATATATACCTGCTCTGGTTGCGAGTCGATTCGAGCCGAATATTAAAGGCTATTACCATCATCTGATTAATGATAATGGCTTAAAAAAAGTACAAGCAGCCTGTGCTGTGATGCGTAAATCATTACACGCCATCCATGGCATGTTGCGGACCAATAAAGAAGTTGATGGAACGCGTTTTTATGCACTAACTGTCAGTGAAAATTCATAATTAATATAAATTTTGTAAAATTAGCACTTGTGTTTTAAGAGAGTATCTACGCAACTAATTTTATTGCGTTATTAGACTATTGAATCACCCTTTTATAATTCGCAATTCGGGACCCGACGCTCTGCCTTTATGACCCCAGGGGGGTAAAAGTGAAATTACACTTAATAACCCGTAATCATTACTCTTGCTAAACCAGCACCTAACCTGCCACCAGGACCAGAAATAACACGGTTAAAGCCCGCAAAAATATCGTAATTGCCGTTTCCTGCCGGTCTGGATGATCCAGGCGCATCATCGGGTAACTGGAAGAGTAACTGAGAGTTTGGATAAGTGGTGAGACTGCCTGCTGGGTTACCCCATTCCGCCGAATTATCACTCACACAAATTTTAAAGGCGCCTTGTGATAAACGCAGACTTTCATTTGCTAACAGATCCACTTTTCCAGGGCCGAATGCAATACTATAAGCTGATAATTCCTGGTTGAGGATTTGTAATTCTGCTTGGCTACTTGAAAGACCAGGACTGGCACCGCCCCAACCATTATTGGTGCTATCATCACCAACATTGAATGTCCATCCTGACGACATTGCTGGCAGCTTGTCATAATCCAAGACAAAACAAATTTTATCAGGACAGTTTTGTCCAGGGTTAAAAGATAGTTGCAATACCGCTTCGAAATACTGATCGCCATTAGTATCAGCGAATGCTATTTGGCTGATACATTGGTTAAATCCATAGTATCCTGGAGCGAATGGGCCGCCGGGCGTTAGCTCAACGTATCCCAATAAACGGCTTGCTTGCTGAGATGGAGCGCGGACTATGACCTTTATCTCATCAATATCGGGCTCTGTAGGCACAATATCGACGACGGCAAGATCTGCCAAGTCAGGCAGAGCAGCCGCAAAGCCACCGACAGGAATAATAGCCAGCATACTGGCTGTTAAAATAGGTATTATAGTTTTCATATCAAAACCTCTTGCTACTTAAACGAGCTAAGGCAACTACGGTTTCATTTTGCCAGGATTTCATCCGAGCTAGTTGACGCGGCTCTGGGGTACATACTAAGTTGACACGCAGTGTAGAAAACCACAGGCATCACACATAAATCCAACTCTGGAGATGGGACGTTAAAGCCGGAAATCAGAAACCCATGAAGACTCTAGCATAATTTTAGTTTCATTCATACAGTTATTTTTCATAGAATTAAAATGTAAGAGTAGCGGGGAGTCGCTATTTTTGCGAAAGCTTGTTTTGGGCATCCCAGTCCAAGCAAGCGGCAAAAACTTAACGCGACCACTTATGCATTCGTCCTCGTCACCTCGTCCCGACCCAACAGAGGGGGCGGAACATAGGCTCCAAATGACTTGACGCCGTGTCGGAATGCCTTTTTATTTTGTCTACGCCTTCGCTCTCGCTCAGACTCCGACAAAACAACCGGCCCTACGGTTATCGCAGACTAAAAATCTTCACTTCGCTTAAGCTCCGTTTCCAAAATTTTCGGCGGCAGAGGTCAGGTTCCGAATTGCGTTAGCCTCTTTTGCGATTGAGAGTGTTCGCTCTTCTCGAGACTCCATGAACTCTGATTCTTTGTTTCTTAACCATAACAAACAAAACTCGTGATTCGGGCTATCAAATAAATACCTGAATAATCTTGTGTGAGTGGTTCTAGCTTCTTCAAAGGGCATTGATTCAAGCCTTTTTAACAAGTCTTTTTCAATATCATTCATTTTAATGGTAGCGTTATTAGAAGATTCAGTTTTTTACAGTGCATCAGCGTTCTAATTTTCAAGAATCAGAGTGACATTAACTCAGCTCTTTCTGCTCTTTAGAAGTATAGCGTTACTCTAGCTTAAAAAGTGATGCGATAACGCCAACATCACCGGACTCAGGAGCGCAACGAGTGTGATCCGTGTGCATGTATTTGTTAGTTTTTAGGATTATTTTTAAATGATAATTTTCTTAAAAAGAACTTAACAACACCAATTAGACTTATTAACAGCCAGAATAATTCAATGATAAATGCAGATAAATTGAATTTAAAGTAAAGAGAAAATAAAACAGCTGAGGCACCTATCGCATTTAGACAACTATACTTCATAGGTAACCATTCAGCTCATTTTTTTGACTTTCATCATGGATCGGTTTTTAGCCCTTCTTCCTGACAAAACTAGCGCGCAGGCGTAAACCTCGCAAACACGCGCTTTTTCTCAGCTGATAACTATGGTGA
>Ga0208648_1000600_pt1 | contig 34641 bp, 32 predicted proteins | sample AntAceMetag02UKL_FD_184772 | JGI IMG/M metagenome (GOLD analysis project Ga0208648, IMG submission 184772) | Saline lake microbial communities from Ace Lake, Antarctica - Antarctic Ace Lake Metagenome 02UKL (SPAdes) (version 2) | ecosystem: Environmental > Aquatic > Non-marine Saline and...
CGTCAAGGGTTTTGAGGTTCTGCCGAGACGCTGGGTGGTCGAACGGACTTTCGCGTGGCTTGGGCGATGCCGCAGGCTGGCAAAGGACTTCGAGAACCTTTCGCGAAACGCGCTCGCCTTTCTCAAACTCGCGTCTATCCGCCTCATGCTGCGAAGGCTCTGTTCAAAATGAATAACTTTCCGGACAGACTTGTCTTATAATTTTCCCAGTTTTTGTGAGTGTCCAACCCGAAACTAATTGAGTGATATCAGTCCTTTGTGATTCATTCGGATTGTCAAAGATTCGAAGGAGGTCACTATGGTAGGGACGAATGTCACTCCTGGACGATATGAGCGCATCGGCGGTCGCTATGCAAGTGATTGCAGTACGCCCGCACCATGTCCCATCATTTGGACGGTTCATCTCGCCCGATGACTGGGATCGGATCAAGGAGGGCGTCGGGCCGAACCGCTATGCATATGCGCAGAACGATCCGGTGAACAAGAGTGATCCGAATGGGCATATCTCGGCTTGTGCGTGTGGTGTTGATACTGCTGTTGTTGTTGGTGGTGTTGTGGCCATCACAGCATATGGTTATGCACAAGCAGACGTTGCTGATGATGGCGAACTGAACGGTTCTCATGGAAAGGGACTGGGGGCAGCGATAGGAAATACGGTGAGAAGTTTGTTCCACGCTGTATTTTCTGATGACAAATCGGAAAATGCCACTTCGGAAATAAATCCAGAAATCAATGAAGGGCTGCAAATGGAAATAATACGCAGGTTTGAACGGGGCCGCGCGGAAACCCTGCATTTGATTTTGGCAAGATTATTGGAACAGACGCCAGAACGGGAAAAAAGACAAAGTATGGTACAGTGCATTCGGGCAAACGCGGATCCCATGTTGTGCCAGCCAATCCTGACAGGGCCGAAAATATGAAATCACAGGATAATGATGGTGGAAGTGACAACGATGGTGAGAGTAGTAATTAGTAGAGTAATGCAAGAGGTATTTCTGACGCGAAATTTACTAAAATTTGTAAAACAAATAGTAGGGTAAATATAAATAACAGAAGAGATGTAAATTGGGATGAAAAAGCCTCCAGATGACATAATCGTATTGGCCTTGAGAGCTATCAGTGGTGAAATAACCCCAAACATGCGGATGATAGCTTTTGGTTACGGTGGAGATAGTGCCACTTTCAGGTTCTATATGGCGGATGAACCAAGTGATGATGAGCTTGAAATCGGTGAAATTGTCGCAGTCAATTTTGATTCTGGACACCCGACGGATCTCAAGATGCTGGATGTTGATTTCGTAGTTACAGACAAGCCTCTTGGAAAACTGGACACTCTTGGATTCGGAATATTTCGAAGATGGGAAGAACTGCAATAAGATAATTATCTTGTAGAGGAATAACGTGTAGAAGTTCAGACCAGATCTGAGGGGTGGCCGTTTTGTGGTGATGATTTGTCTGAATAACAGTGACAGTCCCCTAAACCCCCTATTGTCCTCTATCCCAATGGCGTGACCATTGATGTTACCTACGGCCACGAGGGCAAGCCGCTCAAGTGATGACTCAAAGAATCCTGCGCACTTTTCAACTAACAACACTTCCCTTTGTCTGCACCTCACATCAACCCGCCGCTTCATCATTCCATCTGATCAATCCAGGCCTCCAGCATGGTGACTGCCTCCCTGTGCACCAGGGAGCGTCCGAGTTCCGGCATCATGATGCCGGGGTCCTGGCTTTTCATGCGGAAGATGAGGATGGAGCTTGTCGCTTTGCCGGGGTCGATGTCATAGGTGTAGCCGCCTGAGCCGCGACCGGCGGCGACGGGGCGTTTGCGGTGGCCCCAGCGCCGCTTGACGCTTTCTCCGAAAGTCAGGAACAGGCCTGAATTGCTGGCCGGGCCCTCCAGGCGGTGGCAATGGGCGCAATTGATATCGAGATAGGATCTTGCCCGCCGGTCGATCGGCTCGGCGGTATCCTGCCAATTGGCCGCACGCGGGGCATCCTGTGGCCGGGGCGCAGCAGACAGGATTTGTCTGTTGCTCCAGGCCAGCAGCTGGTTTTCCACGCCGTCGCTGTAGGTATAATCCCGGTTGAGATGGCGCGCAGTGGGGCCGATGGGGGTGATGGTCTTGCCGAGCGCGTGGCATCCCTTGCACTGATTGGCATTGGGGACGGCATAGTCTATCTCCAGCGGCCCACCATCCAGACCGATGGTCTGGATTTGCAATCGCTTGCCGGCCAGTTTGAGCCTGGCGTCACGCATGTCGTCATCCCAGACATAGGCCCAGGCCTTCCAGCCGTCGGGCTGGCGGATCAGCAGGCGGGTTTCGACCAGCCGGACGTCTTTTTCGGGCGCGCGCAGATCGGCCGGATAGGCGAATGTCTTGATCAGCGCCGAGCCGACGGGAAAGTCGAACACCTCAGGGTCGGCATAGGCGGCGGTCTTGCCCGGTGGAACATGGACGAAGCGGAACTTGGACGCGTAGTCGGAAAAGAGGGGCGTGACGAGATCATAGGGCAGGACCCCGTCAACGGGGTTTTGCGCCGGCCCATCGGAAAACAGATTGTATTCCGACAGAAGTCGCGCCGGCTTTTCATTCAACAGCGCCGCTTCATTCACACCGGCGGCAAGGGACCGGGCGCCGGGCAGGCACAAGGCCAAAAGGCACAGCAGCAGGGTAACGCGCATGGCTCTCATCAATTGGCCTTGCTGCATGGTTTTCGGCCTCCACGCATTGTTTGAGTTGCCGGGTTTGAGTTGCCGGGTTTCAATTGTTGGTTTTCAATTGCCGGGTTTCAGTTGCGGCAAGGTCACGGCCTTGGGTTCAGGCAGCGTCCCGGCATAGTCGGCGATGGCGCGGTCCGGCGATGCGCCCCAGGGATAGAGCGTGTTCTGGATCATTTTCAGATTGGCGAAGGTGGTGCCTTCCGGCTCCTGGATGTAGATCCTGTCCTCTGCCGACGTCCAGGTCACCCATTCGGTCAGCGGCACGACGCCATCCCAGACGATATCGGGAACCGGCGTGCCGGTGACATTGCTGATGATGTCCCCGACGTCGCCAGCCGGTCGTGCGCCACCCTCTTCATAGATATTCTGGCGCACCATCACGGCGCGGGGATGGGGGATATAATTGTCATCGTCAAAATCATTCGGATAGGTGGCAATGAGAACATGGACGGTGTCATTGTTCTTCAAGGTGTTTGCGAAAACATGCACATTGCGGTTGGCCATTACCATGATGCCGGTGCCTCTGCCGACCATGCCCAAGATATTGCCCGCCGGTGCAAAATTGTCGGTGTCATTGTCGACAACCCTGTTGTCGAATACCCGAACCGAATGGCCGCCCATGACGGGCAGGTTGGGCAGGTCGAAAACCAGAATGCCGCCCGTATTGTGTGTCACCGTGTTGCCGTAGACATCGGCATATTTGCTGTTTTCAATCTCGATGCCCGCCACATTATAGGCGGCGGTCGAGTTTCGCACGATGATATTTTCGCTTTGCCCCACATAGATGCCGGCATCAGAGGCGCCGCGCACGACACAGTCTTCGATCAGGACATTTTTCGATTCCACCGGGTAGATACCATAGGCGCCGTTTGTTTCATCGGGGCCGCCGGTCCATTCCACCCGGATACGCCGATAAGTGATCTGGTCAGCGGCCTTCGACTTGATGCCGTCGCCCTTGCTGTTTTCAACGGCTAAATCCTCCAGAATCACATTGTCAGACGTAATGAGAAAGCCTTCGCCGCCGCCTTTCTGGCCGTCGAAGGAGAGGATGGTCCGATCCATGCCGGCGCCACGGATGGTGATATTGTCAATATCGAGCGACAGTCCGTCAATGATGTCAAACCGGCCCTCGGCCAGATTGATGGTGCTGCCGGGTTCGGCTGTAATCAGCGCGACCTGCAGTTCCTCTGCCGCATCGGGCCCGGGAAGGACGGTTATGCTGTCGGCGGCCATGGCAGCCGTGCCAAAGGTCAAAACAACCAGCAAGATCCAGACGCGCTGCGCTGATTTCCTCATCGACTTATCCTCCCCGAAAAGTCTGTTTTCATTCTTCCAATGATCGAACCATAGCACCCAATTTTGCTGCTATCAATTAACATGAATATTATTCAGATTTATGTCAGACTATTGTCCTGAAGAGACCATGGACAGACAGGCGACGGCGAGATGCAGACAGATCAAACACGGCGACAACCCCGACAGAAACGCGCTGTTGAGAAAGTCAGCCGGATCCTTGATGCCGTGGAGACGCTGGTCTCCCGGCATGGGGTGGACGCTTTGACCACCACGCATGTTGCTCATGAGGCCGGCTATGCGGTCGGCACCATCTACCAATATTTTGGCAACCGTACCGCACTGCTGATTGCAGCCCACGATCGAATGCTGGAGCGCCTGACGGGCCAGTTGGCCGGTGAGGCGGATCGGGTGCTGGCAGACCATAGCGATGATCCGATCGCCGCACTGGTTGAGACCTATATCGAAAGTGCACGTTCGCAGCCCGGCTATCTTTCCTTGCTGAAATTTGTTTCCCTGAACAAATCAACCGGCGACCATGAGGCGGCGACGGATGCATTTGCCGGAGACCTGATCAGCAGCATCGTGCGCGCAGAGATCCCCCATATTGATGCCTTGCAAATGCGCATTACCCGCACCGTGGTGGTGGGCCTGATTTCCGTGCTCGTTGATGTCGTTCTGCTGGAGAGTGACGAAAAATTGCGTCAATCCTATCAGGCAGAACTTGTCGCCCATTGCACCTTTGCCCTGCACAGGGCGGCTCGGCAGGGCGCCTGATCGCCGCCGACCTGATCGCTTTGGGCCTGTCTGCGGCCGGCTTGCAAAATGCTGCGATCTCATGCAAACCGAACGGATGATAGAAAAGGGTTGAATATGCTGCGATCAGTTGATCATTGTGTCCTGCCGACGGCTGATCTCGCCGTGGCCAGAAGGCGCCTCACCGAACTTGGTTTCACCGTTGCCGCCGAGGCCCGGCATCCCTTCGGAACCGAGAATGCCTGCGTCTTCTTTTCCGACGGCACATTTCTGGAGCCTCTGGCCATAGCCGAAAGGGAGATCTGCGAACATGCGGCGCGGAATGGCAATGTGTTCGTCAACCGTGATCAGGCCTACCGCTTCCGCCGCGGTGACGAGGGATTTTCGGCGCTGGTCATGGGCACGGAGAATGCTGCCGAAGACCGGCTGCAATTCGAACGTGACGGCATCAGCGCAGGTTTGAACCTGGAATTTTCCCGTCCCTTTGAAACGCCTGCGGGCGAGAAGGCGATTGCCGGTTTCGAACTGGCCTTTGCGGCAGATCTGCGGGCGCCGGATGTGTTTTTCTTCACCTGCCAGAAAAAGAAGGCCCCAGGCCTCGACAAGTCCGCATTGGAACAGCACGCCAATGGTGTCCTTGGCATCAAGCGGATCGTGATGTCCGAGCAAAACCCCAGTGATTTTCAGTACCTGCTGCAGCAGGTCGTCAATCAGCGCGAAGTCAACGCCCATTCTTTCGGCATTGACCTGGCCTCCGGCAATGCCGAAATCACCGTGCTGAATGCGGCCGGTCTCGAAGGCTATTTTGGTGTGCATGGCGGAACCCACGCCCGTGGCCTGCGGCTGCGCGGCATTGTTTTTGCCGTCGCGGATCTTTCACGGGTGGAAGAGCAATTCAAGCAGGCAGAAGTGGATTATGCCTCAGTCGGCGGCAAGTTGGTTGTCGGCACAGGAGAAGGCCAGGGTGCCTTTTTCGCCTTTGATACGCCTTAAGTCGCTTTCCTTGTTTTGTGTTTCCACAGGCCGAATGCCAGGCAGACAAGCGACAGGATGAGCGCTGCCATGATGACCATAGCCGTAAGGGAAAGATGGTGCAAAAGCTGCGGCAGGACGGCAATGTCCTTGCCAAAATGGTAGGCCAGGCTTGTCCAAAGGCCGACCCACAAGGCAGCGCCGACGGCATTGGCGATCAGAAATTTCAACCAGTGCATGCCGGCCGTTCCTGCGGCAATGCCGTTCAACTGGCGCAGAACCACAACAAAACGGGCAAGGGCAACGATGAGCGAGCCGTGTTTTTGCAGGACATTTTCCACCTGCAGCAGCCGTTCATGGGTTATGCCGATACGGCTGCCATAATGAACGATGACGGGCCGCCCCAGCTTGCGACCGATGAGGTAGCCGACATTGTCGCCCAACACAGCCGCCGCAAAACAGGTTGCGGCCACGGAATAGATGTTCAACTGCCCGAGAGCCGCCAATCCGGATGCGGCGATAACCAATGTCTCGCCGGGCAGGGGCATCCCCAAAGCTTCCAGAAAGACATCAAAGAACAGGCCGGTCATGCCGTATTTGTGAATCAAAGGCTCTATCTGGGTGAAAAATGACAGCATGGTTTCCGGTCTCTTCACAGGGAATGCAGGACGAATCATGTGCAACGCGCAACCATCGGTCCAAATGCGCCTGACCTTGTTACCATTGCTTTGTTGATCGCGGCAATTCTCACAGGATTGCCGCCCGGAACAGATTGAAAACGCGATGCAAAAGCCGTTGCCTCTTGGCACTTGCTGGATAAAGGCAAATCAACCAAGACGGGCGCGCAACATTGCGTTTTTTGCCGGTTGGCCTAAAAGGTTTTTCAAAACCACTTTTCCGCTTCAAAAGGACCCTTGGACATGACTGCTATCGTCGACATTATTGGCCGTGAAATTCTGGACAGCCGCGGCAATCCGACCGTCGAGGTCGATATCGTGCTTGAAGATGGGTCCTTCGGGCGCGCGGCGGTTCCCTCCGGTGCGAGCACAGGCGCCCATGAGGCGGTGGAATTGCGCGATGGCGGCCCACGTTATCTGGGCAAAGGCGTGCAAGGCGCCGTCGACGCGGTCAACGGCCCGATTTTCGAGGCGATTGGCGGCCTGGATGCGGAAAACCAGATCCACATTGACCAGATCATGATCGAACTTGACGGCACGCCCAACAAGGCAAAACTTGGCGCCAATGCGATCCTCGGTGTGTCCCTGGCGATTGCGAAAGCCTCGGCGGAAGCTGCCGGGCTGCCTCTATACCGCTATGTCGGTGGTCCCAATGCCCATGTGCTTCCCGTTCCGATGATGAACATCATCAATGGCGGCGAACATGCCGACAATCCGATCGACTTTCAGGAATTCATGATCATGCCGGTTGGCGCTGCATCCATCCGCGATGCCGTGCGGATGGGCTCGGAAGTCTTTCACACGTTGAAAAAGGAACTAGCGGCGCAGGGACACAATACCAATGTCGGCGACGAGGGCGGTTTCGCCCCCGGCATTGCAAGCGCACCCGCAGCGCTGGATTTCATCATGCAGTCGATTGAGAAGGCCGGTTACAGGCCGGGTGAAGACATGTTCCTGGCCCTTGATTGCGCCGCCACCGAGTTCTTCAAGGATGGCCTTTATGTTCTGGAAGGCGAGGGGCGCAGTCTGGAACCGGGCGCCATGGCGGAATATCTGGCGGAGCTTGTCGCAAAATATCCGATCATATCGGTCGAAGACGGCATGGCGGAAGATGATTGGGATGGCTGGAAGACCCTGACCGACCTGACGGGCGACAAATGCCAGTTGGTCGGCGACGACCTGTTTGTCACCAATACCGCGCGTTTGCGTGACGGTATCAAGATGGGCGTCGCCAATTCCATCCTGGTCAAGGTTAACCAGATCGGCACGCTGAGCGAAACCCTGGATGCCGTGGAAACGGCGCACAAGGCAAGCTATACAGCCGTGATGTCGCATCGTTCAGGTGAAACGGAAGATGCAACAATTGCCGACCTGGCGGTTGCCACAAATTGCGGACAGATCAAGACCGGTTCGCTGGCGCGCTCCGACCGGTTGGCGAAATACAATCAGCTCATGCGCATCGAGGAAGAACTGGGCGTTCAGGCCGCTTATGCCGGGCGCGGCATTCTGAAGAACTGAACTCCATAGAGGATTTCGATTTGATCGATTTACATTCGCCCCTGCATCCTGATGGATTCAGGGGCGAATGCGTTTCAAATCGTGTGAAACAGGATTTCGATAACCGGATATTAAATATGTTGCACGATAAAGGGGACAGCCGAGCCCCGTATCCAGCGAAATTGCGCTGGACTTGAGCCCGGTGGTGTTCGCGTACCAAAGCAGCTTCATATATGTCGACACGGCAGAAAATAATCAGAAATACCGGTCGTTTGATTGTTCCCACAATCGCCATTGCCTTTATCAGCTATTTCGGTTTTCATGCGATCAATGGTGATCGCGGCATGAATGCCAAGCAGCGATTTGTGGTGCGTAAAGCATCGCTGGAGCTGGAACTGGCTGCTCTGGTGAAGGAACGCAAGGTTTTGCAGCAGCAGGTACAACTTCTGCCTCAGGGCGGACCCGTGGTGCGTGATATGCTGGATGAGCGGGCCCGTGAGGCGTTAAGCCTTTCCCGCCCGAACGAGATTGTCATTTTCGACAAAAACTGATGTTAACCGTTATTCAGTTAATCGATGAAATATCGAATAAAACCAATCTACTAGAATTCAGATAAGCTATGCATTATTGGTCTTGCTGCGGACAGTGCTATTCCGTAAACTGGTGACAGAGGTCATTCAGGGAGGACTCCATGGCTCCGCGTAAAAATGCAGCGTCACCCAATCGTTCCGGGGTTGCGAAAACAACAAAAACCCGAAGTGCCAAAACGGCCAAACCGGTCATTGGAACCGAGATTGCCGAGTTTGATCGCGATCAGGAGATTGCCGCCTATCGCGAGATGCTGCTGATCCGCAGGTTTGAAGAAAAAGCCGGCCAACTTTACGGCATGGGTTTCATCGGCGGCTTTTGCCATCTCTATATCGGACAGGAAGCCGTCGTCTCGGGTATCAAGCTTGCCATGAAGGACGGCGATCAGATGATCACCGCCTACCGTGATCATGGGCACATGCTGGCATGCGGCATGACACCGCGCGGCGTCATGGCCGAATTGACCGGGCGCCAGAGTGGTTATTCCCACGGCAAGGGCGGCTCCATGCACATGTTCTCCAAAGAAAAGCATTTCTACGGTGGCCATGGGATTGTCGGCGCACAGGTGTCGCTGGGGACGGGGCTGGGTTTTGCCAACCGCTACAGCGACAATGGCAATGTCAGCGTGGTTTTCTATGGTGACGGTGCCTCTAACCAGGGGCAGGTCTATGAGAGTTTCAATATGGCTGAACTGTGGGATCTGCCGGTTGTCTTTATTGTAGAGAACAACCGCTATGCCATGGGAACATCGGTTTCGCGGGCGTCGGCTCAGACGGATTTTTCGCAGCGAGGCGTTTCCTTCAACATACCCGGCCATCAGGTCGATGGCATGGATGTGCGCGCCGTCAAGGCCGCAGCCGAAGCTGCCCTGGAACACAGCCGCAGCGGCAAGGGACCCATCATCCTGGAAATGCTGACCTATCGCTATCGCGGTCACTCGATGTCTGATCCTGCGAAATACCGCAGCAAGGATGAAGTCCAGAAAATGCGCTCCGAGCATGACCCCATAGAACAGGTGAAAGTGCGGCTTCTGGAAAAGGGCTGGGCGAGTGAAGATGAGCTCAAGGCCATTGACAAAAGCGTCCGCGAGATTGTTGCTGACAGCGCAGAATTTGCACAAAACGAGCCGGAGCCAGATCCTTCGGAACTCTATACGGACATAGTCCTTTAAGGTCGGGGGAGATCACATGCCTATTGATATTCTTATGCCAGCCCTCTCGCCCACCATGGAAGAGGGAACATTGTCCAAATGGCTGAAAAAGGAAGGTGATCAGGTTACCTCCGGCGACGTCATAGCGGAAATAGAGACCGACAAGGCGACGATGGAAGTCGAAGCTGTCGATGAAGGTACTATTGGCAAGCTCGTCGTGCCGGAGGGCAGCGAGGGGGTCAAGGTCAATGCGGTGATTGCCGTATTGCTGACCGAAGGTGAAAGCGCTGATGCAATCGGCTCCGAAACGCCGGCCGCACAGCCCAAATCGTCCGAACCTGCAAGTGCCCCTGCGGATTCTCAGCCCGCTTCAGCTGCCGTACCCGCAGCGCCGGTTGCAGCCTCCGTGCCTTCCGACCCGGATATTCCGGAAGGGACCGAAATGGTCCCGACCACCGTGCGCGAAGCCCTTCGTGACGCGATGGCAGAGGAAATGCGCGCAGACGGCGATGTCTTCATCATGGGTGAGGAAGTGGCCGAATATCAGGGGGCCTACAAGATAACCCAGGGCCTGCTTCAGGAGTTTGGCGCGCGCCGCGTGGTTGATACGCCGATTACCGAACATGGTTTTGCAGGCGTCGGTGTGGGCGCCGCCATGGCAGGATTGAAGCCGATCGTCGAATTCATGACCTTCAACTTTGCCATGCAGGCGATGGACCAGATCATCAATTCCGCCGCCAAGACCCATTATATGTCCGGCGGACAAATGTCTGCTCCGATCGTGTTTCGTGGTCCCAATGGGGCTGCCGCGCGGGTTGGCGCCCAGCATTCCCAGTGTTTTGCCGCCTGGTACAGCCATATTCCGGGCCTGACCGTTATTGCACCCTACGGCGCAGCCGACGCAAAGGGCCTGCTGAAAGCGGCCATTCGCAGCCCCAATCCGGTTATCTTCCTGGAAAACGAAATCCTCTACGGACACACATTTGATGTGCCCAAAATGGATGATTTTGTCCTGCCGATCGGCAAGGCACGGATTCACCGCGCCGGCAAGGACGTCACGATCGTTTCCTTCGGCATCGGCATGAATTATGCCGTGAAGGCAGCGGACGAACTGGCCGGAATGGGCATCGATGCCGAGATCATCGATTTGCGCACCATAAGGCCGATGGACCTGCCGACGATCATTGAATCGGTCAGGAAAACCGGTCGATTGGTCACCGTGGAGGAAGGCTTTCCGCAAAGTTCCGTTGGAACGGAAATCGCCACACGCGTGATGCAGCAGGCATTCGACTATCTCGACGCACCGGTCTTGACCGTTGCCGGCAAGGATGTGCCGATGCCCTATGCCGCCAATCTGGAGAAGCTGGCATTGCCGAATGTAGACGAAGTGATCGCTGCGGTTAAAGCCGTAACCTATACGGCTTAAGGGGAGGGTATCAGAATGCCAATTCATATCACCATGCCAGCGCTTTCCCCGACGATGGAGGAAGGCAATCTGTCGAAATGGCTGGTCAAGGAGGGCGACAGTGTCGCTCCCGGAGACGTCATTGCCGAAATCGAAACCGACAAGGCGACCATGGAAGTCGAGGCCGTGGATGAGGGCGTTGTCGCCAAGATCCTGGTTCCGGAGGGAACGGAAGGCGTCAAGGTCAACGCCTTGATCGCTATTCTTGCTGCAGAGGGCGAGGATGTATCGGCCGCGGCTGCGGATACGGGCAGCGCCGAAACAGCATCGGCGGAAACGCCCGCACCGGCCGCTTCACCGACACCTTCCGAGGCCTCACCAGCGCCCGCGCCTGCTGCTGCGCAATCAGATGCGCCGGATAAATCGCGCTCTGAGGGTTCGCGCATATTCTCTTCACCACTCGCCCGGCGTCTTGCTGCGGAAGCGGGTATTGATCTTGCGTCGGTGAGCGGCTCCGGGCCGCATGGCCGGGTGGTAAAACGCGATATTGAAACCGCTGTCGCCAATGCGGAAACAGCAACAGGCAAGGCGGCTCCGGCAACCGCGGCCGCTGCTGCGCCGGTCGCGAGTGCGCCGTCGGATGAGCAAACACTCAAACTGTTTGAAGAAGGATCCTACGATCTGATTCCGCATGATGGCATGCGCAAGACAATCGCCAAACGTCTGGTGGAATCAAAACAGACAGTGCCGCATTTCTACCTCACGGTTGACTGTGATCTGGACGATCTGCTGGCCCTGCGCGCGCAGATCAATGGCTCAGCGCCGATGGTCGACGGCAAGCCGATCTTCAAATTGTCAGTCAATGACTTTGTCATCAAGGCAATGGCCCTGGCCCTGCGTGATGTTCCCGATGCCAACGCCTCCTGGACCTCCAGCAATATGGTGCGTCACCACCATTCGGATGTCGGGGTTGCGGTCTCCATACCGGGCGGCCTGATCACACCGATCGTGCGCAAGGCTGAATTGAAAACACTCTCGGTCATCTCAAACGAAATGAAGGATATGGCCGCACGGGCGCGCGCGCGCAAATTGCAACCGCAGGAATATCAGGGCGGAACCACCGCCGTATCCAATCTGGGCATGTTTGGCATCCGGAATTTTTCCGCCGTTATCAATCCGCCCCATGCCACTATTCTTGCCGTGGGTGCCGGAGAGCAGCGTCCTGTGGTCAAGGATGGTGCCCTGGCCATCGCAACAATCATGTCGGTCACACTGTCAACAGATCACCGTGCGGTTGATGGTGCGCTGGGAGCCCAACTTCTGGGCGCTTTCAAGAGCTACATCGAAAAACCAATCGGCATGCTGGTGTAGTACCATCTGTTGACGCCCAGTTCACGAGGAGGATCGGATATGACGCATCAGTTTGACACCAGAGATGTCACCACTGTCTTGGCCAGGCTCAAGGGAGCCTGGGGCTGGCTGGTGGCCTTCGGGATCCTGTCCCTGGTTGGCGGCTTTCTGTCGTTTGCCAATCCGCTGGGTGCAACCATTACCGTTGACTACCTGGTGGCGATATTTTTCCTGATCCTTGGCGCAGCGCAGATTGCGCAGGCCTATACCTATCGCAACTGGGGCGGTTTCCTTTGGACCGTGGCAGTTGGTGCACTGACCATATTGGTCGGCGCCGTGATGATCAAAAACCCCATGGAAGGCGCAGCCTCGCTGACCCTTCTGGTTGCCCTGTTGCTTTTCCTTCTGGGCATCGCGAAAATTGCCTATTCATTTGCCATGAGACCCATATCAGGCTGGATCTGGGTTCTCATTTCAGGTCTGTTGTCCATCCTTCTGGGCGCCGCGATTTTCGGCAATTTCCCATGGGCGGCAGGCACAGTTCTGGGGCTGTTTCTGGGTGTCGAACTGACTTTTAATGGTGTTGCCTTGCTGCTGACAGGACTTGCCTTGCGCAACAGCTGAACGGCCTGCAGACGAACAGGGCATGGAAAATGCCGCTATCAGGAGACGAGACGTGTCAAATATCTACGATGTCATCATCATCGGCTCTGGTCCCGGCGGCTATGTGGCTGCCGTACGGGCCGCGCAGCTCGGATTGAAAACAGCTATTGTCGAGCGCGAACATCTGGGCGGAATCTGTCTCAATTGGGGATGCGTGCCAACCAAGGCGCTGCTGCGATCAGCCGAAATATTGCATTTCTCTCAGAGGGCAGAGAGCTACGGCCTGAAGCTGGAAGGCAAAATGACGGCAGATATCGGCGCCGTCGTGGAGCGTTCCAGAGGTGTTTCGCTTCGGCTGAATTCCGGTGTCGGATTTCTGATGAAAAAGAACAAGATCGATGTGATCTGGGGTGAAGCGCAGATCAGCAAGCCTGCGAAGGCAGGCGCACCGGCTGAAATCGTGGTGAAAAAATCCTCGCGCAAGGCCATGGAGCCGCAACCGCCAGCGCCGAAGAACACCTTGGGTGAGGGAACCTATCAGGGCAAGAACATCATTGTCGCCACCGGTGCGCGGCCGCGTGTCCTGCCGGGGATCGAGCCGGACGGAAAACTGATCTGGACCTATTTCGAGGCCATGGTGCCGAAGGAACAGCCGAAATCCATGGTGGTCATGGGATCGGGCGCCATCGGGATCGAGTTTGCCAGTTTTTACAATGCACTGGGCGTTGATGTCACAGTTGTGGAGATGATGGCAAACATCATGCCGGTCGAAGATGTGGAAATATCTGGCCTTGCCCGCAAGGCGCTGGAAAAACACGGCCTCAAGTTCATTACGGAAGCCAAGGTGACAAAGGTCGAAAAAGGCTCCGACAGTATAACTGCACATGTTGAAACCAAGGACGGCAAGACCCAAATGTTAAAGGCAGATCGGCTGATATCTGCTGTCGGCGTTCAGGGCAATGTGGAGAATCTCGGACTTGAGTCGCTGGGCGTGAAGACGGAACGCGGCTGTATCGTCATTGATGGATACGGCAAGACCAATGTTGAAGGCATATATGCCATCGGTGATGTTGCAGGCCCACCCATGCTGGCGCATAAGGCAGAACATGAAGGCGTCGTCTGTGTCGAAAAAATAGCCGGTGTTCCGGGTGTTCATGCAACCAACAAGGCGATGATACCGGGATGCACCTATTGCGACCCGCAGGTTGCCAGCGTCGGCTTGACGGAAGCAAAGGCAAAGGAAGCCGGACGTGACATACGTGTCGGACGCTTTCAGTTTGGCGCCAACGGCAAAGCCATTGCGCTTGGAGAAGACAAGGGACTGGTCAAGACCATCTTTGACCGCAAGACCGGCGAACTGCTTGGCGCCCACATGATCGGAGCGGAAGTGACGGAATTGATCCAGGGCTTCGTGGTTGCCATGAACCTGGAAACGACGGAAGAAGAGTTGATGCATACGGTGTTCCCGCACCCGACTCTTTCGGAAATGATGAAGGAAAGTGTGCTTGACGCTTACGGTCGTGCGCTGAATGCTTGAGTTTGTGGCCTTTGTGCCGCTTCAACCGTAACAGAGGTGTTTATAATGGGTATTCTCGGACTTCTTCTTATCGGATTGCTGGCCGGCTTCATTGCTGAAAAGGTCCTGAAACGCAATCATGGGCTGGTCAAGAACCTTGTTGTCGGTGTGATCGGCTCCTTTGTCGGCGGATATCTGGCCAAAGGTCTCGGTATCGCCTTCTATGGTTTTGCGGGAAACCTGATTGTCGCCACTGTTGGCGCTATTGTCATTCTCTGGTTGTTTGCGCTGTTGTCCGGTCGCTGACCGGAAAAAGGATAGAAGGACCAATTCATGGTCACTGTACTCAATACGGTTTCGGCCGAGACGAAACGCATACGCCATCCCGAAAAGGCGCATCGTCCTGACAATGAGGTGCTGCGCAAGCCGGACTGGATAAGGGTCAAGGCACCCACATCCGCCGGCTACAAAGAAACGCGCGAAATCGTCAAGAGCAACAATCTTGTCACCGTTTGCGAGGAAGCCGGTTGCCCCAATATTGGCAGTTGCTGGCAGCAGAAACACGCCAGCTTCATGATCATGGGAGAGATTTGTACCCGTGCCTGCGCCTTTTGCAATGTATCGACCGGCAGGCCAACGGCGCTTGATGTCAATGAACCGGAAAATGTTGCCCGTGCGGTTTTCCAGATGGGGCTCAAACATGTTGTGGTGACCTCGGTGGATCGTGATGATCTTGCCGATGGCGGTGCGCAGCATTTTGTCGAGACGATCACGGCCATTCGTGAGGCCTCACCGCAAACGACAATCGAGATTCTGACACCGGATTTCCTGCGCAAGGACGGCGCTTTGGAAAAGGTCGTCAGCGCCAGACCCGATGTCTTCAACCACAATCTGGAAACCGTCCCGTCCAACTATCTGACGGTCCGCCCCGGCGCGCGGTATTTTCACTCGATCAGGCTGCTGCAACGGGTCAAGGAACTCGATCCGAATATGTTCACCAAATCGGGTATCATGGTCGGACTGGGCGAGGAGCGGAACGAGGTTCTGCAACTGATGGATGATTTGCGCGTTGCCGAGGTTGATTTCCTGACCATGGGGCAATATTTGCAACCTACGAAAAAACATCATGCGGTGATGAAATTTGTCACCCCGGATGAATTCAAATCCTATGAGACCATTGCCTATTCGAAGGGCTTTCTGATGGTATCGGCCAGTCCGCTGACGCGTTCCTCGCATCATGCGGGAGATGATTTTGCAAAATTGCAGGCGGCCAGGGTTGCCCGGTCCGGACACTGAACATGAGCGCGACCGCATTGACACCCCATGCCTAAATTTGACACGACCCGTATCGTTGCCCACAGGCCGGATCAGATGTTTGACCTGGTGGCCGATATTGAAAAATATCCGGAATTCCTGCCCCTGTGCGAGGACCTGAAAATCCGCTCAAGAAAAGAGCGCGGGGATGTGGTGCTGCTGATTGCCGACATGACCATCGGCTACAAGGCCATTCGCGAGACCTTCACCAGCCAGGTGCTGCTGAAACCGACCGAGTCCATCATCGATGTCAAATACCTCGACGGACCCTTCCGATATCTCAACAACCGCTGGACATTCTCGGACCAGCCCGATGGCGGTTGCACGGTTTCGTTTTTTATCGATTACGAGTTCAAGAGCCGCATGCTTGGCATCGTCATGGGCACCATGTTTGATCGGGCATTTCGCATGTTTGCCGAGGCTTTTGAAAAACGCGCCGACACGATCTACGGCCAGAAATCGGCCTGACCGGACCCAAACGAAAACCCGCCTTCAGCAACAGATCAGAATTTGTCCGCTTCTATGAGGAGTGCCTTGAGCGCGGCAAAAACAGTCGCCTGACGCACAGCCGAACGGCCAATGTCACCAAAGAGCAGTTCGCTGTGAACAGTCTCACCATCGGATCGCGCCACAGCCATGTGGACCAGACCGACAGGTTTGAGCTCAGAGCCACCGCCGGGGCCGGCAATGCCGGTGACCGAGACGGTCAGATCGGCATTTGAGCGGGCGAGGGCGCCTTCGGCCATTTCGATGGCTGTCTGCTGCGAGACCGCACCGAAGGATGTCAGCGTTTCCTCTGATACGCCGATCATCTCCTGTTTGGCCTCATTGGAATAGGTGACAAACCCGCGATCGAGAACCGCCGACGAGCCGGCAATCTGCGTGATTGCGGCTGCGATCAAACCGCCTGTGCAGGATTCTGCGGTTGCAATCATCTTTTCCTTTTGTGTCATCTGGGTCACCAGCGCCTGGGCCAGATCATCGAGGTCAGTCATGGGCATTCTCCTGATAGACGACAGTGGCCGTTGCTATTGCCGCTATGCCTTCACCACGGCCGATAAAGCCGATCTTTTCATTTGTTGTCGCCTTGACCGAACAACGTTGCAGGTCAATGGCCAGAAGATCGGAAAGAATTTGTCGCATGGCGGCACGATGCGGTCCGATTTTTGGCGCTTCACAGATGAGGGTTATGTCAGCATTCATGATTGTACCACCAAGAGAGCGCACCAATTCCACCGCATGTGCAAGAAACAGGCGGGAATCAGCTCCTCTCCACTGTGGGTCGGATGGCGGAAAATGATCGCCTATGTCTCCCTGGCCGCAGGTGCCAAGAAGCGCGTCCGTCAGGGCATGCAGCGCAACATCGGCATCGGAATGGCCGGAAAGCGCCTGATCATGCGGAATCGTGTGGCCACAAAGGATCACTGCGTCGCCGTCCACCAACGCATGAACATCATACCCCGATCCTGTGCGCACATCCGGCAATTCATTCAATCCGCCATTCAATCGTGTCAGTTTTTCATCCGCCATGGCGATATCCCGTGCAGTGGTAAGCTTGATATTGTCCTGATCGCCTTCAACCAAAGAGACCGCCATGCCTGCCCATTCCGCAATGCTGCAGTCATCGGTAAAAGTGACCAGGCTTTGGCCCGCTGCCTGCCTGTGTGCGTCTCTTATGGCACCATAGGCAAAGCCTTGCGGGGTCTGAGCGCTGAACAGACCGGCGCGCGCGACCGTCTCTTCGACCAGCTTGTCGCTGGTGGTTCTTTTCAACGTGTCGGTCACAGGCAGTGCGGGAAGGACGCCCGTGGCACCGGCAGAAAGTGTGTTGATCACGCGGTCAATCAATTCACCATTGGCAAAGGGACGAACGCCGTCATGGATCAACACATGGGTAAGATTGCATTGCGCCAGCGCTTCAAGGCCCAGAAGCACCGATTGTTGCCGCTCCTTGCCCCCATCGACGGTGATGAAGGACGTTGAAGGAGCAAACCGGGATTGTGCCTTGTCAAAAAATGCGTGATCATCGGCATGGATAACAACTGCAATCGGTCCGATCAGGGCATGTGAGGCGAAGGCATCGAGTGTCCAGGTGAGAACCGGTGATCCACCGACGAGCCGGTATTGTTTGGGGCCATCATCGGGGTTTCCGGCCCGTTCACCGCGACCGGCAGCAACAATGAGCGCACCAATTTTCATGTTTCCCCCCATGATCCCCATATGTCCGGTTCGAGCTTGGTTGCCATCCCCTTGTCACCTTGAATTGTTCGCCTGGAAAGGCACAAAGTGACTTGCAATTTCATGTCAATTGCATAAAAAGCATGCATGCAAACAATGTGCCCTAATTTAGTGCAGATGAAACATGATTGAAGACACATTCAATATAGGATCGGTGCAAATACGCAACCGTTCAATTCTGGCGCCCATGTCCGGTATCAGCGATTTGCCATTTCGCCGCCTTGCCTGGCGGTTCGGAGCGGGTCTCGTGGTCACGGAAATGGTCGCCAGCCGCGAACTGGTATGCGACAGCCGTGAATCGTGGGTGCGACTTCGCGGTGAGGGAATCACGCCGCATATGGTGCAACTGGCGGGACGCGAAGCCAGATGGATGGGTGAGGCTGCCATTATTGCGGAGGCCAATGGTGCTGACATCATTGATATCAACATGGGATGTCCGGCAAAGAAGGTGACAGGCGGCTATTCCGGGTCTGCCCTGATGCGCGATCCTGATCATGCTCTGCGCCTCGTCGAGGCCACGGTGAAAGCCGTGAATGTGCCAGTAACGCTGAAAATGCGCCTGGGATGGGATGAAAACACCATCAACGCACCGGAAATCGCCCGCCGCGCGGAAGCGGCCGGTGTGCAGATGATCACCGTGCACGGCAGGACGCGCTGCCAGTTCTACAAGGGGCAAGCCGACTGGGATGCAATCAAACAGGTCCGCGCGTCTGTGGCCGTGCCGCTGGTTGCCAATGGCGATGTCGAGACGGCAGCTGATGTCGAGACCATTCTGCGTACCAGTGGCGCCGATTGCGTCATGATCGGACGAGCGGCACAGGGTCGGCCGTGGATCGTCGGCCAGTTGGCTGGCAACAAGCATATTCCGGTAACGCGCGCCGATATTCTGGACATTGTCCTTGAACACTACGAGATGAACCTTTCCCATTACGGAATTGCCATTGGCACCCGGCATGCACGCAAGCACCTTGGATGGTATCTTTCCCACGCCGTTGGCGATTGCCCCGGTGCCTTGAAGTCACAAATCATGACCAGTCTTGATCCGCAAAGCGTGATTGAAAACCTCAAATACGCCTTTCTGGAAACATCCAGCGTTCAACAAGCAGAGTTCAAAGCCGCATGATACCAAAGGAACCGCCAAAAATCGGCTCGGCAGATGAGGCGGCCAATACCGTGCTCAATGCCATCCGTCACCCGGTAATCATGGTCAATGAAGAGGGCTTCATTTCCTTTGCGAACTGGGAGGCGGAGGTGTTTTTCGGTGCCAGCGGAAGCCATTTGGCCCGTCGGAAAATCGATTCCTATATACCCTTTGGCAGTCCATTGCTGGCCTTGATAGAGCAGGTCAGGGAGCGCCGCGCACCGGTGAATGAATACCGCGTTGATGTCAGTTCGCCGCGATTGGGCGGAGACCGACTGGTTGATCTCTATGTTGCTCCGGTCACCGAACAATCGGGCTCCGTGGTCATCCTGTTTCAGGAACGCACCATGGCTGACAAGATCGATCGGCAATTGACCCACAGGGCCGCAGCACGCTCCGTGACAGGGTTGGCATCGATGCTGGCCCATGAAATCAAGAACCCGCTTTCAGGCATACGCGGCGCGGCTCAATTGCTTGAGACATCGGTCAATGATGATGACCGCGCGCTCACCCGCCTTATCCGAGACGAGACAGACCGCATCGTTTCATTGGTAGACCGAATGGAGATCTTTTCCGATGAGCGTCCCATTGATCGCGAACCGGTGAACATTCATGCGGTGCTGGATCACGTCAAGGCAGTCGCCCTAGCTGGTTTTGCCAGGAATGTCAGGATCATTGAGAACTACGATCCATCCCTGCCACCGGTCTTTGCCAATCGCGATCAGCTTGTTCAGGTCTTCCTCAACCTGGTCAAGAATGCCAGTGAAGCGCTTGGTTCGCAATCTGCCGGTCAGATAACCCTGTCAACGGCTTTTCGACCCGGAATACGGTTATCGGTTGCCGGTTCCAATGAAAAAGTGTCATTGCCACTGGAATTCTGCGTGCAGGACAACGGCCCGGGTGTTCCCGCCGATATCTTGCCCCATCTGTTCGATCCCTTCATTACCACCAAAATCAATGGTTCGGGCCTTGGTCTGGCGCTGGTTGCGAAAATCGTCGGCGATCATGGCGGAATTGTCGAATGCGACAGCCAGGCCGACAAGACCATATTCCGGATCCTGATGCCGGCTTCCACTGAACCCAGGAACAAAGTCCGAGAGGCACTCCAATGAATAAAGCAACTGTCCTGGTGGCTGATGATGATGCGGCCATACGCACAGTGCTCAATCAGGCATTGTCGCGTGCTGGCTATGATGTGCGGGTCACCTCAAACGCGGCCACCCTGTGGCGCTGGATTTCGGCAGGTGAGGGCGACATCGTCATCACAGACGTCGTGATGCCGGATGAAAATGCCTTTGATCTGCTGCCGCGCGTCAAGAAGGCAAGGCCGGATCTCCCAGTGCTGGTAATGAGTGCACAGAACACATTCATGACCGCCATCAAGGCTTCGGAACGTGGAGCCTATGAATATCTGCCCAAACCCTTCGACCTGACAGAAATGATCGCCATTGTGGGGCGTGCACTGTCGGAGCCGAAAAAAATACCAAACGACGCCGAGGAAGACCTGAGCGAAGGTATGCCACTTGTTGGCCGGTCGGCTGCCATGCAGGAAATCTACCGGGTGCTGGCCCGGCTGATGCAAACCGATCTGACCTTGATGATTACGGGTGAATCGGGAACCGGCAAGGAACTGGTTGCCCGCGCGCTGCATGATTATGGCAAACGCAGAAACGGGCCCTTTGTCGCCATCAACATGGCTGCCATTCCCCGCGATCTCATCGAATCGGAATTGTTCGGCCACGAAAAGGGGGCCTTTACCGGAGCCCAGAGCAGGTCCAGCGGACGCTTTGAACAGGCTGAAGGGGGCACGCTGTTTCTCGACGAAATCGGCGACATGCCGATGGACGCCCAGACCCGACTGCTGCGCGTATTGCAGCAGGGCGAATATACCACTGTGGGCGGTAGAACGCCGATCCGCACCGATGTTCGTATCGTCGCGGCCACCAACAAGGAACTGAAAACATCCATCAACCAGGGCCTGTTTCGCGAAGACCTCTATTATCGTCTCAATGTCGTACCGTTGCGCTTGCCGCCTCTGAGGGACCGGGCAGAAGACATTCCCGATCTGGTGCGTCATTTCAACATTGAGGCAGAAAAGGAAGGGCTTCAGGCAAAGCGTTTCGAGAATTCGGCCTATGATCAGCTCAAGCAATATCCCTGGCCTGGCAACGTGCGTGAACTTGAAAACTTTGTCCGTCGAATCACCGCGCTTTATCCGCAGGATTTCATCACCTCCGAGATTGTCGAGGCAGAGCTGCGCACTGAGAGTGGCAAAGACCAGGACAGCCCTCTGGGCAATATGACCGGCTCCGTCACCATTGCCCAGGCGGTGGAAGATAACATGCGACGCTATTTCTCTGAATTCGGCGAAGACCTGCCGCCGCCTGGTCTTTACCATCGGGTCTTGGAAGAAGTTGAATATCCACTGGTTCTTGCCGCTTTGACGGCAACCCATGGCAATCAGATAAAAGCGGCCGAACTGCTTGGCCTCAACCGGAATACTTTGCGCAAAAAAATCCGCGATCTCGGTGTTTCTGTCTATCGGTCTCCTCGAACCGCTTGACCAAAGCGTATTGGCGTTGCATTTTCGCCACAAGGCGTTGCATGATGGCAACGCCTTTGCCCGCTATGGCAGGTAAATGCATCAAGACAGAGCGGAACTGAGGGTTCAATGACAGTCGGCGGAACTTTTTCATCTGCGGACAAGAAAACGATAACGCCATTGTCAAAGGATACGGACAGGCGCAAAACGCTTGCATTGCCGGGTGTCATTATTGTTGTTTGCGCTCTGATTTGTGCACTTGTGTCCTTCGCTGTCCTGATGGGCCTGACGTCGATTGCACCGCGCAATGATGTCGTGCTGACGGCGGTCATCGTAAACCTTGTGTTTGTCTTGGCTCTGATCGGTCTGATTGTTCGGGAAATTGTCAATATTCTTGCTGCACGACGTCGGGGACGCGCGGCTTCCAGGTTGCATGTGCGGATCATTGGCCTGTTCAGTGTTGTCGCCATATTGCCGGCCATTCTGGTGGCCATCGTTGCCAGTATTTCATTGGATGTCGGCCTCGATCGCTGGTTTTCTATTCGCACAAAGGAAATCGTCAGCTCATCCCTGAGTGTGGCTCAGGCCTATGTGAATGAAAATGCTCGCTACCTGCAGGGGCAAACCGTTTCCATGGCCAATGATCTGGATGCTGCCAGATCGCTCTACAGCCTCGACCGGACGGGCTTCAATGTGCTGGTTACGCGCCAGGCGATCGGCAGGGGGCTGCTGGCTGCAAGTATTGTCAGACAGGATGGGCGCGTTGTGGTGCGGGCAGATATACCGACCGACAAGCCGCTGCCCGTCGCGCCGTCAGAAGCGTTTGAAGCCGCGGCAAAGGGTGAGCCGGCATTGATACCACCCGGCGCTACGAATCTGGTTGGCGCCGTTATCAAACTGCAGAAAATCCCGGGTGTTTTTCTCTACACGATCAGAGCCGTGGATCCCAACGTCATCGAATCCATGCGATTGATGGAGGAAAACACCGCCGAATATCGTGCACTCGAAGCAGACCGCCGTCCTATTCAACTGGCTTTTGCAATTCTGTATGTGGGTTTTGCCCTGATTGTTCTGCTGTCGGCCATCTGGACCGCCATTGCCGTCGCAGACCGGATCGTGCAACCGATTCGATTGTTGATCGGTGCTGCGGATGATGTCGCGAGCGGTGATCTCGGCGTCAGTGTTCCGGTCCGTTCATCGGATGGCGATGTTGGCAATTTGTCCATGACTTTCAATAACATGATAGCAGAACTTCGAGGGCAACGTGATGAAATTCTGCATGCTCGTGATGAGATGGATGAACGGCGTCGGTTTACTGAAGCGGTCCTTTCGGGCGTATCCGCCGGCGTCATCGGCGTCCATGATGACGGCATGATTTCCATTGCAAACCGATCAGCCGAAATGATGCTTGGGGTCGAAACGGATCAACTCATCGGAAAGTTCCTGTCGGAAGTCGCACCGGAGGTGGCGCCGGTCCTCGCCCAGGCTTCGCAGTCGCATCGCAGCGACTACCGTATGCAGGTGACAGTCATGCGAAACGGCTCGGAAAGCACGCTGAATGTTCAGGCCACCAGGGAGGTTCCACACGAGGGGCATGAATCCTTTGTTGTGACTCTGGACGATATAACCGATCTGGTCATCGCCCAGCGATCGACGGCCTGGGCTGAAGTTGCGCGACGTATCGCCCATGAGATCAAGAATCCCCTGACGCCCATTCAGCTGTCCGCCGAACGGCTCAAACGTCGTTATGGCAAGCAGATTGCGGAGGATGACCGGGCGGTATTCGATCAGTGCACTGACACCATTGTTCGTCAGGTTGGCGATATCGGCCGCATGGTCGACGAGTTCTCCTCATTTGCCCGCATGCCCAAACCGGCAAAAGAAAAACATGATCTGCGAGAGATTCTGAAAGACGCAATTTTCTTGCGGAAAATCAGCCGCAATGACATCGAATTTACCCAGGAATTCAGCGAAGAACCGCTGATCGGCTATTTTGATTCACGCATGTTGGGACAGGCCTTCGGGAATCTGATAAAAAATGCTTCCGAAGCGATTGATGCCCTGACGCCTGATCAAAAGAGAAATGGACACAGGATCATGGTTCGTGCAGGCAGGCTGGCCGACGGAGAACTGGTGGTCGATGTCATGGACAACGGCAAGGGGCTGCCGGTTGAAAACCGCAACCGGATCTTTGAGCCCTACATGACCATGCGCGAAAAAGGCACGGGTCTTGGTCTGGCAATCGTGAAGAAAATCATAGATGAACATGGCGGCATACTTGAGCTGCACGATGTTCCCCCGGATTTCGATCCGAATGGTGGCGCAATGATTCGCGTACGACTACCGGAAGGAAATGTGGCGGACGTGACCAAAGCAGTGGGAGAGAAAGAAACCTATGGCGTCTGACATATTGGTTGTCGATGATGAGGAAGATATCCGCGAACTGGTTTCGGGGATACTTTCCGATGAGGGCCACGAGACCCGAACAGCCAGCGGCAGCGACAGCGCGCTGCAGTCGATTGCGGAGCGCGTCCCCAGACTGGTCTTTCTGGATATCTGGTTGCAGGGGAGCAGGCTCGATGGCCTGGCATTGCTTGACGAGATCAAGATCCGCCATCCCCATCTGCCGGTTGTGATGATTTCCGGCCATGGCAATATTGAAACCGCAGTCTCTGCCATTCGCAGAGGCGCCTATGATTTCATCGAAAAACCGTTCAAGGCGGATCGGTTGGTGCTGGTCGCTGAAAGGGCGCTTGAGACGTCGAGCCTCAAACGGGAGGTGGATGAACTCAAACGACGCTCAGGAGAACCTGTTGATCTTACCGGCACATCAATTGCCATTTCCCAATTGCGCCAGACGATCGAAAAAATTGCACCGACAAACAGCCGCGTGATGATTCTGGGCCCGTCGGGTTCGGGCAAGGAACTGATCGCACGAATGATCCACAGGCATTCGGCGCGTTCAGAGGGACCTTTTGTGGCGCTCAATGCAGCGGCCATTACACCCGATCGCATGGAGGTCGCACTATTTGGCACTGAAGGTGGCAACGGACAGGAGCGCAAGGTTGGAGCGCTGGAAGAGGCCCACGGCGGTATTCTGTATCTCGATGAAATCGCCGATATGCCCAAAGGTACCCAAAGCAAGATATTGCGCGTTCTTGTGGACCAGCAATTTGAACGCGTGGGCGGTGCCAAACGCGTCAGGGTGGATGTGCGTGTCCTCTCATCAACAGCCAGCAATCTGGAACAGTTGATCGCAGATGGACAGTTTCGACAAGATCTCTATCACCGGCTGGCGGTCGTTCCGGTCAAGGTACCGTCACTGGCAGAACGCCGCGAGGACATTCCGTTCCTTGTCGATCAATTCATGAAACAGATCAGCGAGCAGGCCGGCATCAAGATGCGGTCGATTGGTGATGATGCCATGGCGGTTCTGCAGGCCCATGACTGGCCTGGCAACATCAGGCAATTGCGCAACAATATCGAAAGATTAATGATCCTGACCCGCGGGGATTCGACCAATGGTCCGATCAGCGCCGACATGTTGCCAAAAGAAATAGCCGAAATGCTGCCGAATGTTTCCGGTCAAAGCGATAATCACATCATGACCTTGCCCTTGCGGGAGGCACGTGAACTTTTTGAACGTGAATATCTCGTCGCCCAGATAAATCGCTTTGGTGGCAATATTTCAAAAACATCGGAATTTGTCGGAATGGAACGCTCGGCATTGCATCGAAAGCTGAAAACGCTTGGCCTATAGATGCAGTCTGCATAGAAGACCGCTTTGGGTGATTGATTTGCCGCGTGAAGACCATGCGTTTTGGAGCAGGGCAAGAATAACATGATAAAGGATCAGGCGGTATGAAAGTCATTATCTGCGGGGCAGGGCGCGTTGGCTATGGCATAGCGGAACGACTGTCGACGGAGGACAATGATGTTTCGGTGATCGACACATCGCCGTCGCTGATTCAGGCCATCCGTGATTCACTGGACGTCAGGGGCTATGTTGGTCACGGAGCACATCCCGATGTGCTTTCCCAGGCAGGCGCGGATCAGGCGGACATGATCATTGCTGTTACCCTTTATGATGAAGTCAATATGGTTGCCTGCCAGGTTGCCCATTCGCTGTTCAACGTGCCGACGAAAATCGCGCGTATTCGGGCGCAAAGTTATCTCGGTTCCCACTATTCGGACCTGTTTTCGCGTGAACACATGCCGATCGACGTGATCATTTCGCCGGAAGTGGAAGTTGGCCAAATGGTTTTGCGGCGGATTGCCTTGCCGGGCGCCAATGACGTGGTTCGTTTCTCCGATGATCGCATTGCCATGGTTGCCATTGAGTGCCTGGAAGATTGTCCCGTGGTCAATACGCCGCTTGATCAACTCAGCGACCTGTTTCCCGACCTGATCGCCACGGTCACGGGGATCTGGCGCGACGGTGTTCTGACGGTACCGCACTCGACCGACCAATTGATGACCGGTGACCTTGCCTATGTAGTCTGTGACAAGGACCATGTTCGAAGGACCCTGGGTCTTTTCGGTCACGAGGAGCCTGAGGCTACACGCATCGTAATTTCCGGTGGCGGCAATATTGGTTATTTTGTCGCCCACATGATTGAGGAGCGCCAGCCGCGCACCAAGATCAAGATCATCGAATATGACCGCGCCCGCGCCGTCAATATTGCCGATAGTCTGAAGCGCACCGTCGTGTTGAACGGTTCCTCTCTGGACAAGGATATCCTGATTGAGGCCGACATTCAGGACGCTGACCTTATGGTGGCGCTGACCAATGATGATCAGGTCAATATCCTTTCCAGCGTGATGGCCAAACGGTTGGGATGCAAATCCAACCTCGCCCTGATCAATAGTCCGGCTTTTCTGGATTTCACCAAGACCCTTGGCATTGATGCCTATGTCAATCCTCGGGCGGTGACGATTTCCCGCATCCTGCAGCATGTGCGGCGTGGTCGTATTCTGGCCGTTCACAGTGTTCAGCAGGGCGCTGCCGAGATCATTGAAGCACAGGCCCTGGATACCTCACCCATCGTCGAAAAAGTGCTGCGTGAACTGGATTTGCCCCCGGGAATTCGTATCGGGGCGATCTATCGCGATGGCCATGTCTTGCGTCCTGATGGCGACAGCAAGATAAAGACCAATGATCGCGTCGTGCTGTTGGCGAAAACGGAATCTGTGCGCCATGTGGAGCAATTGTTTCGCGTCAGCCTTGAGTTCTTTTAACAGCCATGACCGGCGTGCTTTATCTTATTACCCTGGCATCTGCAGGACTTCTCGTACTGCTGATCCCTGCGGTTCTCGTTGCGATCGCGCACAACGAGATGGAGCTGGCCGCCAATATGGGGCTGCTGGCAGCCGTTGGTATTTTTGCGGCCCTGGCGATCCTCATCGCGCTTTCCGGGAAGATGAAAAAATCCGAGCGTGCATTCAGCTATCTTGCACTGGTTGGCGTGTGGGCAGTCACACCGCTGACGAGCGCCCTGTTTTTCATGGTGCTGGCGGATCTGTATTTCATGCCGGCCTGGTTCGAGGCAGTGGGCGCCCTGACGACCTCTGGCGCATCTGTTCTGGCACGTGAACATGCGCAGCAGGGGTTGCTGGTATGGCGAACCCTGCTTGAATGGTATGGCGGGTTCCTGACGCTCGCATCCATTATTCATGTGCTGGCACCCGCTGGTTTTGGCGGTTTGCAGGGTCGCGGAAGCCGCCTGCTGTCGTCCGGTCCGGACGAGGGCCTGTTCAGGGTCGCAACCTACTATCCATTGGCGCTGCAATATACAATTATGACCACCGTGATTTTTCTCGGCCTGGTGCTGTTTGGCGTCGAACCACTGGAAGCGGGCATGCTTGGCATGATATCGGCGGCAACGGGCGGATTTCTCCCCTTTGCAGACCCCTTGGAACAGCATATCAGCCACGGCGCTTCGACCGTCATGGCCATTGGTCTGTGTTTCGGTACGATGAGTATTTTTTGGCGCCGCCAGATATTGCGCCGGCCCATACACATATTCCAGAACAATCTAGAAACGAAAATCGTATTTGCAATCATCATTGCACTGACGGTCGCCTACGCTGTGCGTATCATCGATGTTTCAGGCGGCGGACTTGCCGGTGGCGTTATTGCCGCCCTTCAGGAGGGATTTTTCACTGCGTCCTCACTTGTTGCGACGAGTGGCATTGAAACACGCCCAGGCGTGATTGCCCTATTGCCGCAAATCGTGGTTCTGGCCATCGTCTTTGTCGGCGCCGGGGTCTATTCAACGACGGGCGGCGTCAAGGTCTACCGGATCGGCGCCATGTGGATTTACGCCATTGCTGAACTCAACAGACTGATTTACCCCAACAGTGTTGACCGATTGCGTTTTGGCGATCTTGCCATCAACCGCGATTCCATGCAGGCCATCTGGACCTATTTTATCATCGCAGTGCTCGTCATCGGGCTTGGTTCGATGCTCATCGCCCTGACCGCTACCGGTTTCGAGGCGGCCATCTTCATGTCGGTGTCCTTCTTCTCCAATGCCAGCCCGATCTATGAGGCTTTGAGACCACCGACGGGCGTCACTATCGAAGCCTGGCCGCACTTTCGCGAATTGCCGAACTCAGTCACCTATTTTCTGGGAATTCTGATCATGACGATCGGCCGGCTTGAGGTCCTGGTCATCTTTGCCGTTCTCAATATAAGATTCTGGTATAATCGCTAAAGATGTTGTGCGGCCTGACTGTCCCGGCATGCCAATCATGCAATTGGGTTCAGTCGTGCATGTGATCAGCAATACATTGACTCCTTGAATTGTTTTAAAGATTGCGGAAGGAGTGCCGATTTGGTAACCAAAACACTGCGCACACGGTCGGCAGATTTTTGCCTTGTAATTTGGTTCGACGACTGAGTTGCTATACAACCGTGCAAAAAGAAAAAAACCGGTAAGGATAAGGAAGACTGTCGCAATGGCGGAGCGTTCTCAGAATTTGCAAGACCAATTTCTCAACACAGTCAGAAAACAGAAAATCCCACTCACAATATTCCTCATCAATGGGGTAAAATTGACGGGAGTGGTTACTTCATTTGATAATTTTTGCGTTTTGTTGCGTCGCGACGGACATTCGCAACTGGTATACAAGCATGCCATCTCGACAATCATGCCTGGTCAGCCCATCCAGATGTTCGAGGGCGAAGAACCAGTTCGTGAAAGCTGATAAATCAAAAAGGGAAAGTGCCAAGGCCAATGCCGATATGGAAGCGGACAGGCAAGGCGATAGCACGCGCGCTGTTGTGCTTGTGCCAGTGCTTCGCAGTTCCGGCTCCACCAGCGGACGGCAGATATCTGACGGGCTGAAACGATCCGCCGATATCCGCCTGGCAGAAGCCATTGGTCTTGCCGAGGCCATTGAACTGGAGGTGGTTCATGCCGCCAGCGTCGGGCTTAGCGGCGCCAAACCTTCCACCCTGTTCGGTTCCGGCAAGGTCGAGGAAATCGCCGATATTCTGGTCACGCAGGATGCGGGTCTGGTGGTGGTCGACCATCCTCTGACTCCGGTGCAGCAGCGAAATCTGGAAAAGGCATGGCAGGTCAAGGTGATCGACCGCACAGGTCTGATCCTTGAAATATTCGGCAGAAGGGCAACCACCAGGGAAGGGGTCCTGCAGGTCGAATTGGCGCATCTGAACTATCAGAAGGGCCGTCTTGTTCGCAGTTGGACCCATTTGGAACGCCAGAGAGGTGGCGCCGGCTTTATGGGCGGCCCTGGAGAAACCCAGATTGAGGCCGACAGGCGTGGTCTTCAAGACAAGATCATCAAGCTGGAAAAAGAGCTTGAGCAGGTCCGGCGAACGCGCCATTTGCATCGCGCCAAGCGAAAAAAGGTTCCTCACCCGATTGTTGCGCTCGTGGGTTACACCAATGCCGGCAAGTCGACCCTGTTCAACAGGATCACCGGCGCGGATGTTCTCGCCGAGGACATGCTGTTTGCCACCCTTGATCCGACGCTTCGCAAGATGACACTGCCGCATGGCCGCATGGTCATCCTGTCAGACACGGTCGGTTTCATATCCGACCTGCCGACCCACCTGGTTGCATCCTTTCGCGCAACGCTTGAAGAAGTGCTTGAGGCTGACCTCATTCTCCATGTGCGTGATGTTTCGGATCCGGACAACCAGACCCACAGTGCCGATGTGATACGCATTCTGACCGAATTGGGTGTCAACAAGCCTGACGGACCGATCACCAATATTATCGAAGTCTGGAACAAGATCGACCTGCTGCCGGAAGCGGCGGCGCTGTCCATGCGCGAGCGATCCGAACAGAACGAAAAGGTGGCCGTGGTCTCGTCCGTCACGGGGCAGGGTGTGGACCGGCTTCTGGAATTGATTGAGGAGGTTCTGTCAGGCACGCTGCTGGAGCGCGACATCATCCTCAAGGCCGGGCAAATGGCCCAGATTGCCTGGCTCTATGAACATGCAGAGGTGATTGAGCGTGAAGACCGCGAAGACGGCAGCGTTGCATTGGCCGTGAAGATCACCGAGCACGACATGGCCGAATTTGAAAGACGGCTGCACAGCTGATCTTCAATCTTTGAGGACGGTCGGCAGGTCAGCCGACCGTTCAATTTGTAAAGCTGAAATCCCGGATCAAACCGACGCTTGCCTCACCGCAATGACCATGTCCTGATCATGGAGGCACAGGGGTGAGGGAACAATTTTTCAATCAATTCTGGACCATCGGGATTCACGCCCTGTGCAGTCAACTGCCCTTTCTGCTTGTCTGAAAGAACCTGTTCTGCTTGCATCAGCGACCAGAAACGGTTGAACGCCAATTCATTTGTGGCAAAATCACCATCGGTCAGAGCATCAAGGCAGACCTTCCGCAAAGCCCGCGTTTCATCACCGACATTGCGCCTGTCAGCGCCTGCGCTATAGCCAAAAAACAGGCCGATAGTGAAAACAATGGCACAAACTGAAACGATGGTTCCACGGGTACGGTCAATGCCGAACAGATAGGCGGCACCCGCTCCGACGAAGGTCAGTGCCGCCGGATAGATATCACCAACCACACCTATTCGGCTCATTCCGCCCGACAGACCCGCGGTTGTTCCAATGACGGCCAGTGCGAGCATCAAAATGCTGAGGGAACCAATATTGTCACGGCCGGTCCGGTTCGATAATTGCCTGAACTCGAAGGCCAGCACGATGATGAGACCGCTGAGCCAGCTGAAAAACACACCGCCTCCGAACAAGGGCAGCAATGCCGCCGTTTGCAGAAGGCTCATTGGCCGGTTTCCCGTTGTTCGGGCATCATGGCTCCGTCACCAAGAGCGCTTTCTTCCAACTGCAATTCCTGCCATTGAATTTTGCCATCAATGGCAAATGCGGATTGGGGAATTGTCGTCTCGAAGGTTTCACCCAACTCAACTGCTGTCCAATTGGTTTGCAATTCCACATCAGGATCGGAATGTGCCTGAAGGTGCTTGTAGGTGCCGATCGATGCGGTGCCATCCGGTTTCAGCAAGACAGAAAATGACGTCGCGCGGTCCGCCTGAGGCGGGTTAACCTTGCTTGCCAGTGTTGCAATAAATGCCCATTTCTGCTGCTCGTTCATGTAGTTGAAACTGGCACCGGGAGGCCCAAACTTGAATGGTGCCAAGGGACCATCCACGTCAATGCAGACAGTTTCGGCAGCAACAGGACCTGCCAAAAGCAATCCGAGTGCCGTAGCGATAATCGCAGTCGTAAAATATTCTGACATGAGAAACCCTCAGCTTTGGGGCGCCTGGCTCAGGGCCATCCGTGCGCGGCTGGAGAAACGCACGGATGGCGGCGATGCTTGGGAGGCGCCGCAAAAAATTCGCAACATTCAACATCGCTCAACCACCAGACAATCACAGGTATCGTGATTTGTGCGTGAATCGGCAATAATTTCTCCTTAGCCGATTGGGCATTGCGTCATTCTTCGAAAATGCAGACCTATGGGCCAAGGTTAAAAGTTCATGCCTACCCCCACGATTGCATAGGTTTTGCTAAAGTGCTCTAATGCAGGCTGGTAGGCTTGGGGGCGGGTTTTCATGATTGAGTTGGGCTTGATCGGAGGGTTTCGATTGGCCGGTGCACAAGGAGATGATTGTGCTCCGCGTTCACAGAAGGCGTCATGCATCCTTGCCTATCTGGCCCTGTCAAAGAAGCCGATCGCCCGGCGTGATGTGTTGACCAGTCTGCTGTGGAGTGAAAGTGACGAAGAACGCGGCCGTGCTTCGCTGCGCCAGGCTTTGCGTGAATTGCGCGCTGTTTCAGGTGCTCAGCCGAAAGCCTTTTTGCAGACCAGCAGAAACATTGTTGAACTTGATCAAGATGCGTTTCACACGGATCTCTCCTGTATTCAGCAAGCGATACAAAGACGCGACATAGTCGCTTTCCACGCCTTGATGTCTCATCCTGAACCCGAACTTCTTGCAGGTATGGATTATATCGATCCATTGTTTGACAGTTGGTTGCGCGTTGAGAGGGAACGGGTTGTCAGCGGCATCGCCCGATCAGCATTGGACGTGCTTGAAGAAGGCGGTTTATCGCTCAATGAACAACGAAAACTGGCAGATGTTGTTCTATCCATTGATCCGTTTGCCGAAGCCGCTGTGCAGGTGCAGATGGAAACTCTGGCAGCGCGGGGGAGGGCGAATGATGCGGTTGCACTCTTTGAGAGCTATCGCAAACGGTTGAGGGACGAATATGAAATAGATGAAAGTGGTCAATTGCGTGCGCTTGCCCGGAAAATTCGCCAGCAACCCGGCCAATCCGAGCCTAAATCAATTGCTGCGGGTTTCGCAGAACAAGCGGAAATCAATCCTGCCCCTGTCTGGCCAGTCGAATATGTTTCGGGAAAAACGAAAAAGACGGCCGATCCTCCGTCAATCGCCATTATGCCGCACAAGTCGCAATCGGATGGCAGCGGATCGGAATTCATGTCCGAGGCTTTCGCCAATGATCTGGTATCCACTTTGTCCCGGTTCAGCGAATGGATGGTTGTCAATCCGAATTTCCGTTCAGGCCTTCCGGATGAATCCAGATTGGCAAACCTGCAAAATCAACTGCATCAGGGCGGTATCGAATACCTTCTGGAGTGCGAACTGAAAATGCAGGGAGAAAGAAAGTTCCAGGTCAGTGTCCATCTATATGACTGCAATCTGACAAATTTGGAATTCAGTCAGGAATATATGGTTGAAACCCATGAACGTCTTGCCCTGCTCAACGAAGTCAGTTGCAGGGTCGCATCCTGTGTTCAAAACGCAGTAGCTACTTCACGTCTGCACAAGATCAGAATGCGTTCAGATGATCAGCGGGCGGCCTACGACTTCTGGCTGGAGGGGCAGCATCTTTTGACCCAGTGGAACCAATCATCGGAGACAGACAAGATTGTCTTGTTCGAAAAGGCACTGGCTTTGGACCCGGAATTCGCATCAGCCTATTCCGGATTGGCTGCAGTTCTCAATTCTCAATGGTTCGTGCTGCCTGGCAAGCCACCGGAAAAAGAAACAATGGAACGGGCATTTGCCTATGCGCGTCGTGCTGTGGAACTGGATCCGCTGGACAGCAGGAACCACGTGAATCTGGGCTGGAGCCATTTACTGGCCCGGCGTTTCGAATGCGCTGAATTGTATTTCACAAATGCAGTGAACCTGAATTCCGCCAATCCGAATGTGGCTATTGCCGCAGCTCTTGCCAATTCATTTTGCGGAAACCATGTCCAGGCACAAATACTCTGCAGTCGGGCATTCGACCTAAATCCCGGTCCGCCGCAATGGTATTTCGCCTATAAGGCAACAATTGCCTTTCTTGATGGCGATTTTGAAGCCTGCGTGAAAGCGGTTACACAGGCCAGCAATGTATTCCCCGATATCCATGGCTGGTCAGCGGCCGCCAATTACAGGTTGGGTAGAATTTCTCTGGCGCTCGATGATCTGGACCGTTTTTATGCAAGCCTGGCATCCGATTGGGCAGGTGAACGATCGCCGGGAAAAAGACAAATGAGAGACTGGTTTGTGCAGGTCTTCCCGATTCGAAATTCGCAGCAGCGTCAGGTGCTGGCATCCAGCATCGAGGCCCTTGCTTCAGGAAAACAAATGGAGCGCCTTCCGTCCGGCGCTCCATCACTTTCTTCCAGGCAGTCCAAAAAAACGGGTCTGCCCCCCGTGGGTCATCATTAGACGCAGCGTGACATGACATAGTCGCCGACACGAAAATTATAGGCCCGTTCGCGCTCGTTGAGATCGTGTGACTGTGGTTCCAGGGTGAAGTAGTAATTGGGAAAACCATAGTCACCGTTTACCACCCGCGCTTCGGTCGCAAGAATGTCCTGCTCCCAGGGTATCGCGATATAGGTTTCCGTTGCCGTATCAAATTTTGGGATGATGTTTACGCCGGAAGGTACGGGCGCAGTAAGAAACTGGCCGATCAGGCCATTGGGGTTGGCTGAAAGAGCTGCCTGTTGGGCTGGATCTTTGGCCACTCTTCGCAAATATTCACCGAGTCCGATCGGATCTGCAACATGTAATTTTACCACGTTTTTCTCTCCTTTGTTTTACCTGCCTATTCAGCAAACTCCTGACCTCTCTTCAGCCTGATGGAGGGCAATTGGCCTTGCTCCTGTGTTGAGGCTTTCACCAGTTCAGCCAGGTTTCTGCTATCCATTGACATTAGGTCGATGAATTTCTTCATGGTGTTTATGGATCTCTCGGATTGTGCGGTATCGAACTCCCTTGTGTCATATATCCCCATCGTGTGGGTCTCGGGAGTACATATCAGTGCATTCAAAATGGTCCGGGCGGTGATCTCGGACCCGACGGGGCCGAGGTGTGTCCCATTGTTTCCCAACAG
>Ga0208648_1000603_pt1 | contig 34530 bp, 30 predicted proteins | sample AntAceMetag02UKL_FD_184772 | JGI IMG/M metagenome (GOLD analysis project Ga0208648, IMG submission 184772) | Saline lake microbial communities from Ace Lake, Antarctica - Antarctic Ace Lake Metagenome 02UKL (SPAdes) (version 2) | ecosystem: Environmental > Aquatic > Non-marine Saline and...
GGAGCAAGTTGAAATATGGAGCTGGTGATGGGAATCGAACCCGCGACCTACTGATTACAAATCAGTTGCTCTACCGATTGAGCTACACCAGCGTATAGACTGTTTATACACCCACTCTTATCAAGGAGCAAGTTGAAATATGGAGCTGGTGATGGGAATCGAACCCGCGACCTACTGATTACAAATCAGTTGCTCTACCGATTGAGCTACACCAGCTAAAGAGCGAGTATTATATGCGCTTATTTATCATTTGAAAAGCCTTTTATCTGTTTTTATGGTGGCTTTTTTTCGCAGGTGCACGGCGTGGGTTATTATCTGTCCTCTGAGTTCTAAAAGTAGTGCCTTTACTCTTAATTCTGTCATCTTTACCTCCTTCTTTAGGTTGCCAACTGGGAATAAGCTGTTGTTTACCATTGCCAATCAAATCTGCGCGTCCCATATTTTTCAAGGCTTCTCGAAGCAGTGGCCAGTTTTTAGGGTCATGATAACGTAAAAATGCTTTATGTAAACGGCGTTGTTTTATGCCTTTGGGAATAGACATATTGGATACTTCCTTACGACTTACTTTGTTCAAGGTATCTTTACCTGAATGGTACATCGCTGTAGCAATTGACATGGGTGAAGGCAAAAAGGCCTGTACCTGATCAGCACGGAAATCATGCCGCTTTAACCATAAAGCAAGGTTAAGCATATCCAGATCTTCTGTACCTGGATGTGCGGCAATAAAATAAGGAATAAGGTATTGTTCTTTGCCGGCCTCTTTGGAATATTTCTCAAACATTTGTTTGAATGAATCATAGCTACCCATACCGGGTTTCATCATTTTTGATAAAGGACCTTGTTCGGTATGTTCCGGGGCAATTTTTAAATAGCCACCGACATGATGGGTAACCAGTTCTTTAACATATTCTGGCGATTCGACGGCTAGATCATAGCGTAATCCAGAGGCGATTAATATTTTCTTAATTCCCGGCAAGGCTCGTGCACGGCGGTATAATTTAATTAATGGGGTATGATCCGTATCCAGGTTTTCACAAATTCCAGGAAAAACACAGGAAGGTCTGCGACAGGCTTGCTCTATCTTTTCATCTTTACAGGCCAGGCGATACATATTCGCTGTGGGCCCACCCAAGTCGGATATATGTCCGGTAAAGTTAGGCGAGGTATCTCTAATCGCTTCAATTTCCTTTATAATCGAGTCTTCTGAACGGCTTTGAATAATACGCCCTTCATGTTCAGTGATCGAACAAAAGGAACAGCCTCCAAAACAGCCGCGCATGATATTCACTGAGTGCTGAATCATTTCAAACGCTGGTATGTTGGCTTTGCCATAACCCGTATGTGGCAATCGCGAATAAGATAAATCAAATACACCATCCATTTCACTCATGGTAAGCGGTATAGGCGGTGGATTTACCCAGATATAGCGTTGCATATGTTTTTGCAATAAGGGCCGGGCATTACCTGGATTAGTCTCGCCATGCATCACGCGTGAGGCGTGAGCATATTGTATCGGATCATCTTTGACGGTATCAAAATCAGGTAGACGAATCACTGTCTTTGCGCGTTGCTCGTTGCTTATTTTTGCGCTTTTAGGCTCTTTTGTCTGTGCTTCTGTTTGTTTCTCTGCACAAACTGATTCTTCTTCCATTAAATAAGGACTTTTCGGTTTGATGACTTTCCCGGGTGTATCAATATCGGAAGAGTCTTTAACAGTCCAGCCAGCCGGCACTTGTTTTACAAAATGTACCGTGCCACGTATGCCTTTTAAATCAGCAATCACTTCTCCTGCTGCCAAACGATGTGCAATTTCTGTAATTTGACGTTCGGCATTTCCATACACCAGTAAATCGGCTTTGGAGTCCAGTAAAACTGATTTTCTGACTTTATCTGACCAATAATCATAGTGCGCAATGCGTCTTAAACTTGCTTCGATACCACCAATAATAATGGGTACATCTTTATAGGCTTCACGGCAGCGGTGAGAATATACATTGACCGCTCTATCGGGTCGTTTGCCACCCTCACCGTTTGCGGTATAGGCATCATTAGAACGAATTTTCTTATCGGCTGTGTAGCGGTTGACCATGGAATCCATATTACCCCCGGTCACGCCAAAAAATAAATTAGGCCGACCTAAGCGAGTAAAATCGTCAGCGCTATGCCAGTCGGGTTGAGAAAGAATACCCACACGAAAACCCTGAGCTTCTAATACTCGACCAATCAGAGCCATGCCAAAACTCGGGTGATCTATATAGGCATCCCCTGTCACTAAAATGACATCGCAACTATCCCAGCCCAGAATATCCATTTCTGCTTTGCTCATCGGCAATTCTTGTGCCGTTCCGAAACGTTGTGCCCAATATTTCCGGTAGGAAAAGATATGCTTGGCGTCTAATATATTCATATTTGGATATTCATGCTGTTATTACTCGTTTTAATGCTTTACTATTATTTCTTTTTAAATCTTTAATGAAATCTAAAAATTCAATCTGATACTGCTCATCAAGCTGTTTTGCTCTTGCTCTTAATGCCTTCATTGAGAAAGTATCCACACCATCAGCAAAGGCAATAACGATGACATTACCCCGTCCGCGCACTGGTAAAAACAGCAGCTTCCCGTCAAAAATAGTGTCCATTTCCCAACTTATTTGCTTGAATAAATCCTTATTGGTTCCCCATAAATTAATCACTAATAGACCTTGATCGGTGAGCAATTCCTTGCAAGCCGAAAATAGACCAATACCTTGCATAGTATCAGCCATGCCTTCATCATCAAAGGCATCAATGATAATTAAATCATGTTGTTCCGCCAGTTTCTGGCTTTGTTGCTTGATATAGTGAGCACCATCACCTATTTTTACTTTTAAGCGAGGATCAAGGGGTAAAGCAAAAAAACGCCGAGCAATTTTGATGATTGCCTGGCGAAACTCTATCGCTTTTATCTGGCATTCAGGAAACTGAAAAAGCAGGTATTTGCTTAATACCCCCCCGCCTACTCCAATCATCAAAACATTCTCAGGCTGCTCTTTAAATAAAAGCCACGCCATCATCGCTCTGATATATTTTGAATGTAATTCATTGGGCGCATCAGTAAGCATACTGCTTTGCCTAGGATATGTGCCAAAGTGCAAGGCACGAACGCCGCCACTTTCGACAATTTCAATTAACCCCTGTTCATCATATTCCTGATGGACGAGTAAACCGTCATATTTATACATAATTCAGAACAGATCTAAAGCCATTTTCAATGCAATTTTTTTCATAATAAGTCACTTCAGGACGCTTCTTAAAATGACTATCAGAAGCTACAAATATCGCTTGAGAATATTGCTGTTGCATAAATAATCGCATCAGCAACGGAGATAAGACCAGGATTGACAGAGGAATTACCTGGGCTGGTTTTTGAAGAGTGACTTCGGTACTTACATACCCAAAAGCCGGGCTAAAGCCAAACACTCTGACTACATTCATGTATTTTGAAGTGAAGCGGAGCCAGAATGTAAAGAGAGTAATTATTATCGCTCTGTTTACTAAAATAAAAAAATATAATTCATAGCGTGTGCTGAGGTATGAAGCGCATCAATAACAAGTAGCACGCCTACAGCGTCTGCACATCCTATAAGCAATATTATCTTTAATAATATCCAAAAACTGAGGCTAAACGAGTAAAACTGGACTGTCTGGAGCAAGCCTTACCATCGTAACATGAATTCTAATTCCAGCTCCTTGAAAAAACATTTCAACACTCTTAATTAAAAGGATTGCTTAAAACAATGGTTTCATTGCGGTCTGGACCCGTGGATAAAATAGAAATCCCAACGCCGACAAGTTCTTCTAAGCGTTTAATATAAGCTAGCGCATTGGCAGGTAATTTATCTAATTCAGTTACACCTCTGGTTACTTCGGTCCAGCCTTGCATATATTCAATAACAGGTACACAGGCTGCATATTTTTCAGCACCTAATGGTGCAACTGTCACTTCTTCGCCAGCAATATTGTAAGCTGTACAAATACCTATTTTATCCAGACCGTCTAATACATCTAATTTAGTCAGACATATGCCGCTTAAGGAGTTCAATTGAGCAGATTTACGCATTGAAACTGCATCAAACCAACCGGTGCGTCTTTTTCTCCCTGTTGTCGCACCGAATTCATGACCTTTTTCACCCAGATGCTGACCATAGGCATCATCTAATTCCGTTGGAAATGGACCGTTACCCACACGAGTTGAATAAGCTTTAGTAATACCTAAGACATAATCAATATCTAAAGGTCCTATTCCAGTACCTGTTGCCGCACCACCTGCAGTGGTCGTTGATGAGGTTACATAGGGATAAGTACCATGATCAATATCTAACAATGCACCTTGAGCGCCTTCAAATAATAAATTACTTCCCTGGGCCTGATAGTTATGTAACTTTTCTGCAACATCAGTTAGCATCGGTTTTATTTGCTCGGCCAATGCCAAAGTTTCCGCTAACATAACATCAAAATCAACTGCCGGCACTTTGTAGTATTCGGTAAGCATAAAGTTATGAAACGCAGTTAATTCTCTTAGCTTTTCAGTAAACAGTTCAGTATTTAACAAGTCTCCTGCACGCACGCCGCGTCGTGCGATTTTATCTTCATATGCTGGACCAATGCCGCGCCCTGTAGTTCCAATAGCTTTATCACCTTTGGCTATTTCACGTGCCTGATCTATAGCAACATGAATCGGTAAAATCAAGGCACAGGCTTCACTGATTAATAAACGTGAACGCACTGGGATGCCTGCATCTTCCAGTATTTTTATTTCTTTCAGTAAGGCTTCAGACGATAGCACCACTCCATTACCTATTAAACATTGTACGTCTTCACGCAAGACACCCGAAGGAACTAAATGTAAAACAGTCGTTTTGCCATCTATAACCAAAGTATGCCCAGCATTATGCCCACCTTGAAAACGCACGACAACCTTTGCCTGATCGGTTAATAAATCAACTAATTTACCTTTGCCTTCATCGCCCCATTGTGTGCCGATAACTACAACATTTTTACCCATAACAGTTCCAGATTAATTTAACGGGACAAGAACCCAGTTCTCATCATTTTTTTCCAATATTTGATTACAAGCTAAATGCTCAGCATTACTTTGCTGTCCAGATAGTTGTTTAATGACTATGTTGCCAGTAGCCCGAAGATCACGCACTTTTTCATCCAAAGCACGATCACCCAGTGCAAAAGGTGCAAAGATTTTTACAGCGTCAGATGCTGGTTGATCTTTTTTAGTCAGCGCTGCCAGTACTTTTAAGTCTGCACTAAAACCCGTTGCCGGCCTGGCGTTACCGAATATCTGGCCGATATTATCGTAGCGTCCGCCACGCGCGATTTCTTTACCTACTTCAGCAACAAATGCAGCAAACACCATACCTGTGTGATAGTGATAGCCACGTAATTCAGCGAGATCAAAACTAATAGTTAATTCAGGATAATAACTGTGTAAAATATCTGCCAATTCTTCTAGCTGCAGTAAAGCATTATTGACGCTTGCATCTGCCGTTACAAAAACAGTTCTTGCTTTAGCCAATACCGATTTATCACCATTGAGCTTAGGCAAGCTTAAAAAAATAGCCTGTAATTCATCTGTAACAGCATAATTCCCTAATAGTTCAGCGAGTTCACAGTTGGATTTACGTTGTAATACCTCAAATAGCTCTAACTCTTGTTGCTGAGTCAAGTTTGCTTGAGCAACAAGTCCACGATATATGCCTACATGTCCTAAATCCAGATGTACATTTTTTAGTCCAGCCATTGCCAGAACTTCAAGCATCAATTGAATAACTTCGGTATCGCTATCAATCTCTGCATGACCAAATAATTCGGCACCAATTTGCATAGGGATTCGGGTCTTGTCTAATGCTTCGCCACGAGTATGTAGCGTAGTCCCTTCATAACATAAACGCGAGACCTGTTGATGACTTAAACTATGTGCATCTATTCTTGCCACTTGAGGTGTGATATCAGCGCGTATGCCTAACATTTCACCGCTAAGTTGATCGGTTAATTTAAAGGTCTGTAAATTCAGGTCATGTCCTGACCCAGTTAAAAGTGAATCTAAATAATCGATAAAAGGCGGCACTACTTTTTCATACCCCCAACACTCAAACACATCGAGTAATTGACGGCGTAAGATTTCTAAGTGTTTCGCATCTTCAGGTAAAACTTCTTCAACACCATCTGGCAACAGCCAAGGGTCTCTATGTAACATGATAATTATCCAATTCACACAAAAACGCTCCGCATAAGCGGAGCGTTTTTTTATTCAATCCACGCAAATAATTTGACTTATTTCATTTGTTTGAAATATTTAAAGAAATCCGAATCTGGTTCTGTAACCATAAGGTTTGCCGAGTTAGCAAAGGTTTCTTTATAGGCTGCCATGCTTCGATAAAAAGCATAGAACTCAATATCTTGACCATAAGCCTTAGCATAAATTTCAGATGCGCTTGCATCACCCTGCCCTTTAGTCACCTCAGCATCGCGATAAGCATTCGCTAAAATAATTTCTTTTTGCTTATCGGCATCTGCGCGAACACGTTCTGCCGCCTCTGAACCCTGCGATCTAAACTCACGAGCAACCCGGGCACGTTCTGCTTCCATACGACTATAAACAGACTGACTCACCTCTTTTGGTAAATCGATACGTTTTACCTGGACGTCAACTATATCGATACCCAGTTTTTCAGCTGCACTTGCCGTATTAGCAATCAGTGCCTCTCGTACGACACTGCGATCAGTGGATACCAACTGTTTGATATCTCGTTTACTAAACTCACTACGAAATGCATCTTTGATAATTTGATCTAATCGTACATTAGCCTGATAGGTATCACCCGCAACCGATGTATAGAATGTGGTCACATCACCAATTCGCCATTTGACAAATGAATCTACGATCACATTTTTCTTTTCAGCCGTTAAAAAACGCTCCGCCGGAGAATCTAGCGTTAAAATTCGTGAATCAAATTTCTTGACGTTATTAATGAAGGGAAGTTTAAAATGCAAACCAGGCTGATAATCTGATCCAATAATCTCCCCAAATTTAAACTTAATAGCTTTTTCTGTTTCGGAAACAGTAAAAACACTCATCATGGCAAGAGTAAATACAACAGCAAGGCCCACTAAAATTTTATTTTGTGACATTTTTAGCGCCCTCTCTCTGTGCGGCCACGACTTGAAGTCCGAGGCGTGTTAGTTGCGTTGTAAGGCTGAATTACCGTTTGCTCTGATTGATAAGTATTGACCAGTTTATTCATTGCCTTTGACTTGGACCCCAGTTTATCTAATGGCAAATACATAAGATTATTACCACCTTTAACATCGACCATGACTGTATCAGTACCACTCATAACCGCCTCCATGCTATCTAAATAGATACGTTTGCGGGTCACTTCAGGTGCTTTTTTATACTCTTTTAAAATCTGCGTAAAACGGCTCACATCACCTTCTGCTGCCGAAATGATACGTGACTTATAACCTTCTGATTCTTGCGTAAGTCTCGCTGCCGCGCCTCGCGCTTTAGGCACGATATCATTAGCGTAAGCTTCTGCCTCATTAATCAGGCGCTGTTTATCTTCCCGTGCTTTAATGGCATCTTCAAAAGCACTTTGCACTTGATCTGGGGGCTGAGCATCTTGCAAGTTGACACTGGTTATCATAATACCTGAGTCATAGGAATCCATGACCTGCTGAATTTCTGTCTTAATATCGGCAACAATCTGACTACGACCTTCAGTTAACACAAAGTCCATCGTGTTACCACCGATAACCCCACGTTCCACACTCTCAGTCACCTGTTTTAAAGTCGCAGTCTGGTTGAGGATATTAAATAAATATTTTTTAGCGTCATTCACTTGATACTGAACAGCTAGACGTACATCAACAATATTTTCATCTTTAGTCAACATCAGTGCTTCTTGTATAACAGTGCCTTTACTGCCGCCACCTGAACGATATCCAACTTCTAAAGAACGTACCTGAGAAATATTAACAATCTCGACACTCTCAATAGGTGCAGGTAACTTCCAGTTCAAACCAGGTTGAGTTGTCGCAATATATTTACCAAAGCGAAGTTCAACACCGCGATTTCCTTCATCAACAACATAGAAACCACTTGCTCCCCAGAGAGCGATTGCACCTATAGCTAGAAATCCCAGGCCTTTAAGCGAAGCAGGAGAATTATCATCATTGCCATTGCCGCCTTTATTGCCACCAAACAAGCCGCCTAATTTATCTTGTAGCGAACGAATCGCCTCATCTAAATCGGGAGGTCCACTCTCCTCGTTGCGACCACTCCAAGGGTCTTTGTTTTTATCTCCGCCCGGTTCATTCCAAGACATTCTCTAACTCCACATTAATACTGCAAAAATTAATAATATTTAATCAAACACCCAGTCAAATTCTTATTCTTGTACTAGCGATTATCCTAAAAAACCCATTGTTACACAATCATTGTTCAATAATTTCTTCAACATTTACACCACCTAAGACCCCCATGAACTGCTGATCAATTTCTACCAGTAAATCCCAACCACCCTGCTCGGTAAAATCTTCCTGCATAATATTAGCGACTGAAAACAATTTTGCGCGTACATCTCCCTGACTAGGCAATAAATGGCATAAGCGGGTTATTTTGGTGGCGGAAAAAATCTCTGCCAATGCCCGTAACAGCAAGTCCATCCCAGCGCCTGTCTTTGCCGAAACCCAGACGCGTATCGGCACCCCCTGTTCATTACGATCTATATGCGGCACAAAATTATCGAGTAGATCAATTTTATTAAATACTTCCAGTTGAGGATTGGTATCGGCACCAATTTCTTTTAGTACTCGATTGACTTCAGCTATAGTCTCCGCCCGATACTCATCATTTGCATCAATAATATGTAACAATAAATCTGCTTCTGTTGCTTCCTGCAAAGTAGATTTGAATGCGGCCACTAATTCATGTGGTAAATGACGGATAAAACCTACTGTATCAGCCAGGACAACTTCTGCTGCATTGGGTAACTTAAAGCGTCTCAGAGTTGGATCTAAAGTCGCAAATAACTGATCCGCCGCGTATATGTCTGCGCCGGTCAGACTATTAAATAATGTAGATTTACCAGCATTGGTATAACCTACCAGGGATAGACCTGGAATTTCTGATCGTTTTCGCCTAGCGCGCCCTTGATGCCGCTGCTTAACAACTTTTTCCAGACGGCTTTGCACTAACTTGATACGTGCACTGACTTGCCGCCTATCATCTTCTAACTGAGTTTCCCCAGTTCCACGCATACCTATTCCTCCCTTTTGTCTATCCAGGTGGGTCCATCCCCGGGTCAGACGCGAAGACAGGTGATTTAACTGGGCCAGCTCAACTTGTAATTTTCCATCATACGATTTTGCGCGCAGAGCAAATATATCCAGAATTAAACCATTACGGTCTACCACCCGGAACTCAAGTGCAGCTTCTAAATTACGCTCCTGACTAGGCGTTAACACATGATTAAACAGCACTAGATCTGCCTCTGTTTCTTCAATTACCGTCTTTAATTCTTGTAATTTACCGGAACCAATAAAATACTTGGCATCAGGATACTTACGTGATCCCGTTAAGACATAAACAACTTCTGCTCCAGCTGATTTGGCTAGTTCTTTTAATTCATTTAAATCTTCCTGACCTCGGTAAAGATTGATATGCACCAGAACGGCTCTTTCGCCAGATTCAGGGCGATCAAACAAGGTTAAACTCCTTGTTAAAACGGGCTCTCAAATTATTCAACTCCAATTTCTTTATTTGTCATAGTGAATGGTTTACCCGGTACTATAGTTGAAATAGCATGCTTATAAACCATTTGCACCATAGTATTCTTTAGCATAACAACATACTGATCAAAAGAATCAACCCGGCCTTGCAATTTAATGCCATTGACTAAAAAAATAGATACAGGTGTATGCTCTTTTCTAAGTGTATTTAAAAAAGTATCCTGTAAATTTTGATTTTTCGGCATGTTTTTCTCCCTATGCTTTTTGTTATTTGTTTTGCCAAACCTTGATAATGCAAAATTATCAGAAACGATACCATACCGATAATTAGTCTGCTTTACAAGATATAAGGACGCAATGCCAAAATTCAATACTATTCTGGCTTTAATATGCTTAATTGATGCATAGCTACTGTAAATGCGCCTAACACTCCTAGAGTAGACGATGCCATTAGCAAATAGATTGATTCACTAAAACTCATAAACTGTATATGAAACTGACTCTGGTAGAGTAGCGCTAACTGATCTATCTGTGTGTTAACCGTTAATAATATCAAACTAATAACACACCACGCCAATGCACCTGATATAAAACCATACCAAAAACCAGTGTATAAAAATGGCAGACAAATAAAAGTATTGGTCCCTCCTACTAATTTGGTCACAATCACTTCATCTCTGCGTGTTTGCAATTCAGAACGTATGGTATTACCGATGATAAATAACACGGCTACTGCCAGTAAACCAGTTAAGATAAGCACGATGCGATTTGCCATTTGCATGATGGCTTGTAAACGTGCAAGCCATTGCATATCCATTTGTGCAAAATCAACTGCTTCTTCATGTTGCATTTGTTCCAGCAAACCTCTTAGCTGAATTGCTTCCGTTAGCGAATCTTTAGGATAGACCTGAATCACTGCGGGCAGGGGATTACTCTCTAGTGCATTCAAAGCTGCACCAAAACCACTATATTGCTGAAATTCTGCCAATGCCTGTTGTTTGGTTATGACGCTTACATTTTCTATCGCCTCATTAGTGAGTAATTTCTGGGCTAGCATTTTGGCCTGATCGTCGCTAATTTTCTCATGTAAAAACAAAGATATTTGTTTTCCTGTCTGCAAAGAATTAACCAGTTGCTGGGCATTATTTACTAAAACATAGAAGCTACCGGCCAGTGCGATTGCTATAGCCATCACAGTGATTGCCATTGCCGATGTAAAAGGGGCCAGTAACAGGCGTAACAAGCTAGCATTTAGCAACTGTCCTTGTAATTTCAGACTGGTTAGTACGGAACTTTCTGGACCACGCTTAGTCGTGTTACTATTTCTAACGTTTTGGCCCCTCGCCTTTCTAACTGCTTTCATGCGTGCTGCTCCAACAGTCTGCCATGTTCTAATCTCAACACTTTATGATTTAATTTACCCACTAAATCTATATCATGTGTCGCAATTAAAACAGTCACACCAACTTGTTTAAATTGTTCAAACAAGTACATAATTTCTGCGGATAATTCAGGATCAAGATTACCAGTAGGTTCATCCGCTAAAATCAGTGCTGGTTTATTAACAACTGCACGAGCTATCCCGATGCGCTGCTGCTCGCCGCCCGATAAAGCCAAGGGATACTTATTTTCTTTACCCAATAAGCCGACTTTATCTAATGCCGCACGTACACGCCTAGCGACTTCATGTGGTCCTACACCAGCAACAACTAATGGCAGCGCGATATTGTCAAATACCGTTTTATCAAACAGCAACTTATAATCCTGGAAAATAAGCCCCAGCTTACGTCGTAAATAAGGAATTTGCCTATCAGTTAGTCGATTCAGGTTTTGCCCATCAACCAGTACCTGCCCACGCGAGCAACGCTCAATCGCGGCAATTAGTTTTAACAAGGTACTCTTCCCTGCTCCTGAATGACCGGTTAAAAATGCCATTTCACCTTTTCCTAGATGAAAACTTACATCAAGCAATGCATCGCCTGCATCAGCATAGCGCTTAAACACATGGTCAACAGTTAACATAATATTTAATGCGCATCTTCGCCAAATAATGCATCAATAAACTGTTCTGCATTAAAGTCTTGTAAATCATGAATACCCTCTCCTACACCAAGAAAACGAATAGGCACACCAACTTGTTTAGCTAGTGCAAAAATCATCCCACCTTTCGCCGTACCATCTAACTTAGTTAGTGCAATACCCGTTAATTCAACAGATTTGTTAAAGTGTTCGGCTTGAGAAAGCGCATTTTGTCCTGTACCTGCATCTAAGACCAGCAGCACTTCATGCGGCGCAGTATCATCCAATTTAGACATAATGCGTTTGATTTTCTTTAACTCTTCCATCAAATTAGATTTAGTGTGCAAGCGACCTGCTGTATCGGCAATCAGCACATCTATGCCTTTTGCTTGTGCAGATTGTACCCCATCAAAAATAACCGATGCTGAATCAGCGCCTGTATGCTGAGCTACCACATGAATATTATTACGCTCACCCCACACTTGTAACTGCTCTACTGCCGCTGCTCTAAAGGTATCACCTGCAGCCAGCATGACACTATGCCCTTGCTGTTGTAATCTTTGCGCCAGTTTACCAATAGTTGTGGTTTTTCCCACGCCATTTACACCGACGACTAAAATTACATAGGGGCCTTGTTTTTCAGGAATCACTAAAGGCTGGCTAACAGGCTCTAATAATTCTAATAGTTGCTGCTTAAGCAATGCCGATAAAACATTAACATCTTGCACCTGATGTTTCTCTACACTTTTTTCCAGCCTGGCAATAATATCCGTCGTGACATCCATGCCAACATCTGCCATCAATAGGCTTGTTTCTATCTCTTCCAGTAAATCCTGATCAATTTTTCTATTGGCCAAAGTAATCACTGAAAGCGCTGCGCCTAAACCTTTACGCGTCTTGCCTAGTTGTGATTTTAAGCGTAAATACAGAGACTCAGCTTCAACCGGTTCAGGCAGAGCTATTGCCAATTCAGATACAGGGGTTAACTGCTCATGATCAACTAACTGAGCCGGTATTGCTTGCTGGTCTAGATTTGTATATCTACTATAAAAGCTAATGGCAATGAGCGGCAACATCAAAACAAGAGCACTTAGACTATGTATAACTACTAGCCATACTGGCATTGCCATCTTGATTATGCCTATACCCGCGGCAAACTGAAGCAGTAATAATATGCTTATTGCGACTCCGGCCCAGCGTATTTGTTTAACACGGCTTTTAGTCGCTCTCAACATAAGCCAGGTCAGAAATACGAAAACCACAACAGCCAGGATACGATGCATCCAGTTTAGAGCAACTTTTGCAGCAAATGATAAGGGAGCAAACAGATTAAATGCATTTTGATAATCTGCCTGTGGCCACCAGGTGTTTAAACAACGCGGGAAGTCGCCACATACCAATGCCGCATTATTTGCAGTAAGCCACGCACCTAATATCAGTTGCAGCAACAAAAGAATGCCTACTGCATAGAGCAACCATTGCCTGCTGGCATCTGTTTTCTTGATGTAGCCAGATTGGCTGCCAAAGAATGCCGTGATACCAAGCAACAAGATCAATGCACTTAATAGATAATGTACTAAATGCGAAACAGCCAGACTCGGCAGAAACTCTTGATGCATGCCCAGTTGAACCTGTAGGGCAACTAGGCCGGCTAATATAACTGTATAAACTACTATTTTAAGCCGCGCTGTTGTTAACGAAAAACTCGTAATTAACATTGCAACAAGAAATAACAGCAAGCCAAAAGCACTTGCATAATGAATTAATTGAACGACACTATGACTATTGATTGTTGCCTGACTGAGCATTTCTGCGATTTGTGCGTAACAGCCAGAAAGTTCGGTACATGACATCGTGTTAACATGCATAACTCGCTGGTATGTTCCTGATGCTGTCAGTACTAAAACAATAAAACAAACTAAAAAAGTAAATAACCTGAACATATCTGCCTACCCAATTTGAGAAATTCTAAGTAATTTTTTCAAATCACTTTTAACAGCATAAGGATCAAACCCTGCCGGGTATTGCATCATAATATTTCCAAGTGGATCCATTAATAATAATCTGCCTTCCGCGATATCATCGCCCAACTGTTGTTTTATTTTTATAGCCAAGGCAGGAGACGGTTTCACCTTTATTAAGCGATCATCATCATCCCACCAAGGCTGAAACCCAGGCTCTTGCAGCCCTTGCATAACGATAACAGCACGTCGGGTACGTGTTAAGTCTTTATTAAGCATTAAACGTAATTGCTTGGTGGCATGAATTGCATCAACACAAACCTTATTACAATTATCTGTAGGAATAATATTCAACATCACCCAGTGCCCTTTCAATTGCTCAAGATTGTTAATTGAAAAATCATCAATCCCTTGTAAATCAGAGTCCTCTGTTGTAATAACAGGAATAATTAATTCGCCATTATTGGTTGCAGCGGGCTTAAAATCTGGATCTGTCGTTAAATACCAGGCAAACGAAAAAGGAATAATCGTCATCAAGGCTAAAATAATAATCGTACGATGGTTTTTCTGTATTTGCTTAGTCATTTTCTGGTGTTTTGCAACTTATCCAAAGGATTAAAAGAGTTAAAGTAGCAGCTAGCGCAAACCACTGGAATGCATAAGCGATATGCTTCTCTGGCGGTATGCGTGTATGAATTTGCCATTCGCGTACATAACCATAAGGCTCTTCGACTGACAACTGTAGTTGTAAATCTATAATTGGCTGATTCAGTTTTTTAGTAATTTTTTGTTTATTTATAATCTGCACTACGGAGGGCCATCCTTTCCCTGGCTCATCGGCTCCTTCCAGTTCCAGCCCGACTTCTGGAAAATGGTTAAACATACCGATAATTGATAATTTTTCTGTAGGAGGGCTAAAATCAATGCCTGGCATATCCTGCCTGTTCTTGTTCATCAACACCCATCCCCGGTTGACCAATACAGTTTTACGCTCATCTGCAAGAATAAAAGGAGTTAAAACAAAGTAGCCGACCTTGCCATTGTGAATCTGATTATCTAATAAAATCTGATGCTGTGTATCATAATGTCCTTCTGCTATAACTCGCCTATATCTTAGATCATTATTTTCAGCTAATAATTCACCAATGGGCTGTAGTTCTTTTTGCATCTTTGCATATTGATTAGCCAATAATTCCCTTTTTTCTTCTGCTCTGCTTAACTGCCAAAATCCCAGGCGCAGTAATAATGCGAGCATAAAAATAAAAATAATCAGCGGTAAAGTTTTTATTCTACAGTGACATACACTAAAACCCGGCTTCATGGATAGATCATTACTATTATGTTTGTTATGTATTAAGATATAACTATTATTTTCTACTTACTCACTATCTTAACATTATGCTAAAGATTTTTATTATTCTCGTTTTTTTATCCATTATAGCCAGCCTTGGTATTGCATTATTTCATCTCATAAGAAATAAAGAGTCTTCCGAGAAAACAGTCAAAGCATTGACCTACCGAATTAGCATTTCACTCGCTTTATTTATCTTGCTGGCTTTTGCTTTAATGAGCGGGCTTATCCAGCCATCAGGGATAGGCATGCAAATGCAATTGCAGAAGGAAAAAATGGCTGAACATCAAAATAATTAATCTAATAGTTGCGCCTAATGGATAAGGCCTGCACAGGAAACCTAGCAGATTATTCTGTGTTCGTTTACCCCTCTACATACTTTGCGTACTAAACTCATGCACTACGCACTTTTTGAGGCATCTGCAACAGACTATACTCATCCAATATTTTGTCACTTAAGGAAAGCTTAAGTATTTCAATAGCCTTATGCAGGCTAAAACCGACTCCCCTGATAATAATTAATAGTTACACTTTGGTTTCGACAAAAAAAAAGCACTGCCTTTATAACAGGCAGTGCTTTTTTACCTCGGTAATTCGTTTATAACAAATAAACAAATATAAACAAACCTAGCCATACCACATCAACAAAATGCCAATACCAGGCAGCTGCTTCAAAGGCAAAGTGATTTTCCGGAGTAAAATGACCTTTAGAACTGCGGAATAAAACCACTGTCAGGATAATGGCACCAATGCATACATGTGCACCGTGAAAGCCTGTCAGCATAAAGAAAGTTGAACCATAGATTCCAGAGCCCAATGTAAGCCCCATATCATGGTAAGCTTCTTGATATTCGATTGCTTGAAAGGCTACAAATAAAAAGCCTAAAACAACAGTCGCCGCTAAACCTTTAATGAGTTGCGGGCGATTTTTGGCAAGTAATCCATGGTGCGCCCAGGTACAAGTCACACCACTGCTTAGCAGGATCAAAGTATTAAGTAAAGGTAAGCCAAAAGCACCCATAGGCTCGAATTCACCGCCAATATGGCCTGGTCCATTGGAAGGCCATACTGACTGAAAGGAAGGCCATAAAAGCGCTGTAGAGCGCCCTGGCCCATCACCTATACCTGACAACCAGTCGGCTGATAAATTTCGCGTATACCAAAGTGTGCCGAAAAATACTGCGAAAAACATGATCTCAGAAAAGATAAACCACATCATCCCCATACGGTAAGAAATTCCTACATAATGGTTATAGATGCCGGCTTCACTTTCATTAGCTTGCATAGTAAACCAGCCACCCAGCATAACTATAAAAATTGTCAGACCCAGCAGCATGAAAGTAGATCCTGCAGCATTACCATTCAGATAATTTGCAAAGCCCGCTAAGGAGGTCACTAAACCTGCCGTTGCAGCAATCGGCCAAGTTGCCTTATGTGGAATGTAATATGCGCCTGTAGACATCATTATCCCCTATTTAATAGTAGTATCATAAAATGTAAGTCCAAATGTCAGTCTTTTGTAATGTTTAGGTAAAGCAGGATCAACGACCAATTGCACCTCAAGATGCTTAGTCTCTCCTGCTTCAAAAACCTGTGTTGCAAAACAAAAACACTTAGTATTTTTAACATAGCTCACTGCTGGCCCTGGTGTAACACTAGGATTTGCCTTGGCAAACATGCGTTTGTTTGTTTTATTAGTTACTGTATAAGTCATGTTTATGGCTTCGCCAGGATGCACTTTTATCTGGTACTTATCCGCTTTAAACTCTAAGCGGGTACCCGCACCTTTTGAAGTAATAAATTCGAACGCTAACTCTCGCTGTGTATCAGCCGTATAATTTAAAGCAGAAGCTTCTAGCCTGGTTTTTCCATTAATGCCTGTAATTTCGCACAAAATATCGTACAAAGGTATTAAGGCAACTGCAAATAAAAACATCATTAGCACTAAAAGAAGCAAGGCACGTACTGTTTTTTTATTCCTCTGCTCTAAATCCTGTTTCACGAAGAAGTAACTCTTATAACAGCAAAAACATAAATTGTAATCACCACAACCGTTAACACGACCGCAGTCAAAATATTTTTTGTTTTAGTCTTCATTGTTTCAGCTTACTTTGCCTGCACATTTTCAATGTGATGCAGGCAAAGCTAACATAACTCCTTAGAAATGTTCAGTTGGAATCTTTTCTGGTGGAGTCGCAAAAGTATGGTATGGCACTGGCGAAGGCAAGGTCCACTCTAAACCATGCTTATGTGCATCTTCCCAAACTTCATCCGTCACTTCCTCACCAGTTCCACCCCTAATTGTTTTAATCACAATATAAAGAAATAACAACTGACTAAAGCCAAATATAAATGCACCAATACTGGAAACCATATTCCAGTCAGTAAACTGAACTGCATAATCTGGAATACGCCGCGGCATACCTGCCAAGCCCAAGAAATGTTGCGGAAAGAATAAGATATTTACTGAAATGACAGATAACCAGAAATGAAATTTTGCCAGTCTTTCATCATACATATTTCCAGTCCATTTAGGTAACCAGAAATAGCCACCTGCCATCAAAATAAAGATTGAAGCGGGTACTAGAGTGTAATGAAAATGCGCCACGATAAAATACGTATCATGATACTGAAAATCAACCGGAGCCAAAGACATCATTAATCCAGTAAAACCACCCATAGTGAATAACACTACAAAAGCAATTGAAAACAACATTGGTGTTTCAAAAGTCATAGACCCTTTCCACATGGTTGCTGTCCAGTTAAAGATCTTAACCCCGGTTGGAATCGCAATAAGCATGGTGGCATACATAAAGTACAACTCACCTGCCACCGGCATACCCACAGTGAACATGTGATGCGCCCAAACGATAAAGGATAGAAATGCAATCGCTGCTGTCGCATAAACCATAGAGCTATAACCAAATAATGGTTTACGCGCAAATACTGGAATAATCGTAGAAGCAATACCAAAAGTAGGCAGAATCATCACATATACTTCAGGATGCCCGAAGAACCAGAAAATATGCTGATAAAGCACAGGGTCACCACCACCCGCTGCATCGAAAAAGCTGGTATCGAAGAAACGATCTGTTAATAGCATCGTTACCGCACCGGCAAACACCGGCATTATCGCAATCAATAAAAATGCAGTAATCAACCATGTCCAGACGAATAGTGGCATTTTCATCAAAGTCATTTTTGGCGCACGCATATTTAAAATAGTTGCGATAATATTAATCGCTCCCATAATCGACGAGATACCTAATAAATGTATTGAGAAAATTGCGAAAGGGAAGGCTGCGCCAGTTTGCAATACTAAAGGTGGATATAAAGTCCAGCCTGATGCAGGTGCCCCCCCTTCCATGAATAAAGTACTGGCTAACATAAGTATCCCAGCGACTAATAGCCAGAAACTCATATTATTCATTCTTGGTAATGCCATATCTGGCGCACCAATCATCAATGGTATCTGCCAGTTTGCAAACCCGACAAAGCCTGGCATAACTGCACCAAATACCATGACTAGAGCATGCATCGTGGTCATTGAATTAAAGAACTGCGGGCTGACAAACTGCATACCCGGTTCAAATAATTCAGCACGAATAATCAATGCCATTGTCCCGCCAACGAAAAACATGGCTAGGGCGAATAACAAATACAGCGTACCAATATCTTTATGATTGGTGGTAATTATCCACCTTAATAAGCCTTTTTCAGGCCCATGATCATGATGATCATCGTGTTCATGCTCAGCTACAACAGCAGACATAATTAATACCTCTTAAAATACTATATAGAATTCGATGCAATACTCGGTGATGAAATACATTATTCGTCATCATCATACTTGACGGCTGGAATCGCTGCTTGTAAAGATTTTATCGCTGCAGGCTGAATTGAATCGCCGACTGAATTCCCTAAACCGTTACGAATAAAAGTAGACACCGCAGCAAAATCAACAGGATCTAGCATCTGCCCAAAAGCTGGCATCATACCTTTACCTTTAAGCATCAATTCGACTTGAGCATTTATATCACCCGTTACGACTGAACTCCCGGTAATAGTAGGGAAAGTACCTGCCAAACCTGCTCCATCAGCCATATGGCATGATGCACAGTTATTCGCATAAACACTCTCACCTTTTACGATCAAGTCTTCTTGAGACCAATCTTTCTCAGCTGCGGCTGCTTTCTCAACTGCAACACCTTGTTGCTTGGCAACCCAGGCTTCATAATCAGGCTTTTCCATTGCTATGACAACAATCGGCATAAAACCATGATCTCTACCACAAAGCTCGGTACATTGTCCGCGATAGGTTCCTGCCTTATCCACTGATGTCCATGCTTCATTGATATAACCTGGAATGGTGTCTTTTTTCCAGCCTAATTGAGGCACCCACCATGAGTGAATAACATCTGCAGCAGTAAATAGAAAACGAATTTTAGTATTAATAGGCACGACTAATGGCTTATCAACTTCTAATAGATAATTCGGTACTGTTCGAGGATCAATGCCTGAATTAAGCTGCCGCGCTTTATTACTTGCCTCATCAAGACTACTAAAAAAGCGAATTCCACTATCCAGGTATTCATATTCCCATTTCCATTGCCAGCCAGTGACTTTAATGGACATCTCTGAATCTTTTGTGTCATTCATTTCCAACATGACTTTAGTCGCCGGAATAGCTAACACAATCAAAATCACCGTTGGTATGATCGTCCAAAGAATTTCCACTTTGGTGCTTTCATGAAAATTCGATGCTTTATATCCTCTCGACTTACGATGAAAATAGATTGAGTAAAACATGGTACCGAATACTGCGACACCTATGAATACACAAACCCACAACACCAACATATGTAGACCGTATACATCACGACTGATTGATGTTACACCCTCCATTAAGTTAAGAGTATAGTTCGCCTGCGCTGTCCCGAGACCAGTGGTCATCAGGGCCAGACCTGCGAATAATTGCTTTGTTTTCACCACGGAGTAACCTCCTCTCTATTAATAATAAACTGATTGAATGCATTAAACGCGGAACGTCGACCTAGCGTCTAAATCTGAGCTATTCCTGTTCCAAAATCGTTGTGATCAGCTTTTACTCCCTTTGCCGCTATCCTTTTTATTGTTATCACAAAAAACTGCGTAATTTTAACTCATGAGCCCCTGCTAAGCTAGGGATGTTTTTTCTCTTTTAAAGCTTCATGATTTATATATACACTAAACTGCATGCTCATTATTTATATTTTTCACTTAAATCATGTACATTAAAATCACTCATCATTATCTACTGAACTTTTTAGTCAATAAAAAAAGGCCTGCAAGATAACTTACAGGCCCTTTTCAGATTGCAATATATTTTCTCTATAATTTAGCCGTTTAATGCACCCGCATAAGGCATATCAAATGCAGGAATATGGCTATCCAGCCAACCTTTTACAAGCGCGCCGGTATCTTCAGTCACATCCGCTTCTCCTGCGTGGAATTTTTTCTGTAAATCAGCACAAATACCAACCAGTGCATCATGCTCTGCTTTATGAGCAGCTAATCCAGCATATCCTTTAGCATCCATTTCTTTTTCTTCATGCGCAAAATGGTCAACAACATAGGCAATTAAAGCATCTAATGAGCTTCCTATAACCGCACGATCAGCTCCACCCGTAGCATCATCATATAATTTATTTAATAGATCAAATAATACCTTGTGCTCATCATCCGCAAAACCAACTTTTGTTCCATACTGCTCTTCTGTCCAAGTGATTAAAGCCATTTTTTTCTCCGATTTATTATTATTGGAGAGAACATTATACAGATAACCATATAAACATAAAGTTTTTATGGTATAAAAGTTTAGCGCTAATCATCCTGGACAAACATTCAGGATTCAGCTTTTCCATATATTAAAGTGGTTGCTAGTTCATCCCGCTTTCCATCCTTGTAATTAAACGTGGCAGCTCTTTCTCCTCTGGCTTTTGCTTTTGTTTGTGCAAATACTCCACAACAAACAGTTTGGTTTTCTCGGGGGCAACTTCAAGGTTTTGTGCTTTAGCCGTGCTTCCATGGCTTCCTTAAAGTACTTGGCTTCGGCTTCTATTTGAAAAGAGACAACATAGTCATCCGCATAACGGATGAGCCGTGCATAGCCTTCACTCTTGCGCTTGATACACTTTTCAAACCAGAGATCGAGTGTGTAGTGCAAGTAGATATTGGCTAACAGGGGTGAGATAACACCACCTTGCGGCGTACCTGTTTCACTGGCTTTGTGTTGTCCGTCTTCTTGTATCCCTGCTTTTAGAAACCGTTAGATGAGTCTGAGTATCCGCTTGTCAGCTATCCGATGGACTGATAAAGTCAATCAGCTGTTCTTGGTCTACATTGTCAAAGAAGCCTTTTATGTCCGCTTCTACAAGGTAATGAATCGGTTCATTTTCGACGGTTTGGCTTAATGCGCGTAGCGCATCATGACAATTTCGCAAGGGCCTAAATCCATAAGAGTCTGTGAGAAAGTCTTGCTCATAAATCGCTTGTAGAATTTTGGCTAACCCTGCCTGTACCAGTTTATCTTCAAATGCGGGAATTCCCAGTGGTCGTTTTCGTTGACTGCTTGCTTTAGGGATGTAGACCCTTAATATAGGCTGTGGTTTATACGCCATTTTGTGCAGTCGCTCAACCAGATTATCTAGGTTTGCATCCAGATTGGTGGCGTATTGTTCCTTGGTGATATTGTCCATGCCTGACGCGGCTTTTCCTTTGAGCTGCGTAAAACATTCCAGCAGTAACTCTTTATTCATCAGATGATATAAACTGGTGAACTGACAGTCCTTGTCTGCGCTGGCTTTCTTGGCTATGCGTTGCAGTTTTGTTGGCACGCTTTCTTCATTACTGTGCATGATGCGTGTGTCCTTGCTCCGCTGTTGTTGTCGTGATGGCCTTCCCTCCAGATGCATTACACACTTTCATCGGTACTATGCCACCATCCGACTTCCTGAACCGCTTCGGCTGTTCTTGTTTTATTATCACTTGTTCAACCTACTCTCTTCTTGAAAGACGACTCAGGATCTCCCGAGTTGCCGATTTATTCCCAATGTCCAGCATGCCATGCTTTACAACCCCGAAGCAGCTCTATGATACTTGTCATGCGCGTCATAGAATGGGGACTTCCAGAAGGGGTACTCTGTCGCCCTGCTTACGTAAAATCATTTCGAGGCTAAATCACTTCAACTTGCGCTTACGGCCTGCTGGCTTGCGCCCATCGTGCTTAACATTTGGAGTTACCTCCGCCTGCCCGATGTTTACTATCTGGTGGTTGACCTACCTTGCCAGAGCGGGACTTTCACCCGCTGGAATTATCGACCTTGCTCGGCCGCACACCCCTTTAATACTAATACTGACCCCTTTAATACCTTAATACCTTTAATACGCCCCCTTAATGCGCTGTGACGAATCGGGTGGAACGATTGGTTAGCTACTTGCATGCTTAATACTATCAAGCAATGAATAAGATTCGTTTAGCAGCTTTTTTCTTGCTTCAATGTCTTTTAGTCCCTGAATCTCATGGTATATCTCTATGTAACGCTTTCTTATTCGACGGAACTCGAACGAATCATATAGGCTTAACATCCAAGCAACTTCTGATGGGCTAATACGTTTAGCTATTTCTTCAGGGATATACTCAAAATAGTCGACGTACTGATAATTTGATGAATGCCATATATCGTATTCATCCACTTTTTTGCCAATAATTTGGGGAATAATGTAAAGATTTGAGAGCATTAATTTTCCTAAACGATATTTAGCCTCTTCGTCTTTTCCCATTCTATGCAGCACTAGACTCCAGCATAATTTTTGTATCGGCTCTCCAGAATCATCAGGAAACTCGTCTTTATACCATTCAAAGTATTGATCCGACTTAACCAAGTCATCTAGCACGAAATAAAGGCAAAACAGCAAATATCGTTTTCCACCACTATCATTGATATATCCGTACTCCCTTTTTTCTTTATTCATTGCAGACGTATAGTTCGATATTCTGCTCTTCAATTTTTTTTCTGTATCAGGAAAATTAAACATATTCTCGTTACTTAATTTGCAGCTAACATTGTTGATATATGGATAATTTTCCATATACTACTTATATATGATGTAAATATTTTCATCTATCAGCATATTAAGCCATAAAATATGGAAAATATTTATAAATTTTTTCCACTTTTTGCATGATAGCCACCTTTATCATGGAAAAACATTACGATTTAGACTTTGTGTGGCACAGTATGACTTCCGCTATAAAAAACATCATAATCCATTGTATATAAAATAATTAAAATTATGTTTTTTCAAATAGAAAAAGCAGTCTTTAATTAAATATCCTAAATTCAGAGCCGGCCCCGAGGCCCCTGTACCACACGAAGACTTTTGCGTTCGACGCCTGAATGTAAGCAGCGCAGCCTGGAAATTATTTATCTGAGATAACTATAGTATCGATATTCAGCACCTTATTAAACATCTAACAAAAAACATCTTCTGCCCACCCGACTAAACCAAAATCACCTCAAGCATTGGCACTTCCCATTGATCTACTTTACAGCGGGATTGATATTCTTCTTCATTGTCTGTTTTATAGCGCGTAATCATTGCGATAACACTAATGGACTGCACCTTGCCTAGTTTGTTTTGCCACTGTTGCTGGGCGCTCTTTGATAAGGCGGCAATGCTGATCTGGTCTTTTTGTAATACGATCTTGCCATTCACTAGATTAAATGTGACTTGATCACCCACTGTTAGCCTGGCTAATGCTTGATGAATAGGCTGATCTTCGGCAAAACTTCCGGCATAACTTAAATCAAAGTCTTTCAAGCCTAGTATTGAATATTGTTTATTTTCCAGTTCCAATTCCCGCTCAGCAGGTACTTCATTATCACGCCATAAGACAAAATCACCTATCAGCGTTTCCAGATAAGGGTTATGCTGGTCTTGACTCTGCAATAAACATAAGGTTTCTTTTGCGCGGGTCATGGCCACATAAAACAAGCGCCTTTGTTCTTCTGTTGCAGGGTTCAACCAAGCTCCATCGAGAATAAACACATGACTAAACTCCATACCTTTAACAGAATGAATAGTACTAAGATAAACCCCTTGTCCTAAACGACTATCTCGCCGCTGTTCTGCAAGAGCTTCATATAAATATTCCAGTAATTGCTGTTTACCGGTTTCTACATTTCCCGTTTCTATTGCCCAATTCTGTAATAGCTCTTGTAATTGTTGCTGCCAGATATTGGGTGGATTACTGCTATTCTGGTTTAAGTATTCCCCCCAATCACTGGCTGTACATAATTTATGCGGACTTTTCTTGAGCGCATTCAGTAAGGCCAGGTTTTCTCGAATCCTAAACGGCGGCGGCTGGCTTTGTTTAGGCAATGCTAGACTCAGCGGCACTTTTTCCGCTTCCAATACGGCTCTAACAGGATTGAGTAAACGCCATTCAGTGGTTAAAATGGCACACTGCGACCAGTCCAGACTGTTATCCAGTTGCTTTAAGCGCTGTAACTCTTGCACCAGGACTCGAGCTTGCTGCATTGCATTAGCACAGCGTAGTATTTGCACGCGCCCTTTCGCTAAGGGATCTAGCTTTTCCCAGCGGCCTCCCGCAGGTAGGCCTTTACGACCATGATTAATTCGAATCGGATGTTGCTGTTTCATGCGATCATGATTTAGCTGAATCAACTGATTCGCCGCTTGAATAATATGCGCACTGGAACGGTAGTTTTCGACTAAATAATGCTTTGTAGCCTGATAATCCTGCTCAAATTGACGAATAAAACCGACATTCGCACCACGAAACTGGTAAATATTCTGATCATCATCGCCCACGGCTAAAATGCTTAAACGGTTATCTTCATCCTGATTTCGCCCTGCCAATGCGGAAATAAGCTGATACTGTAACTCATCGATGTCCTGGTATTCATCGACCAAAATAAAGCGATAACCTGCAAGCAAGCGATCACGCATTTCATCGCTATCCACATTCAGACAAGTCTGTTTTCCTGTTAATAGATCAATCGCTTCTTGAATCATAGTTTGAAAGGCTTGCGCGCTATCCAGGGTGTTCGCGTGATCCATGCCATTCAGTGCATGCCCTGACAATCGCAGACTTAAGCCGTGATAGGTTTGAATAGTGACTGCTTTGGCATCAGGCCCCACCAGATCAAACAAACGCTGGCGTAATTCGGTTGCGGCATTACGGTTAAAACACAAAACCAGAATACTGCGCGCCGGCACTTGTTTCACCCGCAGTAAATAAGCACAACGATGAATAACCACGCGGGTTTTACCTGATCCAGGTCCTGCTAAAATCAATAAATTATCGTCTTCGTGGCTGGCAACCAATGCTTGTTGTTGAGGATTTTGTAGATCACTAACAATCTTCTGGAATGATTGCTCGCTAGTCGCGCGCTCCAGAATATCCCTACGGCCTTTAAAATACTGTTTTACGAAATCGCTTTTATCTTGCGAGAAATAGGCAACCACAAAATTTAACGCGTGGCCGATTTTCTCCAGCCCTTTTAATGCATACTCATTCATCACATGCACCTGAAAAATTCGTTCACCATAATGCATGGATAAAGGCTCATAATCGCCTTTGTTATAACGTCGACCTTTCGCTTCGGGCAGCACTTGAATAGTCATGGCACTGCGAAATACCGCCAATCCTTTCTGTAAGGTAATGATTTTTTGTTCGTGCAAATAATTAAGCCCACGTTCAACCGCTGCCAATGGATCTTTTAATGACGAGTGCATTTCTATATCTTGCTGCACGGCGGCGATTAAATCCTCTATAGAAAACTCTACCAACAAATCAGCGCCTGCTTTGGTCTCGGCAGGAATCTTCTGCAAAATCGTCTGTAAAACAATACTAGCAACCGCCTGTCTGCGGCGTACTGTTTCCAATAAGGCTGGCCAGCCCCTGTTCAGCTTAACTCGATACTGATCCAGGCCTGCATGGCGGAGAAAAAAACTGCCTTTATTACCGGCCAGGCCTTGACCATCTTTACTCATGGAAATCAGCAATAATTGCAAGATACCTGGACTGCACTCCTCAAAGTCCAGATCCAGCAGATGCTGATTAATATGGCGTAAGGACAATACCTGCCATTCTTCGGTATCCTCATCAGGCGCTTGTTCTTGCATGGCACTCACCAATGCATTTTCCAGCAGGCAGATTTTTTCCAGTAAAATACTGGAGGAGTTTTGCACCTTGTAACGCACAAAAGCCGTTAATAATAAATTCTTTTGAATAATCCCCGCTTGCGACATATCGAACAAGGTTCGAATCACCTGCTGACTCGCCGTTATATTGAATTTATTGTCCTCTTGCTGCGTTTTTTCAGAAAAGGCCGACAACTGCGCTAATTCATCCGCACTAAAACCTTCATCGCTAGCCGCATTAAATAAAGCATCCAATATCGCTAACCACCGATTTTTTTGGCGTAAGGATAAATTAAGCTTTGCGATCTTCTCTTCAGCTTCCTGCCTGTTTTTAACTAAAGGCCGGCCTTGAAAGACCTGTGTTTTATTTTCATTACGCTCAATAAACCCCGCACGTTCTAACCAGGAAACGGCAGTAATAACCTTCGTTCCGGCATTATAATCTTCAGAATCAAACGAAGTTTCAACAACATCATTTTGTAATAATTCGCCGGTGGTCACAACGACATTATCAAACTTATCCTTACGCGTCCGGCGCAAACCTTTTAATATCTGGCCAATATCCCGTTTATTGACTTGTGAAGCCGCAGACAGCTTAAACTGGGTATCAATATCATTTTCATCATAGAGCAAAACACATTCGGCTTGCAGCTGATCGCGCCCAGCGCGCCCCGCTTCTTGTAAATAATTCTCCAGAGAGCCTGGAATATCCGCATGAATCACCAGACGCACATCCTCCTTATCTATGCCCATACCAAAAGCATTAGTCGCAGTAATAATTCGGGTATGACTGTTGATAAAGTTTTCCTGTATATGTTTTTTCTCTGCGGTATTTTTACCCGCATGGAACGCCTCAACCTGCCATTCTTGTTGCTGCAAATACTCAGCAACTTCTTCGGTCTGACTACGCTTCGCACAATAAATAATCGCACTGCCCGTTTCAAGCTCATCAAGACGTTCATGCAATAAGGTGTTAATACGCGCATATTTATCCACGCTATTCACCGTTTGCACTTCAAATTGCAGATTATTGCGTTCGACACCGCCTTCAAACACGGCGAGTTCCTGCGCTAAATTCGCCTTAAAATAATCAACAATTTCCTGCTTTACATCTTGTTTAGCGGTCGCAGTAAAACATTGCACGGGTGGTAAAACGGCATGCTGTTGTGCGGCAAACTCTTTAATAAAACGGGCGACATATAAATAATCAGGGCGGAAATCATGCCCCCATTTAGATAAACAATGCGCCTCATCAAACACCCAGCAGCCAATCTCACGGTGTTCAATAGCTTTTTTAAAACCGATATTACGCAATTGTTCCGGCGATACATACAGCAAAGCAATATCTCCCATTTGCACGGCTTTGATCACCTCACCCCGCTCAGGTGCAGTCAACATGCCATATAAAGCCGCAGCACTGGGCGCACCGGTTTTACTGCGTAAATTATCCACCTGATCTTTCATCAAGGCCTGTAATGGCGAAATTACAATCGTCAGCGCACCACGCCGCTGATAACGCACCAAAGCGGGCAACTGAAAACACAAGGACTTGCCACCACCAGTCGGCAAAACTGCGAATAGAGGCGTATCCAGCATCCCTGCTTGAACAATGCTCTGCTGCAAACTTCCACCCTCGGTATTTTCGGGTTGCGGGCGAAAAGCCGAAAAACCGAAATAACGTTTTAACTGGGCGACAGGATCATGTATTTCCTGACAATAAAGGCAATCGGGCGCCTGGCAAGGAATATCACGTAATTGCCGTAAAGCCGGTACCACATCATGAAATTGTTCACGTACCCACGGAGGTAAGACTGAATTACCGCCCGCCACGCGCAACCAGGCTAAACAATAAGCTAATGCAGGACGTAAGGCCGGATTAGGTAAATAAGAGAGAATAACTTTACTGAATGCTGTTTTACAAACACGGCCTTGCGTTAAAGCTTTAAACAGATCAAACGCCGCGCCCGCCTTAATGGGTTCAGCTCCCATTGCCAGCAATACATCTTGCAGGCCTTTGAACCGCTTGTCGTCAGCAAAAGCATAATAATAAAAAGATAATATGCCCGACTCGGCATGTTGCTCCTGTAATGCCAGCCACTGGTCCTGAAATAGGGACAAGGCAATCCTGGCATCAGCTAGAGGATCATTCAGACCATCACGCAGTAACTTATAGTTTTTAACTAATCGATGATAGGGATTTTCCGGAAAAGCTAATGGGGATAAAAATAAGGTATCAATTACCGGCTTATTTAGCAAAGCCAATTGCGGATTAAGCGCAGAACACAAGGGCAGGTCATGCAGGATAATATTATGGCCTAATATAAACACGGCATCCCGAGCAAAAACATCTAATTCATTAAGAACCTGGCGAATATTAAACGGTGCATTACGTTGCAAGACATAGTCTTGAAAAATCGCGCCGATGGCAAATATATTACCGTTTTCATCCGCCTCCAGATCAAAGCTGCAGATTTTATTTTGAATGTTGTCCCAGTCCATTGTTTATTTTTTATCCATGAATAATCAGCATCCTAATAGTAGTTTACACTTTTTAGACTGAGTTATCGTCATTCCTGCATGCTTCTAGCAGGAATCTTGCGTAGACAAAGAGATTCCCGATAAAAAACACTCGGGGATGAAGATGTTAATGAAATGAAAGTGCAAACTGACTAATGAAAGATGCCGAATAATCAGTTAAATATTACCCCTTCAATAACTGGTAATGCCTCTTTAATATGCTCGAAACTATGCGAGCCAGCGCTATAACTAAAAACCATTGCTTTTTCATGATATTTCAATAGCGTATTTTTAGCATCTATCAACTCATCAGCCATATCCAGAAGAATAGTTCTATCTATGACCTGAGTGCTACTATCAAGCTCTTGTTCATACTTGCTATATTGCTCACAGTGATGCTGCTCCCAATTATAAGGCTGCCCAGTCTCAAAATTTTCTGTCACACCGATAAACTGCACTAGCAATTCACTGGGTGCAATAGCGGGATTAATCATAATGGCCTTACAGCCTGTCTTCATAGCCAGATATTCACTGGCAAATCCGCCCATTGATGAGCCCATAAACACAACATCATAAGATTGATCCAAAAATTGATTCCACAGAAATAGCATATCCTCAACGATGCCTTCAAAATCCCGGTAATCAACATTAGGAGTATAAAACAGAATATCTTTTTGCGCACAAAATTGCTGCATAACCAGCAGCTTTTCCTTGCCAGTCAGCAAGTTGCCATCCAGATCCAATGAGGCGGAATTGAATCCGTGCAGGTAAATAATTGCTTTTTTTAACATGATCGACTTTATTCCAGTTTACTTTTTCATTTAGGTTATCAGCTGTTGCTGACTAATGTTAACAGCTTCAAACCTTGTCCTGATTAGCCATAACTCTCAGCGTTACTTCGTCATCCTATGCTTTTAGCAGGAATCTCGCAGATTAAGCCAAGATTGCCGATAAAGCTGGTGCTCACGATTGACTGGGTAGATTTCATCAATGACCAAAATCAGAGGGTCAGGTCCAGAATTGAGCAAAATCAGAGGGTCAGGTCCAGAATTGAGAATTCAAAAAGATGATTCAACATCAAACAATATCAAAAGGGGCAGCCTTGATTGATATTTAAATTCTCCTTATAATTTGTTAATTTCCTATCCCCGCCATTTGGTTTCCTGATTACCCACGAGTTTCCGCCATTTTAAAAACAACTAACTAATGAGTACGTCATTCCTCATGCTCTTAGCAGGAATCTAACCAACAAGGAATAGATTCCCGATAAATGACCTCGGGAATGACGCGCTATATAGAGTGTTACAGTCACTTCACCCTACCTGGTGGAGGCTTCTGGGTAATCAGGTTTGGTTTTAGACTGGCTTGTCATTCCACAGAATCTAACTGTAAAGCGACATTGATGATTGAAATATTGAGCATAATAACGCCCTAATGACTGCATCACTTCGCCGATGCTGTTTCTGCATGCGACGTGATTAACGAGTGAATATGGTTTGTCATCAACACATAGGCATGTAAATCACATGGGTATTTTTGGCGGGCTGCCTGTAGGATCCTCAGATAATAGTGATAATCTTCATCTGCAACAAACATAGCTTCTCGATTATTACCACGCTGAATCACATACTGCGGCTGACCGCTTTGATTTCACTAAAGAACTTCGCGTCTTTTGAACACTGACCACTGCACCATTACTCCAGTGATTACCAGTGCTAAGAAAAGTGCCGCTTCGGTAGCAGGGGGGGCGACAATGGCATTTACAATTACTGCTGCGCCCGCAAGTGATGAGAGAATAATAATTGTCCAGTCCATTAATAGCCAAGCTATAATCGAGCCAAATAGTCCTGTGATTAAGACTGCGCTGACCGGAGCGGGATCAATTCCAAGCTTGGCAGACAGCACAATGGCAAGATAGCCGGCTGCGTAAAAACCACCGAGGGCAAAGGCAACACGCTGGTAAATTACCGATAGCACGACGCCAATTATTCCTACCGTGATTGCGACAGAAATGATGACCCACATGGGCTGACCTTTAAACCATATTTCAGCGAGTTCGGCACCAATTAAAAATCCTGCTAACATGATAAATAACCAAAAAATATTACGTCCTGCCAGAAGTAAGGCGCATCCGAGCACAATGCGCAAGATGCTTTCATCTGTTACTAAATTCATATCATTCATCTCAAAATAGGCTCAACAGGTATATCAAGACTGAACCAAAGCAACCCAAGGGACCAAACTCGATTTAACAGATTAATCCATATATATCCTATGCTAAATATCCATTCAATCGAGCCTAATGGAATGGTCCGCCTCACTGCCTAAACGGCTTCAAATAAGCCATGATGCAAGTTTTACAGCAAACATCAAAGCAGCAGTGTGACAAACCATGAATAATAATACTGCAAAAATCAAATATACTAAACGCTTTGATTTTAGCTGACTATCATGCCAGTCACACCACTCATCCACTAAACCTTTCCTGATTACCCATAACTCTCAGCTATCTTCGTCATTCCTGCATGCTTTTAGCAGGAATCTCGTGGCTTAAGCAAAGATTCCCGATAAAGCTTGTGCCCAGCTTGACTGGGTAGGCTTCGGGAATGACGAGACTCTTAACATACTGATATTTTAAGATTTTTTTTAATTTGGCTGTGAGTTGTACGTAATCAGGAAAGCTTTTTCACTTTCTATCAGCCCTCAAGGAGTGATCGGCATGATCACTCCTTTTTTGGGTGCCATGACTTGCTAATTCGCAGGTGTATACCCATCAAAACCAGGCCCGCTACAAAGAGGAACACCTCCCGGTCCGACGACAGGAAAAGCACCCTGCGGACAGTCGATGGGTTCGGGGTCCCTGCCAACCAGTACTGCTGGTGCACGGCAGACACATTCACCATTTTCACCGATTGAGGACTCTATCCCTTCTCCGCAATCAGTATTGGAGCAGGCCAGGGCTTCATTTCGCCCTTCTTGTTGTTCCATGCAGGCCGCCCAGGCAGGGGCATCGGGGTTGTCCCATGGCAATGGCATAATGGTCTCCGGCAACCCGGGCCGCGAGGGGATGGCCTCATCATTGGTTGTAAAACAGTCCAGCATCGCCTGTTGTACACCGGACAACGCACTGCAGTTATTACAATCACCGACATCAGGACTGCAGTATTCATCTCCGCCTTCATTACCGCTTGCATCAGGTGGACAGTTGTCTTCCCAGGCCCAGCAGAAAAAATCATCGTCGTCTTCCTCAGGTTCAGGCGCTGGTTCTGGTGGTTCTGGCGGTGCCGGTGTTTCTGCAGCAACGATTTGAGAAAGACTTAAGTTTATTTCCACTTTCAATTCTTCCTCACCTGTTTGACGTACATAATCCCTGTTATATATTAAATTATAATCACCATTTTCATCTTGCTCTACACAGATTTTCTGGCATTGATTCTCGTCATCTATGAACTTATTGTCTCTAAAGTAAAGGAGTAAAATGTTTTGTTGTTCTTCAGTGAAATCTTCATAGGTTTCATTGATTCCCTTATAAATTTTGTCTAGTAATTTTTTATCACCTCGCGGCCCTCTTATTAGCGGATCGTTGCAATTGTCGTTTTCCACAGGCGCTGGAGCAAAACCGAAACGGGTCGTTCTACCCTGGTTTACAACTGCAACAAAACATGCCTGCTGACCTTTTTGTTCGGCCAGCAGCGTTTCGGTAATGCATTCCATATAATTTTGTAAATTCCCCAACAAACCGACTATATCTGCATTAGAACTGCCGCCTTTGGAACCTTCTGGACAATCTCGCGATTCACGCAGGGAATCGAGAGGCACACCATAGGCTGTCTTTTTGTTGTCAATTGTTTGTTGCACTACGGGTATATTTTTACCATTTTCAGAACAGACATCCCGTTGGCACACATAACCCAATTTAATATCAAAAACCGGGCTGATCATGTCGGTTAGCAGACACGATGCGAGTCCTAAACGTCTTGGGTCAATCAATGCATCCAAAGTGGCCGTAGCGGAAATGCAATTTCCTGTAGCTTTGTCGACCTTCTTGAATCTCAGACTTTCACACAAAGGGCCCACGGCAACCATTCTGTCCAGTTTCATATCGTACAACCAATAGCCCGCGACATGAATCGGGCTGTTGCGATCCATGAAAACGTCACCCAGGGCCAATCGATGAGCCTTGATAAATTCGTACATTTGGGTTGGTCCGTATGCTTTGGTAATATCTTGAACAATTATGAAGAGATTAGCCGTTGAATAGAGCAAATAGGACCGCGCACGGCTTAAAAATTCTTTATTATGCCCAAAACGTCGCAGTGTGCTTTCATAGGCCATGACCAGATCACGGCTGAATGACAAGGCTTCTGCCATAGAATAACATTCCATACCCTGTACGATGCGCGCGAGCGAATCAGCATATAAACTGGGTTTAGCTTCTGCCAGACCCAGAGCCCATTGATTTAGCACACCGTCGCTCACGATATCAGGGCATCTTTTCAGGTCCCGCTTATCAGCGCGCGTCCACGAACGCTCTGCATAGCCACCCACTCGACGTGTGCGAAATTCATATAAAAATGTGGTTAAAACGATTTCATTGAAGGTTGCGAGTTTTTTAGTGGTTGCAGACTTGTTCAAATGGGCAATAAAGCCAACTCTTTTTTGATATAGGTTCTTCAGGTGCTGGCTGATTTTTGCAGCTTTTTGCCTGATTTCTTCAGTTTTCTTTTTATTGTCCGAAGCTCTGAAAGCGATAATCGTCTTGTTATAGTCCTGTTCTGCCTTTAGAACTAACTGGTCAAGCTTGATTTCTTTTTTGAGAATTCCTGCTGTCCGTGGTTTGGCATAAGTTACCTCAGTAAGTGAAATGAGGGTTAACGAACATACTAGGGTAAAAACTCCAAACAGTCTTTTTTTAAACATGAATATCCTCTTTAATCCGGCTAGTTATATATACTGATTTGTTTAATTTTTTCAATATACCCATCTACGCTTTAATGGCAGTTAATCATGATTTTAAAAGCTTGTAAACCAATAGTTTATATCGAATTTTTGACATCAAAAGGATCAGTCTTGATTGAAAATTGTTTGTTTAAATGTCTACTTTTGGCTGACAAGCGACCGTTTATATTTATGATTTGGAAAATGAGTATTATTTTAACTGCCCCCTAATCACTATATAGAATACTCCAATTGTGAAGCGACTTCGAAATGTTTCTCGGTTATTGTCCAATCCATTGCCGTTTTCTGCGTAATATCACGGACTGTCTTGTCTGCACCGGCTTTCAATAAAAGTTCGACTATCAGCGCATCTCCTTTTATGGCAGCGAACATGAGCGCAGTTCTCCCCGATGTGTTTCTTAAGTTCACGTTAGCACCAGCCGCCAACAAAAGTTTAACGATTTGGTTGATTTCCGTCACCTCTTGAGGTGACGAGCCAGCTCTACGTGTGAATACTAACATTAGAGGAGTGACACCATGATCATCACTAATGTTAGGTTTAGCCTAGACTGTCGAAATATATCATTAAAATTTAAAATATTTATAATATTCAATGCCTTGAAAAAAAATTCTGATTTAAAGGCGGTATATAGTCCTGATTCAGCTCTCTAGTTTCTCCCATTTATTAAATAATCAATCACTTATAAATATAAGTGACGTTTTAACTTTGCCATAATCGAGTCATAT
>Ga0208648_1000604_pt1 | contig 34480 bp, 29 predicted proteins | sample AntAceMetag02UKL_FD_184772 | JGI IMG/M metagenome (GOLD analysis project Ga0208648, IMG submission 184772) | Saline lake microbial communities from Ace Lake, Antarctica - Antarctic Ace Lake Metagenome 02UKL (SPAdes) (version 2) | ecosystem: Environmental > Aquatic > Non-marine Saline and...
AGTTTGAGGTTTGAATTAGAAGTTGGAGATCATAAAAAAGAGAGAACTGAAAATGAAACATATTTTTCCTCCGTTTTTGTTGTAACGTGTTGTGGTTATCATGTTTACAGCATATCATAAACGGAGGAAATTACAAGAAAACAATTTATATAAATTGTTTAAATATAAAGACTTATGCGTTTTGCATAAGGCATAAATAATGAATAAAGGAGGATGTATTATGGCTGAAGCAGTGAAAACAGGAGCCAAAGCGGCGACAAATGAGGCTGGCAAAGTTAAAGCACTTGATATTGCTATTACACAAATTGAAAAGAATTACGGGCAAGGTTCAATTATGCGGCTCGGTGAGGAACATTCAAAAATAAAAATTCAGGTTATCCCTACAGGGGCTTTACCACTTGATATAGCTCTTGGTGTTGGTGGTATACCAAGAGGAAGAGTGGTCGAAATCTTCGGCCCTGAATCTTCAGGTAAGACGACGTTAGCACTGCACGTTGTTGCCAGCGCACAAAGATTGGGTGGTGTAGCAGCATATATTGATGCAGAACACGCGATAGATCCGGCATATGCACACAAACTAGGTGTTAATTTAGAGGATCTCTTGATCAGCCAGCCTGATTCAGGTGAAGATGCCTTAAACATCGCTGAGATACTTGTCAGATCAAATGCGGTAGATGTTATCGTAGTTGATTCAGTAGCGGCACTTGTTCCAAAAGCTGAAATTGAAGGCGATATAGGTGATACTAAGATCGGTATGCAGGCACGACTCATGTCACAAGCGCTTCGACGTTTGACTTCATCAATTAATAAATCTAAGACAAGCTGTATTTTTATTAATCAACTTCGCATGAAGATCGGTGTTATGTTCGGTAACCCTGAAACAACGCCAGGTGGAAGAGCTCTTAAATTTTATTCTTCAGTACGGCTTGATATAAGAAGAATAGCTTCAATTAAGGATAACAATGATGCTGTTGTTGGTTCACGTGTTCGTGTAAATGTTGTAAAGAACAAGGTTGCGGCACCGTTTAGAAAAGCTGAATTTGACGTTATGTACAATGAAGGCATTTCGAAAGAAGGGTGTGTTATCGATATGGGTGTTACCTTTGATATTATTGATAAGAAAGGTGCATGGTTTTATTACAAAGGTGAAAGAATCGGGCAGGGAAGAGAACAAGCAAAAACTGAGCTGAGGACAAATAAGAAAATGTATGAGGCAATCACTAAAGAAATCATAGCAAAACATGACGAAGAAAATTAATACGATACACGAATAACGGAATACATATGGAAGCAGTAAAAATACGTAAGACATACCTTGATTTTTTTAAATCAAAAAAACATGTCATCAAACCAAGCGATGCACTTATTCCTTCAAGTGATCCGTCATTACTTTTTACCACTGCAGGTATGGTGCAGTTTAAAGCGCTTTATTCGGGTGCTCCACTAGATTTTTCTCGTGCGACAACAGTACAGAAATGTCTGAGAGCTGGCGGTAAGGGGAGCGACCTTGAGAATGTGGGAAAGACATTAAGGCATCATACATTTTTTGAAATGTTGGGTAATTTTTCTTTTGGAGATTATTTTAAGGAAGAAGCAATTGCCTGGGCGTGGGAATTTTTGATAGATGTCTTAAAAATGCCTAAAGAGAAAATCTACATATCAGTCTATAAAGATGATGATGAAGCGTATGATATCTGGACAAAAAAAATGGGTATCCCTGCCGACCATATGGTGAGACTGGGTAAAAAGGATAATTTTTGGGGGCCTGCCGGGACGACCGGTGCGTGCGGACCCTCATCTGAAATCTATTATGATTTAGGAAAAGAAAAAAGCTGTGGCAGTCCTGATTGTGCTGTTGGGTGCGATTGTGAACGGTTTATTGAGTTTTGGAATCTCGTATTCCCACAATTTAATCAAGAAGAGGATGGCAAATTACTTCCACTTGAACGTAAAGGTATCGACACAGGGATGGGACTAGAACGTCTGGCATTACTCTTACAAGGTGTCAGTAATAATTATGAGACAGATCTTTTTGCACCGATCATAAAAGATATTGGATCACATACATCTGAGCCATATGAAAAAGATAATAAATATGCTTACCACGTAATCGCAGATCATATTCGTGCGCTAACATTTGCGTTATCAGAAAATATTCTTCCTGCAAATGAGGGCCGAGGATATGTTATGCGCAGAATCCTCCGCCGAGCAGTACGCTATGGTAGAAAATTAGATATTATGGAAGCATTTCTCTATAAATTAGTGCCGGTTGTTGTTTCGATAATGAAAGAAGCATATCCTGAACTTGAAAAAAGCCGTGAGCATGTCTCAAGCATCATCAAAAGCGAAGAAGAACGATTTCATTTAACACTTGATAGCGGCATGTCCCTTTTAGACGAAATTTTGATTAAATCTGAAAAGAAAAAAGTGCTTGTAGGTGAAGATGTATTTAAGCTTTATGACACCTACGGTATTCCGATAGATATTATACGTGATATTGCACGAGATGAAGAATATACCGTTGATGAATTAGGTTTTGAAAAGCTCATGGTCTCTCAACGTGAACGCGCACGGTCAAATTGGAAGGGTGCAAAACAAGCAGATGAGCTCGTGCTATATCAGGAAATACGTAATAAGTATGGCCGAACAGAATTTGTTGGATATGATAAAACTTCATGTGAGACAGAAATATCCACGATCATTAAAGAGGGTAAAGTTATTGAAACTGCGCAAGTAGGTGACGAAGTAGAAGTTATTGTGAAGAAAACACCATTTTATGCTGAAAGCGGTGGACAGGTAGGTGATATCGGGGAAATGACGACAGATGCGATGCGTACTGAAGTAATGGATACACGTAAGGTTGGAGATGATGTCTATATTCATCTTTCAAAGGTGCTTAAAGGGACGGTAAAAGCAGGAGAGACTGTACATATCTGTGTAGATGAATCCAAACGTAATGCAACTGCACGTAATCATACTGCGACACATATTCTTCACAATGTTTTGAGGCGTGTTTTGGGAAATCATGTAAAACAGGCAGGATCTCTTGTCGAACCTGAACGATTACGATTTGATTTTACCCATGTTAAAGCGCTTACAAAAAGAGAAATTGAACGAATAGAAGAACTGGTTAATGAAGAGATTATGGTTAATCATAAGGTAACAATACATTCTGAAAGTCTTGAAGATGTTAAAAAAATGGATGTTATTGCGCTTTTTAATGAGAAATATGGCGAAAAGGTGCGGGTTGTTAATATCGGAGAGGTCAGTAAAGAGCTTTGCGGTGGTATGCACGTTATCCGTACAGGAGATATAGGGATCTTTAAGATTGTTGTTGAGACGTCTGTTGCCGCAGGCATCAGGAGAATCGAAGCGTATTGTGGTAAAGAGGCGTTAGCATACATTAAAAACAATGAAACAGTAATAGATGATCTCTCGCAACTATTAAAATCTCCTGCTGATGATCTTTTGAGCAGGGTACAGAAATTGCAGGAAGAAAATAAGGCACTTTTAAAAGAAAAAGAACAACTAAACAAAAAAGAAATTGCAGGAAAATTCGATGATATGCTTTCACAAGCTGTTGATGTTAAAGGCGTGTCAGTTCTCGGCGCTGAAATAGATAATACTTCTATGGATATGCTCCGTGACATAGTAGATGCTTTAAAACTCAAGCTTAAAAGCGGTGTTATTGTCTTAGGCTCGACCTGTGAAGGTAAAGTATCAATGGTATGCAGTGTCACACAAGACCTTGTCAAAAAAGGTTTGAGTGCTTCAGATATAGTCAAAAAAGTAGCTAAAGTCGTTGGTGGTGGCGGTGGTGGCAGAAAAGATATGGCTAGTGCCGGTGGTAAAGACCCTTCAAAATTGAAGGAAGCGCTTTTATCTGCACAAAAGGTAGTGGAAGAACTCTTGAAGTAGCCCATGCAAATTGATTCCTACTCTTTCGGAAATATATCAATAGATGGTGTGTTCCACACTTCGGATATCACAGCTTATCGCGGGGAAGTTAATTCCAAATGGTGGCGTAAAAGCGGTCACGAACTCTCGATAGATGATCTTAAAGGTATTCTTACGTTCAATCCAAAAACAATAGTTGTTGGTCGTGGTTTTTTCGGAATCATGAAAGTCCTTCCTGAAACAGAAGAGTTCTTGAAAGAAAAAGGTATTACACTTTTTAGCGCGAAAACAAAAGACGCTTGTGAGTATTTTAATTCTATGAAAGACCAAGACAATGCGGTGTTTGCTGCTCACCTTACCTGTTAGGTGTATAAATTAGTGTTATGCCGCTAGAACTTAATAAATAATTTGTGAGAATATGAAGTGAGCAGAAAACGAACGTATCTTATTCTTTTTCAATTGGTTTTAATAGTGATTTTATTTTGCAATGGTTGTTTTCAGCTAAGGTCATTAGATTACAAAACTCATCCCAAAGTTATAATGCAGACAGATTTTGGAAATATCATTTTTGAATTAGATCTACAAAATGCCCCAATTACAACCATCAATTTTTTGAGATATGTTGATGAACAGCGATTAAAACCAGCTTCTTTTTATAGAGTTGTCAGGATGGATAACCAACCAGAAAATGATATAAAAATTGAAGTGATTCAGGGCGGAATAGCCTTTGAGGATAGTCCTCTTATGTTACCGCCGATTGAACATGAAACGACTAAGGAAACAGGAATCCTCCATAAAGATGGAACTATCTCGATGGCAAGGAATAAAGCAGGAGTAGCAAGTTCAGAGTTTTTTATCTGTATTGGAAATCAACCTGAGCTTGACTTTAGAGGTAAGAGAAATTCTGATGGTTTGGGCTTTGCTGCATTTGGGCGTGTAATAGAGGGTCTAGATGTTGTTAAAAAAATACATAAACAACCTGCAAATGGACAAATGATTATATCACCAGTCGAAATAATAAAAGTGAAAAAGGGGTCACACCTAATTATTAGGCATAAACCAAAATAAATTAGGGGTGAAACCCCTTTATTTCAAAAGATAGAGTAGTCCAACTACTGTTTTCCCGTCTTTTATCTTACCATCCTTAATCATTTTCTTGAGCTTTGTTGGTGTGAATGCTTCTACTTCTATTGATTCATCTTCTTCAGGGCATGCCTCTTTCAGAGTTAGCTGATGTGCTGCGTAGATATGTATCTCTTCAGAGGTGTATCCCGGCGCAGGGTACATGCGTAGTAGGGGAGAGATCTTTTTTGCGACGTAGCCTGTTTCTTCAAGTAGTTCGCGTTTTACGCATGATAAGGGTCTTTCGCCCGGTTCACGTGTTCCTGCAGGTATTTCGTAGAGATTCTTTTCGACTGCTTTACGGTATTGTTTTACCATTACAATTTTTCCGTCCGGGAGGATAGGGATTATTGCAACCGCACCAGGGTGTTTTATAATATCACGTACGCTTGTCTTTGTTTTAGATATGCTAATGGTATGACTTTCAAGCGTGAATACTTTGCCTGCATAGATTTTTTTCTTTTTAAGAGTTTTTTCTTTCATGTCAGTGCCTTTATAGTTAGCCCTGCTATTTGCAAGGCTTCCGCCACAAAGCAACGGCGGATCTGTCCTCTGGCTGAAAAGCCTTGCGCTACATACAAACACATTTTATGTGTTTTGGTATCTTTTTTCTTGCAAAAATATATCTAAGGATATTATAGTTATTTTATGAAAACTATCAAGTGTATCATTTCATTAGCTGTCGGTATCCTGTTATCGACGACGAGTATGTGTCAAACTGTTCAGAGCCAGGAGAGAATGGATCCTGTTAAGATACTCAATGATGCAAGTCAACGGTTTGAATCGTTAAATACCTATACCTGTAAAGTGACTAGTATTTATAATACGTATAATAATAATAAGGCAAATCGTCATCAGGACATTGTTCAATATGTTTTTCAAAAACCCATGAGTATACGGATGCAGTGGGTTAAGCCATGGAATATCAAGGGGCAGGAAGCTGTCTACGTTGATAATAAGCTTAAGGTAAGATTAAACTGGCTACCTATATGGGTTTCAATTAATCCTGACGGTAATATCGCGAAGGATTCCGCAGGGAACAGGATCTATCAAAGTGATATGGGTACAGTCATAAAGCAAATCATGGATATTATTCCGACAACAAAAGTTGTTTTTGAGGGAATGGTTAAAAAGAATAAACAGGAATTAATAAAAATATCACTTAAGAATAAGGACGAAATCGTTAATGTTCTGATAGATAAGAACCTTATGCTTCCGGTTACCGTTGAGTATTTTGGCTCCGATATGAAACTTATCCAGGCTGCGTATTTTGAAAATCTTGAAGTGGATGTGCCAATACCTGATTACTCATTCTCCGCAGATTAGAATATTAAGAAAAATTCCATGCCGATTTATTCAACAATGTCATTATTCTCGTTCATACGGATTATTGTGGGATGGTATGATTTGAGCTCTTCTTCTGTAAGTTGAACAAATGTAATGATTATTATCCTGTCACCGATATTACCTAAATGAGATGTAGCGCCGTTTAAGCATATTGTTTTTGATCCTCGCAGCCCTTTAATAGTATACGTTTCAAATCGTTCGCCGTTTGCAAGATTTGCGACTAGGACCTTTTCGTGTTCGATTATATTTGCTTTTTCCATTAAGTCTTCATCGATCGTGATACTGCCATTATAGTCTAAATGTGAATCGGTAACTTTTGCTCGATGAATTTTTGATTTTAACATTGTTAACTGCATTGTTTCCTCCTTGTTAGACTAATATCTACCAAATGTTTGCCTGAGATGCAAGTGTTAAATGACAGATAAGTAGTCATTTGCTATGGGATTGTAACATCATTTAAAATTCTTTAGGAAAAAGTTATATGATGATATAATCATAATAAAATAGTTAAAGTGTAAATAATATGAAAAATATAATTGTAATGAGTATTGTTTTATTGATGTGCAGTAATCTGTATGCGTTGGAAAACAGGTTTTCCGATTATAATGCCGATGCCTTACAGTATTACAATCAGGCTGTTGATCTTTTAGCGCAGTATAAAACTAAAGAAGCCAAAGAGCTGTTTGAAAAAGCGGTCTTCGCAGAGCCTTTCTTTGCAGAAGCATTTTTTAATCTCGGGGTGTTGTATCAAAACAGAGGTGATACTGTTAACGCGTTACGCGAGTATCAAAAAGCGGTTGCATTATATCCGCGTGATGCTGAACTCTATTACAATATTGGGCTTATACATTTGGGTAATGGAAATTATGAAGTGGCTGAAGATGCATTTTATGAAGCGCTTTTTATTGATCCGGATATGAATAATGCTCGTTATCATTGTGCTGATGCATTGCGTTTGCAAGGTAAGTATGATGAGGCGCTTGAAGAAGTACAGGAAATGTTAGATCGTGATCCCAACACTGCTGATACCTATTTACTCATGGGGATTATTTTTGACAATAAAGGTGACGCTCTTCGTGAAGCTCTTTTTTCGTATAAGAAATATATCCAGTTTGGTGGTAAAGATCCGCGTGTTAGAGGATGGATTGATCGGTTAGAGTATGAATTGTAGCACGATGCCACAGACTAGGGGAAGAGCAGCATTCAAGCCAATTTGAATTCCTGTTACTGTGTAACTCTGTGAAAGGTCTTTTTTCTTTGTGAAATGAGCGATTAAAAAACGCGGTATAAGGGCAAGAGGAATAAGTAAAAGGTATGGGCCAGCGAGGAATACCGCATTAAAAATAATGCATCGTTCACACATTTCGTATAGTTCTAATGATTGCAACGCTGTCCCTGGAGCAAAGTTAGGAAAAAACGATAATTTTGCTGTATCGATCAGGTATGTTGAGGCAAAAGCCGCAACGACAAAAAATATTGCGTAGATAATATAGACATCATTGTTATAAAAAATTGCCCAGAAATAAGGGGTAGTAATGTATGGATCGGTACCATTTAGGGGGATCATAAAACAGAGCAAATAGATTGATAAGTGTACAACTTGGTCGGCTATAAAACCTGTAAAGATATTTTTTTTGGTAATATATTTATTTAATACTGTTTTAGACCAATCGATAATATAATGTAATACCGCGATTGTTATTAAGAGAACCCAGACAGACCACAGATGTAGGAAAGGTACGGCAAAAAGCACTGCAACTATAAATATCATGAATGAATGGACAAAAAGACCCCAATGTCCTTTTATTTTTAGACTGTATATATAATTTGTCTGCAAAGGAAAATCAGCAATAAAATGTGCTAACACGAGTCTTATGAATAAAAACATACTGAAATTATAAGAAAAAACCGCAAAAAAGTCAATGGCATAATAGTGTTGTAAAAAAAGGATATCATGTTTACAGTAACGCTTTCAAAAATCTTTATTGTTTTTTTACTCATTGCGGTTGGATTTGTTCTTGATAAAAAGAAATTTGTATCAAGAGAAGCTTTGCAGAGTTTGAGCAGGGTCGTTATTTACATTATGCTTCCGGCTCTGATTTTTTCAGCGATAATCACACAGTTTAATAGAGAAGCGATCTTATCCGGTTATATTCTGCCTCTATTAGGTGTAATGACTTTTTTAAGTGGTGGTTTGCTTGGCTGGATACTTGTCCGTTTTTTTAAAGAGAATGATCCGGTTAAAAAAAATACCGTAATATTTCTTATGCTTATAAATAATTATGGTTTTATTACCTTGCCGCTCGTTTACATGCTTTTTGGTGAGAGCGGTGTGGCGTTACTCTTTTTACATAACTTGGGCTGCGAAATTGTTTTCTGGACAGTAGGCATGTGGCTTTTAAAAGGAGGGAAATTCTCCCCGAAAACTTTAAAATCACTTGTTAATCCGCCGTTTATATCGCTCATGCTCAGTATCGGTATAGTTTTGCTTAATGCGCAATCTTTTGTGCCGGCTTTCTTGCTCGAGGCGTGCGATACACTTGGAAAGGGTGTAATACCACTTATAATGCTGGTTATAGGCTCAACATTAGCTGAGATTGAATTTCGTGATGGGGCATTGTTTGATAAGAAACTTATATGGATTATTGTATCCCGTATAGTTGTCGTTCCCATTTTCGTTATCATCATATTGTTGTATTTGCCGATACCTGAGATGTACAGGAATATTGCTATAATTGTAGCGGTGATGCCTTCTGCTTCTAGTACCCCGTTATTTATGAAACAATTTGGTGGAGATACAATATTTGCGGCAAAAGCGGTGTTTTTTACAACTCTTTTAAGTGCTATTACTATACCCATACTTTTAACAATTTTTTTAAAACAATAGGCGAAAGATCACTTTTTAGCCTAATAATACGTGTAACTCTTTTGTATATAGTGACATAGATAGCATTTTGTCTTTGTTACTGTTTTTTACCGCAAAATTGGATTAAATGCTTGATTAGTATTGAGATAGGTGATAATATATTTCGATGCTCTTACAAGGTTTACCGACTCACCGACGGTAATCTTTGTATGTAAGCGTATAATGTTAACTTAAAATGGAAAGGAAAGGTGAGTTATGTTAGAGAAGAAAGGTAAAGAGGAAATTGTATCGAAGCATAAATTACATGAAAAAGATACCGGTTCTTCAGATGTTCAAATTGCGCTCTTAACTGAACGCATAAATATGCTTTCTAAGCATCTTGAAGTGAACAAAAAGGATCATAGCTCAAGAAGAGGACTTTTGCGGTTGGTAGCTCAAAGAAGAAAATTGCTAGATTATCTAAGCAGAACTGAAAACAAACGATATCAGGATCTAATTAAGAAATTGAAACTGAGGAAATAATATCTGGAGGATATGAATGATTTCACGCGTTGAATGTGAGTTAAATGGACGTACATTACAAATTGAAACAGGTCTTATGGCTAAACAGGCAGACGGTGCTGTTACTGTAAGATACGGAGATACAATGATTCTTGCGACAGTGGTGTCTCCTGAAAAGTTAAAAGAGGGTCTCGATTTTTTCCCGCTTACCGTTGATTATAGGGAAAAAACTTCTGCTGCAGGAAAGTTTCCGGGCGGATACCTCAAAAGAGAAGGAAGACCTACTGAAAAGGAAATTTTAACTGCACGTCTTACTGATAGACCGATCAGGCCCCTTTTCCCAAAAGGATATCTCTATGAAGTACAAATAATGATTTCGGTTATTTCATCTGATGGGGAAAATGATCCTGATATGCTTGCGCTGATCGGGGCAAGTGCCGCTCTTACGGTTTCAGATATTCCGTTTCTCGGACCAATAGGTGCTGTACGCGTTGGTATGATCGATGGAGAGTATGTCATTAATCCAACACCTGAGCAGCTTCTTACAAGTGATCTGGACTTGGTTATTGCAGGGACAGAGAAAGCCGTTATGATGGTTGAGGGAAGCTCAAAGGAACTTTCTGAAGAGGTGATGCTCAAAGCGGTAATGACTGGTCATGAAGAGATCAAGGCTGTTGTAGCCATACAAAAAGAATTGCAAGAAAAATGCGGCAGGGCAAAGAGAGAGCCTGAACTTTTTACTGTTGATAAAGAAATTTATGCTACGTTAGAAAGTACGTACACCAAAGACACTCTTGCTGCATTGGATATCATGGAAAAAGGGAAGAGAATGGACGCCATGAAAGTTATCAAAGAAGCGGCTGTTGCTCTTTTTGTTGAAAAAGATCCCGAGATCGATGAAGGATCTGTAAAATCGGCTTTCCGTGAACTCGAAAAACATTTGGTGAGAGAAAATATTCTCAACGAAGGGAAAAGAGGCGACGGTCGTTCACCAAAAGATATAAGAGATATATCGTGTCTTATCGGTCTTTTGCCTAGAGCTCATGGTTCTGCGCTATTTACCAGAGGTGAAACTCAGGCTCTTGCGTCAACAACCCTCGGTTCTTCGAAAGATGCACAGAAATCTGATGGACTTATGGGTGAGTTCTCAAAAAGTTTTATGCTCCATTATAATTTCCCTTCCTTCAGTGTTGGTGAGGCAAGACCAAACAGAGGCGTAGGAAGACGCGAGATCGGTCACGGTGTGCTTGCTGAAAAATCGCTTTTAGAGGTGATGCCGTCAGCTGAAGATTTTCCGTATACGGTAAAAATCGTTTCAGATATTCTTGAGTCAAATGGTTCTTCTTCAATGGCAACCGTATGTGGAGGATGTTTATCTCTTATGGATGCCGGTGTTCCTATTAAGGCTCCTGTTGCCGGGATCGCTATGGGGCTCGTGACCGGTGAGAATAAGACTGTTGTTCTCTCAGACATATTGGGATCTGAAGATGGTGCTGGCGATATGGACTTTAAAGTTGCTGGGACTGAAAAAGGTATCACAGGATTCCAGATGGATATCAAGATAGAAGGTATTAATGAGCAGATTATGCAAGAAGCCTTAGCGCAAGCAAAAGAAGGTAGAATGCATATCCTCGGGAAGATGACGAGCGCTCTTGCTTCGCCGCGTTCAGATCTCTCAGAGTATGCTCCGCGTATTACAACGCTCAGGATCGATAAAGAAAAGATTGGTACATTGATCGGACCTGGCGGTAAAAATATTAAGAAAATCATTGAAGAAACAGGTGCTGAAATCAATATTAATGATGAAGGTATCGTATCAATTTCTACGAATCAAAAAGAAGCTGCTGAAAAAGCAATTGCAGCAGTCCAAATGTGTACTGCAGATGTTGAAGTTGGCAAAGTGTATACCGGTACTGTTAAAAATGTGACTGCTTTCGGCGCATTTGTTGAAGTGCTTCCAGGTAAAGAAGGTCTTGTTCATATCTCTAAACTTGCTCATCATCGAGTAAATAAAGTTGAAGATGAGGTTAATGTTGGCGATGAAGTGACCGTTAAAGCAATGGAAATCGATGACCGCGGCAGATTAAGTCTGAGCAGAAAAGCGTGCATGGAACCTGAGGAAGCAAAAAAAGACGAATAAGAGTCGTATGTGTTTTATATTGTCCCCTTGATTGTTTGTATTAAACTTTCGAGGGGACATAGTATTACTTCTCAACCCTCAAAATAAGAATTATCGTATGGCAATACAAAGCGATGAGGTTAAAATTGATAGAAGTTATGTGTGGAGTGCAATATTCTTCGTAATTTCTATATTTATTGCATTGTCTTTTCTTTCTTTTAATACCCAAGATATTCCCTTTGTAACGACAACCCCAAATGTGCCGGTAAAAAATTATACTGGTCTTATTGGAGCGTTTCTCAGTTTTGTGCTTTTTTTTGCATTTGGACTTGCCGCATACAGCATCCCTATTTTTACTCTTATCATCTCTCTGAGGGGATTGAGGACACGGATACATGTTGGAAAAAGTGTGCTCGGACTTCTGTGTATGGTCATGATTCTCTCATCATTTTTTGGCATGATGACTTTTTCTTTTTTAGAACCCTTGCAAACGAAGATTAATATTGTTGGTGCCGGGGGGTTGTTTGGGTACCGTATTGCAAAAGAAATCTTTGTGAAGTTTATTGGCGAGCAGGGTGCTCTCATTATTTTGATCCCGTTATTCGTTGCTTCATTTTTGTTATACCTCAATATTAGTATTGTAGAGCTTGCTATAGGACTAAAGGATATGTATGTGCGATTTATGGCGTTTGTCGATGAACGAAGAAATAAAAGAAATGTAGAGATGAGAAGAAATAGGCTTGAACGCGAGGAAAAAGGACGCGGATCCTTACTAAGAAAGGACAAGCCGCGCGTTGAAATATATCAAGGGCAAATGACTCGGAAAGAAAAAAAAGAACAACGCGTTGACGCTGAAAGCGGTAAGGGGAACATGCTGACGAATATACAAGAAAAGTTTAAAAGGGATAGCACTCCTAAAATACCGTCTATTAAAAAAGAAAAGAAATCACGCTTTGAAGGGGCTTCTTCATCTGGTTTCTCCCGTAGTGATTCTAATGACGACTATCAATTGCCGCCACTTGATCTCTTGAATGATGCACCGTTTATTGGTGCAGATGATATGAAAGATGATCTGGAAAATAACTCTGCAATTTTAGAGAACACCCTCAAAGATTTTGGGATAGAAGTAGTTGTTGTAGAAGTACACAGAGGCCCTGTTATTACCACCTATGAGGTGCAGCCTGCACCCGGTGTTAAGGTTAATAGAATTACCGTGCTCTCAGATGATATTGCTCTTGCTTTGAAAGCGGCAAGTATTCGTATTGTTGCGCCCATACCAGGAAAAAGTGTTGTCGGGATAGAGGTCCCTAATCTTAAGAGCTCTGCAGTATACCTTAAAGACATATTGATGAGTGATATGTTTAAAGAGTCTCGTGCAAAATTACCGCTCCTATTAGGAAAGGATGTGTCTGGACAAGCACTTATTACCGATCTTACAGAGATGCCCCATCTCTTAATTGCGGGAACCACTGGTTCAGGAAAAACAGTATGTATGAATACGATTATATTGAGTATTTTGTATACCATGACTCCTGACGAAGTAAAACTTATTATGATTGATCCTAAAAAGGTTGAGTTGTTACCGTATAAAAACATACCTCATCTAGTAACTCCTGTTGTCACTGATCCAAAGAAAGCGACCTACGCATTAAACTGGGCTGTAAAAGAGATGGAAGAGAGGTACCAGTTGTTCGCGAATATCGGCGTGAGAAATATTCACGGTTATAACACGAGGCCCGATAAAGACGTTTTAAGGGTGGGCGAAAACGGTGAAGCTATACCAAAAACCATTCCGTATATTGTAATAGTGATTGATGAATTAAATGATTTAATGATGATCGCTCCTGCTGATATAGAAAATGCTATTACCCGTCTAGCACAGCTTTCTCGAGCTGTTGGAATACATGTTATTCTTGCGACTCAAAGGCCGTCTGTGAACGTTATCACCGGTGTTATTAAAGCGAATTTTCCGGCACGTATCTCGTTCCAGGTTGCATCAAAAATTGATTCACGAACAATTTTAGACGCCAACGGCGCTGATAAGCTCCTTGGGAAAGGTGATCTGTTGTTTTTGCCGCCCGGTACCAGTAAGCTTGTGCGCGCACAAGGGGCATTTGTTTCAGATAAAGAGATAAACGGGGTCATTTCCTTTATTACTGAGCAGGCGCAGGCAGAATTTGATCAAGATATTATACAACAAGAAAGAAAACGAACAGCGATGTCATCAGAGAATGACCCAGAAGACGAAATATATGATGATGCGGTGGAAGTTGTGTTGAGCACTAAACAGGCTTCTGCATCGGTTTTACAGAGGAAATTGCGTATTGGTTATGCACGTGCAGCGCGTCTTATAGATATGATGGAGGATTGCGGTATAGTTGGGCCTCCTAAGGGTAGTAAAGGTAGAGATATCCTGATAAAATCACAGGATCAGTTTGAAGATGATGATGTTAAAAGTGGCCAGATGGTTGAGTCTGATCTGTAACACTAAATATTCGTGTACATAGGATAAATGCTATGGAAAATTTACATGATTTGCTGAAACGTACCCGTGAAGAAAAAGGGATCAACATAGAAGATGTATCAAAACATACAAAGATTAGGGTGAAGATCCTTGTATCAATTGAGTCAGGTGATTATGAAGCTGTCGCGAGCCCTACGTATCTCAAAGGGTTTATCAAACTCTATAGTAAATATTTAGGGTTAGATACCAAGCAAATAATGTCCGATTATGCGGATCTTTTTCAAAATAATATTGAGCGTTATTTTGTGACGCCCGGTAAGGTCAAAGATACTGAGAAGACGTGGAGTGAATCCATGCTTGATAAGTTTCCTACTATGGAATTCGATATGCGTAAATTTATCTTTGTTGTGAGTGTTGTGCTTTGTATTCTTATTGGCACGATCAGTTTTTTTGTTGTAAAAAAAATAATGACAGTAGCGAGTGATAGACCTCGACAGCCTGCTAAAGAAATGACAAAACAAAAATCAGACCTTATCTTACCAATGCTAAAAAAACAAACATCCCAAAACATTATTGGAGAAGTAAAGAATGAGCGTCTAGTTGCTCCTGCAGTCAGTGGAGTTGCACAAATAAATGTTCCATCTCATCCTGCGGAGGCAGTGCCTAAACGCGAACAAGAGCTGCACCTTACCGCTGAGATCTCTCAGGATGTTTGGTTACGTATAAAGATTGATGGACAGCTCGTTTTTGAAGATACTTTAAAAAACGGTGAAAAAGAAACGTGGAAAGCAAAAAAAAGTATAGAAGTTAGGATGGGTAATGCCGGGGGAATTAGTCTGACTTTGAACGATGTTTTTCTTGGTGTGCAGGGTAATACCGGGCAAGTAAAGAGCATATTAATCGATCATGAATTATTAAAGCAACTAAAAGACAACGCGCAAAAAAGATAATTATAGTAGTGTGTACGTGTTTATGCAGGAGAAATTCTTTTCACGCCATAAGACTCATTCTCCTTTTCGTTATACTTATCAATAATATTATAATGTAAGCGAGTCGATGTATGTATGCAGTCAGTATGGTTAGTTTAGGGTGTTCAAAAAATCTTGTTGATAGCGAGGTTATGTTGGGCCTCTTAGCTCAGGCTGGATATACCTTAACAAGTGATTTACATTCATCAGATATTATTATTGTCAATACGTGTAGTTTTATTGAAAGTGCTCAGGAAGAGTCACGAGAGACTATTCTTTCCATGAAGCATTTTTACACTGCCGGAAAGATTATCGTAGTGACTGGCTGCTTTTCTAAGCTTTACAAAAAAGAATTGTCAGACGCAATTGAAAAAAAAGATAGGCAAAAGAATCAGTTTTCAGAGTTAATTAATAGCGTGCATGCATTTTTAGGACCTGGAGATATTTCACGTATTCATGAAGTTATTGATGCAATAGTCACGCAGAAACCATTTCATATGCCCAAAGTGCTTGTTGAGGATAATCCTGCATATATCTATGATCATTCAACACCACGTGCTCGTACGACACCGCCACATACCGCTTACGTAAAAATAGCAGAAGGATGTGCTAATAACTGTACGTATTGTCTCATACCGAGTATACGCGGGGCGTATCGGAGCAGAACTATTGACTCGATCGTTGAAGAAGTCAAAATACTTGCTGATCATGGTGTCGTTGAAGTAAGTCTCATTGCGCAAGACACCACGTGCTATGGAAAAGACACTTACGGAAAACACATGTTGCCGGAACTTCTTGAGGCACTTGCCACACGCACACAGATATGTTGGATACGTGTACTGTATACGCATCCGGCGCATTTTACTAAAGAGCTAGTGAATGTTATTCGTGATATCCCTCAGGTATGTAAATACGTTGATCTCCCAATTCAGCATATAGATGACGCTATTTTAAAGGCTATGGGCCGAAGAGTCAGTTCAAGAGATATATATACATTAATTGATTCAGTGAGAAATGCCATACCTCATGTTACGCTTCGGACATCAGTCATTGTCGGATTTCCTGGCGAAACGGACAGACAGTTTATGAATCTTCTAGATTGTGTTAAGGATATACGTTTTGAAAGACTTGGCGCGTTTACCTATTCGAGAGAGAAGGGAACATCTGCTTACACAATGCCGGATCAAGTTAGTCGCGAAATAAAAGAAATTCGCTTACATGCAATAATGAGTATGCAGCAGGTGATCTCAAAGGAAAAAAATAAACAACTTATTAATACAGTGGTGCCGGTACTTGTTGATGGGCTAGAAGGAAAGGGAAAGTATTTTGGTAGAACTCAAGCTGATGCTCTTGATGTTGATTGTTTAGTCCACGTTAAAGGTAAAAATATAACGCCAGGTAGTTTTGTTGATATGCACGTTAAAAGCGCGAGTGAATATGATATTGAGGGAACAATGATAAGTAAAAAGGTAAAAGTAAAACCAGACAATAGACAACAGACCAGAGACCACAGACTAAAGATTAAAGGTAAAAGCAAGAAGTAAGAAAATTGGAATAGTTGAATAATCATATATGCATATTAAATTTTGTGGTCATAATACTGTGATATATGTATAATTTATTTTTTTAATATAACTATAACAGGTGTGTAAATATGAATTTACCTAATAAACTGACGACATTACGAGTGGTTTTAGCATTTTTCTTTATGGTTTCCTTATTGGTTGATTTTCCCTTTTCTAAATGTTTGGCCTTATTCTTTTTTAGCCTCGCGAGTTTTACCGATATGTATGATGGTGTTTTAGCTCGTAAAATGAAATTGGAAAGCGATTATGGAAAGCTTTTAGATCCTGTTGCAGACAAGATCCTGGTATCTATCGCTTTTATTTCATTTATTGCAATGCCTACAACACATCTTGCGGCATGGATCGTTATCATAATAATTAGTCGTGAACTCGTTGTTACGGGGTTAAGAATGCTGGCGCTTTCAAAGGGAGAGGTATTGGCTGCAGACACATTGGGGAAAACTAAAACAATATTTCAGTTTTCGGTCATTATCCTTATTTTGATTCTACTTACTATTAGAGAGTTTTTATCGCTCTATTCGGAATATTGGAGCATAGCTGGTCCGGTAATAGATATGAGAATAGCCCAAGCTGCATTTTGGTTAACATTTTTCGTGATGCTTGTTACGGTATATTCCGGCATAGTCTATTTATATGATAATCGTAAAACGTATTTAAGTTCTATGTAGTGAGCAGTGTGCCAGTTATGAAAAAATATAAAGATATATGCATTAAAGTTGTTGCCAGTTTCTTCTTCCTTGGGTATTCACCAATCGCGTCTGGGACAGTCGGAACACTTGGCGGTGTTCTCATAGTTTATTATTTACGCGATTATCCACTCAGCTACACCATATTTACCTTTTCCTTGATCATGCTTGGAATGTATGTTTCTAACGAGGCAGAGCATATATATAGAGAAAAAGATTCTCATAAGATCGTTATTGATGAGGTTATTGGGTATCTTGTAGCAATGATGTGGCTACCTCATTACAGTGTCATAATAATGATAATCGGGTTCTTTGTGAATAGGGTATTTGATATCCTGAAACCGTACCCAATAAGAAAGCTTGAACAGCTGCCAGGTGGAGTGGGTGTGGTTATGGATGACGTTCTTGCAGGTGTCTATACGAATATTGTGCTCAGAATTATTATGCTATTGACAGTCGTATAGATAAGGTATAGAGTTACGTTTCTAATAATCGATGTATGGTTGTAATAAAATGTAAAAAGGTATATTAAGGTATATTCATGAAATTAAGATATGTTATTTTGGCTTGTTTTATAGTAATCAGTAGCGGGAGCGATCTTTATGCCCGCGATTGGTTATGGACCCCTGAAAGCGGTAAATGGATAAGTGAAAGAGATATTGAGAAACGTTCCGCACGTGTTCGGTATGAGAAGGCTCGTCAGCTTGAAGAAGAGGGGAGTATTAAGCAAGCACTCCGTGAATATGCTAGACTTGTTAAACTCTATCCAACATCAGTCTATTCTCCTGAAGCGCAATACATTATAGGTCTCTATAAAGAGGCTGACAGTAGTTATTATAAGGCGTTTAAAGAATACGAAAAAGTGATAAATAATTATCCTTCCTATAAAAGATTTTTGGAGATCATTGAGCGTGAATATGCTCTGGGAAATCTATTTCTTTCGGGAGAAAAAGCAAAAGTAATGGGTATAAAGATGCTTCCTGCTATGGATAAATCAGTTGAGATATTCGATCATATTGTCCGTAAAGCACCATATAGTTCTTTTGCTCCGCGAGCGCAGTTTAATATTGGTGAGGCGTACAGAAAAATTAAACGTTATTCAGAAGCCATTCCTGCATATAATAAAGTCGTGGTAAATTATCCTGAGTCGAAGCTCGTAATGATGTCAGAGTATTATATCGGTATATGCGGGTATGAGAGGTCTTTGGATGCTAAATATGATCAAACGGGTACGAATATTTCGATCACTTCGATGAAAAGATTTTTAAAGAAATTCTCGCGCAGTAAAAAAGCGGGTGCTGTACGGAAAAACTTAGATTTGCTTTTGGAGAGAAAAGCGAAAAAATCATTTGAAGTCGCTAAATATTATGAAAGAGATAAGTGTGAAGAAGGTGCAATTATTTATTACCAAGATGTGATCAATGATTACCCGGGCACAAAACTCGCACAAGAGGCAGAAAACCGTATTGATCATATAATAGCCAATCCAATAGGAACAGGTGGGAAGAAAAGCTTTCTTGCGTCTATCCCATTTATAAAGAAACTTGTACAAAAACCAGAAGAAGAATATGAAGAAAGAGCCTTGGAAAAAGATCCTTTCAAGAAAAAACAAGCGGCTCAAAAAAAGAAGTTCTGGGAATTCTGGAAAAAATCCGAAAAAGCTGTTGCCGTAGAGCAAAAAGAGGATGCGAAAAAGGTTAAACCTGTTGCAGTGGCTAAAGGGAAGAAACAGTTCTGGGAGTTTTGGAAAAAATCCGATGCGGCAGCTTCGAAAGATGTAGAACCGGTTGTTGTTGCAAAGAAAAAGAAACAACAGAAAAAACAATTTTGGGAAATCTGGAAAAAGACACCTCCAGCCGAGACTGAAAAAGAAGAAGAGGTTCCAAATGTAGGGATAACAGGTCGTGACGGAGCGTTAACGATGCGGGAACTGGGAGCTTCTGAAGAAGAAGACCAAATATCACAAGAGCCGACCCAAACGATGACTTCATATGAAGATTCAGGCTATTTGCTACCTAAAAAAGCAGGGACGGAAATTGCTCAGGCATCTGTTGATTCAGAAGAATCTGAGTATATCCCTAGTGATGAGGAAATTGAAGCGGAACTGATGAGCAATGAACCTATTAGATCTGAAGATTTTGATGAATCCTCTATACCAGCTAAAGATACTGCTGTTTCTCTGCAGGAAGAATTTGATGAAGTTGTAGTCGAAAAAGATGATATACCGAGTGTGGTCAAAGATGCCGCACAGAAGATTTCCGATGGTGAATCTATTTCCGTAGAGGATGTTCTGGAAGCGAGAGATGCTCGTACGGGTGCCTCTCCGGCATCACGTATATCTAAAGTTGATGATAGTATTGCACCTCTGATGTCAGATGATTATGAAGAAGAAGTTGATGAAGCGGCATTTGATGAAGAAGTACCTGCCGAAATACCGATAGAGTTTGATCTTGCTCAAATATCAGACTTGAAATTAGTTGAATCTGATAAGGGTAAAAAGATGGTATTTGCAACAAACAAAGCGATTGATTTTGTCTCTTATCGTCTTGAAAATCCTACTCGTTTGATGATAGCAATGAAATCACCGACATATTCAAGTCTTGATAGTGTTATTACCGTAGATGCGGCAGGCGTTAAAACTGTTAGAAGTCATTATCGGACAAAAGAAGAAGGACATGTCGGCTGGCAGGTAAATGCAATTGTTCTTGATTTTGACGATAATATTAAGTACAAAGTTTCAAGCAATGAGAATGCAATAACGATTGAGTTAAAACAATGAAAAAAAGATTTTCACTCTATGCAATATGTTTTTTATGTGTGATGAGCATTGTTGGCTGTGGTTATCAGCTTGGATCAATCAAGGTTGGAGATAAAGATAATCTCCATATACCTATATTTAAAAATAATACCAATACATATGGTATCGAAGGGTTAGTTACTGAAGCAGTTATAAACAGGTTATTGGTGGATGGCAGCTATAAGATCGTCGGTAAAGATCAGGCTGACTATATATTAGATGGTGAAATCATTGAATACAGGCGTGATGCGAATGTGTTTGATAGAGCTGATGTGCCGGGAGAATTCAGGATAACGATTACTGCTCGGCTGACTTTGAAGGATGCTAAGACAGGAAAGGTTATATGGACTGCTAGTGATGCATATGGAGAAGCAAATTATGCTCGTGGGGCATACCAACTTGAGTCTGAAAGAGCTTCCTGGCCCGCTGTTACAGAAGATTTAGCGCGAGATATCACAGAAAAAATTTCTGATGGTGGTTGGTGATTGTTTTATTTTAATCGATTCCATGTACTTTATGCAGTAAAAACCCTCAATTATTATGGATGCAGTAGGACTTAAAAAGCAAGTTAAAGCACAGACCATTTCGTCACTCTACGTCCTTTCCGGCCCAGAGACACTTCTCAAGAATGATGCGTTTCTATACCTAAAAAAGCATGTAGTTACCGATGATTTATCTTATGAAAAATATAATGGTAAAGAAACGAAATTTTCAACTATCGTTGACAATGCATCTATGATGCCATTTTTTGGCGAGAAGAAACTTATCTATGTAGAAGAAGCCGATTCAATATTGAAAGAAGTTGATGATCTCATAGCATATCTCAAAGAACCATCTCCGTACGCCTGTATAGTGTTGTGTGTTAAAAACGTTGATAAAAGAACAAAAATATGTAAAGAGCTTGAAAAGAAAAACATTCTTATTGTCTGTAATACACTGTATCCCAATCAGGCGAAAGAATGGTTGTCAGGGTATGTGAAAAAAAATGACCGCTATATGGATAGTGATGCCCTTGATCTTTTACTAGACAACGTAGGTATGATGCTCGAAGATTTAGTGTCTGAAGTAGATAAGATAATGATTTATGCAGGAGAAAGAAAGAAAATAGTCAGATCTGATGTGGAGGCGCTTGGTGTTTCAATGAAAACGGAAGATGTTTTTGAGCTTACCAATGCGATAGGGAACAAAGATAAGAAAAATGCGATACGGATCTTGATAAAATTGTTAGACGAAGGTAAACAGGCGCCTGAAATAATTGGCCTATTACGGTGGCAACTTGTGAGGTTGTTTGGTGCCGGTGAGATGATGGATTCTGGATGTAATCAGAAGGAAATCGCCTCACATTATCGTGTTCATCCCAGGTATGCCGGCGGATTTATTGAGAACACGAAACAATACAAGAAATCTAATAAGGTTACTCAATTTGAAGCGTTGTTACATGCGGATATGTCGTTTAAAAGTGGTTTAAGCGATGAACGTGGGGCGCTCATGTCTTTGATGTTATCATTGTGTAGATAAATCCCGTTATTAAGACACATGCCATTAACAGGAGTTGAAAAGTATTTAATGGTTTAAAATGAAAAAGGGCACTCCAGTTTATTGGGGTGCCCTAAGTATGTATGTAATGTAATATAAACTACTTTTTAACCGCTTTGTTGAGTTTTTTCACTACTCTTGATTTTTTACGAGCCGCAGTATTATCGTGAATAACTCCTTTTTTCGATGCCTTATCAAATGCACTTGTAATTTTTGGCAAATAGGCTTGTGCTTCCTCAATCTTGTTATCCTCGATAAGGCCTAAGAATGTATTAACAATAGTTTTGAGCGAGCTCTTCACTGCTGTGTTTCGTACGTGACGTATTTTTGATTGCCGTAATCGTTTTAATGCTGATTTCTGCTGTGGCATTCATATCCTCCATGTTATACTATATTTATACGTTATAAGAATATGAAAAATAACAAAGAGAAGACTATATGTCAAGTCATTTTATCAAGGAAAACATAAAAGACAAGCTAAAAAAGGTTCCTGATTCTCCGGGTATATACTTTATGCGGGGCAAGCACGGGGAGATTTTATATATTGGTAAAGCCCTTTCCCTTAGAAAGAGGGTACGCTCGTATTTTAAGAATATAGCACGGTTAGATACTAAAACGAGGTCATTGGTTAAAGAAATCGTTGATTTTGAGTGCATTTTGGTGAAAAGTGAAGAGGAGGCGCTAATCCTTGAAGCACGGCACATACGTGAATACTTACCAAAGTATAATATTGCTTTGAGAGATGATAAGCGCTATCCAATGATACGTGTATCCGTACAGGAACAATATCCGCGGATCTCAATAGTCAGGTTTAAAAAAGATGATGGGGCACGATACTTCGGGCCTTTTACTGATTCCGGCGGGGTGAGAAAAATAGTCGAGTTGCTCTATACTCTTTTTAAATTACGACGCTGTAGGTATGTTACCTTAAAAAAAGCGCATGCGAAACATTGCCTATATTGTAAAATTGATGCCTGCTTAAAGCCCTGCATAGATGCTGTTTCTGAGGATGATTATAGAGCTCATATCAAAAATGCCATATTGCTTTTGTCAGGCGCGACAAAAAAACTTTTGCATAGTTTAGAGCACGAGATGAAAAAAGCATCTCAAAGGCGTGAGTACGAACGTGCGGCACAAGTGCGTGACACGATCCGTGCATTGACAGGTACGATTAAAGCGCATGCACGAAATATTAATATATATAAAAGAATGGCGTCTCATTTGGCACAGGGGGTAGAGGAGTTACAAGAAAAATTAGAATTACCATATTCCCCAAACACTATTGAGGCAATAGACATTTCAAACATCACTGGTGTATGCGCTGTTGGTTCAGTGGTTGTATTTAAGCAAGGACGTCCGTACAAGAAAGGGTATAGGCGATATCAAATTAGAGAAGTTGAAGGAATTGATGATTATAGCATGATTCGAGAGGTGGTAAGAAGACGTTATGCAATAGCTCAAGATGATAAAAAAGATATGCCGGATTTTGTATTTATCGATGGGGGCAAGGGACATTTGCAAGCTGCTTTGAAGGAAGCAAGGAAACACAGCATTAATCCTGTTCTATTTATGAGTATTGCAAAACGAAACGAGGAAATATTCGTTCCAAAGAGAAAAACACCAATTTGTTTGGAAAGAGGTTCTTCATCACTCCTTTTAGTACAGCACGTGCGTGATGAGGCACATAGATTTGCCCTTCAGTATCATAGGAAGTTGCGCCGCAAACGTATCAAAGAATCAATACTTGATGATATTTCCGGTGTTGGCGAAAAGCGAAAACGTAATCTGTTGTCGCGCTTTGGTTCAATTGACGCACTTAAAGGTAAAACAGCTTGCGAGATTGCTGAAGCGCCCTCAATAGATATGAATCTTGCTCGCGTGATTTATGAGTATATTCATAAGGGGGTTACGAAATAATATGGACAAGCCCTTTTGTGTAAGAAAACTCATTTCTTTATTGCGTCATCCGCTTCTTTTTAATAACATTATCGGACTGATTATACAATAAGAGAAAGGTTTATATACATGGTAGGAAATATATTAAAATTGCTTTTTGGAACAAAATTCGAAAGAGACGTAAAAAAGTTTACTCCCGTTGTCCAAAAGATCAATGAAATCGAAGAGTCGTATCAATCATTGCCAGATGATGATGTGCGGGCAAAAACTGATGAATTTAAGAAACGACTCGCTGAAGGTGAAACACTCGATGATATTATGCCGGAAGCATTTGCAACGGTAAAAAATGTATGTCGTCGTTTGTGTGGAACCTCATGGGATGTCTGTGATCACCCTGTCGCCTGGGATATGGTGCCTTTTGATGTACAGCTCATTGGCGCGATAGTGCTCCATAAAGGTAAAATTGCGGAAATGGCTACGGGTGAAGGTAAAACACTTGTTGCAACAATGCCTCTTTATCTCAATGTTCTCTCAGGGAAAAATGCTCATCTTGTGACAGTGAATGATTATCTTGCTAAACGTGACAGCGAGTGGATGGGGAAAGTATATGAAATGCTTGGTGTCACTGTTGGTTGTATTCAGCATGATATGAGTCCTCAAGAGCGTAAAGCGGAGTATGCTAAAGATATTACCTATGGAACAAATAGTGAGTTTGGTTTTGATTATCTTCGCGATAATGGTCTTGCTCTTTCATATGAAGATTGTGTCCAACGCGGGCATAATTATGCCATTGTCGATGAGGTAGATAGTATTCTTATTGACGAAGCACGAACACCACTTATTATTTCCGGACCCTCATCAGTTTCTTCACATGTATATGACAAACTCAAACCTGTTGTACAGGACCTTGTTCGTAAACAGACATTATTATGTAATAGATTATTAAAAGAAGTGAAAGAACAATATGATAAAGAAGGCATCACGGGCGAAAATGAAGAAATTATAGGAAAAAAATTGTTTCAGGTCCAAATCGGTACACCAAGAAATAAGCCGCTTTCAAAAATGATCGAAAATCCTCAAATTAGGAGATTGATGGATAAAATAGATGGTGAGTTTCACAGTGATTTACGTAAAAAAGATCTCCCGGTAATAAAAGAAGAAATGTTGTATATAATAGAAGAAAAACAGCACTCTGTTGATTTGACCGAAAAAGGCAGAGATACAATCAGTCCCGGTAAGCCTGAAGAATATATGTTGCCTGACATTATTACCATGTACCAGGAAATTGATGGTAATGAAGCTTTTTCAGATGATGAAAAAGAAGTAAAAAAGCAGGAACTGCAGACATATTTTGATACGCTGAGTGAGCGCATACACAATCTATCACAATTGTTGCGCGCATATTCGCTGTTTGAAAAAGATGTAGAATATGTTGTTCAGGATAATCGCGTGATGATAGTTGATGAATTTACCGGGAGACTCATGCCGGGAAGACGATATAGTGACGGATTGCATCAAGCGCTTGAAGCAAAAGAAGGTGTCGAAATTGAACGCGAAACACAAACATTTGCGACAATCACTATACAAAATTATTTTCGTATGTATGATAAGCTTGCCGGTATGACCGGTACCGCAGTAACTGAGGCGAATGAATTTAGCCAGACTTATAAATTAGATGTGTGCGTTATTCCTACAAATAGACCTATTATGCGAAAAGATAATCAGGATGTCATCTATAAAACAAAGAGAGAGAAGTACAATGCTATTGTTGATGATATAGCTTCTTCGTATTCGGAAGGTCAACCGGTTCTCGTTGGTACGGTATCCGTTGAATCATCAGAAGTCTTAAGTAGATTGCTGAAAAGGAGAGCTGTTCCTCATAATGTTCTTAATGCAAAATACCATCAGAAGGAAGCAGAAATTGTATCGCTTGCTGGCCAACGCGGGGCGGTAACAATTGCGACTAATATGGCTGGTCGTGGTACGGATATAAAACTTGGGCCTGGTGTCTTGATGAAAGATGAAAAGACTGAAGACGTTTCCGGGGGCTTATGTGTTATCGGAACGGGAAGGCATGAAGCGAGGCGCATTGATCTTCAGCTGAGAGGTCGTTGTGCACGTCAAGGTGATCCGGGGCAATCACGCTTTTATGTATCATTAGAAGATGATCTCATGCGTCTTTTTGGGTCAGATAAGATCGCTCGCGTTATGGAACGTATTGGTATTGAAGAGGGACAGGAATTAACACATCCTCTTCTAAGCCGTTCTATTGAAACAGCGCAGAAACGTGTTGAAGAGAGAAATTTCTCAATACGTAAACATACATTAGAATATGACGATGTGATGAACAAGCAGAGAGAGGTGATCTATAATTATCGTATGCAGGTACTTGAAAATGAAGACCTAAAAGAACTTTTAGATGAAATGATAGATGAAGTTTTGGAAGAAACAATTGAAGAATACGCTTCGGATAAAACTCATCCATCTGAATGGGATATCGAAGGGTTGTGCAGCTGGTTTAATCAGACATTTCGTGCTGTTATCACCTATAACCCTGAGGAAAATTATAGTAAAAGTGAATTGAACGAAAACTTCCGTAGCGAGATAGACAAGTTGTATGTGCTTAAGGTTAAGTATGAAGGCGAAGAAATGGTTCAGCGTCTCCTTCAGTATGTTAAACTTACCACGATTGACCGCCTGTGGCAGGAACATTTGTATAATATGGATTCTCTGAGAGAAGGTATTGGGTTAAGGGCGTATGGACAGACCGATCCGTTGATTGCCTATAAGCAGGAAGCGTTTACCATGTTTTCTGAGATGATGAGTAATATTAAGACTGATATTGTCAGCTCTTTCTTTAAAGTCGCCATGTATGTGCCGAAAGAGGAAGAAACACGACGAAAGGTGCCTACTCAATTAATTCATCAGGAAGTATCAGGGTTAGAAATGAGTTCTGAAGAACAGATGGAACGTGCCGGTCAAGCTCAAGAGTCAAGACATGGCGCGATGAGACCTGAAGGGGCCGCACTTACTCCGGTAAAACGTGAAAGTGAAAAGATTGGAAGGAACGATCCGTGTCCTTGCGGTAGTGGTAAAAAATACAAGAAATGTTGTGGCGCGGGAAATTCTTAATTATCTTTTAACTCTTGTATAGGTGCATACCTTGAATGTCGTGAAGAATAATAATATAGCGTTATATGTCCTTTCAATCCTATCGGCGTTTTTACTGATTTTAAGTTTTCCCTATTTTAATATTCATTATCTTGCATGGTTCTTTTTGGTGCCTGTTTTTATCGGATGCAGTCTTGCGGGCGTCTCAGACTATGTTAAACGTCTCGGATGGTATCTTTTTGGTCTGGTGTTTTTCTTTACTGTTCTTTACTGGGTAATACATGTTACCGGCGTTGGCTATATAGCATTATGTTTATATGTAGCGCTCTATTTTTTACTTTTTATGTATATTATGGACAAAATAATTGAAAGGAAACGATCAATTATTTTATGGGCCCCGATCGTGTGGGTAGCGTTGGAATTTGTCCGTAGTGTACTTTTTACCGGTTTTCCTTGGGCATTAGTGGGTGCTTCACAGGTATCATATCTTCATCTTATTCAGATAGCGTCACTGACCGGCGTATGGGGCGTATCATTTTTTGTTGTTCTTTTAAATGCATTCATATTTGAGAATGTATATCTTGGCATCATTAAAAAAGAGGGAGTAAAAAGTTATACTACGACATTATTGGCAATCGTGATGGTGGGGGGAACATATATATTCGGGGCAAAAGAGCTTTCATCAGAGAAGCAGGACGCGCAATATATTCCTTTTAATATTTCGGTCGTGCAGCCAAACATTTCTCAAGATATTAAATGGGATAAACGGCATAAGGATTACATAAATAAGCGGTTTAAAAATCTGACATTGGAGCTCAAAGGTGAGAACCCCGATCTTGTTATTTGGCCTGAAAGCTGTGTTCAGGGAGAGATACGCTATGATCAAAATATTTATGAGCATGTTTCCAGTATAACGCGAGCAATCGATGCACCGATCTTACTGGGTAGTCAGGACATTGAATTTGGCAAAGAATGGATTTTCTATAATTCGGCGTTTCTTATTCATCCTAAACATAAACTTATGGGAAGCTATAAAAAGGTGCATCTGGTGCCGTTTGGCGAGTATGTTCCATTTGCTGAAAGAGTACCTTTCATAAGAAAAATGACACCAATACAAATTGATTTCCATGAAGGGGACGAGTACACGATTTTTGGAATACCGCAATTATATAAAAGATGGAAAGACGAATCAGGTGAGATTAAATCTCATATTCGCATAATACGTTTTGCTACGATAATATGTTTTGAAGATATTTTTCCCGGGCTGGTAAGAGAGTTTGCTGCGCAGCACATTGATTTTATTGTGAATATTACCAACGATGCTTGGTTTAAGAAAACAAGCGCTCAAATGCAGCATGCTTATTTATCTGTGTTTAGGGCTGTAGAAAATAGGACGTACCTCATAAGGGCAGCTAATACAGGGTATTCGTGTGTTATAGATCCCTATGGGAGGATTGTAAAAGATATTCGTGATAAAAATGGTAGCTCACTTTATGTTCCCGGACATTTTACCTTTCCATTAAGAAGCGTTCATAAGCGCACTGTGTATACACAATATGGTAATTACTTTCCTAAGGGATGTATGATTATAACGCTTTTGGGTATAGTAATTTTTTATGTGCGAAACAGGTATTCTCGAAGAAGAAGATAAAAATAAAATCGTAATAGATAAGAGGGAGTATATATGTATAAAGAAATGAAAGAAAAAATAGCAGATTTACAAAGAAGACTGAATGAAATGCGAGGTTATCTTTGACGTTGCTCAAAAGTCTGATGAGCTAAAAAAATTACAAGAAGTAACGGCCGCGAACAATTTTTGGGATGATAATAACAAAGCCAAAGAAACGATAGAGAAGGTCAATATACTCAAAAGCTGGGTTGACCCATGCAGGGATGTAGGCGATGAATTATTATCTCTAACGGAACTAAACGACCTATCGCAAGATGAGCCTGAGGGATCATCGATCTTTGAAGAGTTGAGTTCTGAAATTGTACTGGTAGAGAAGAAGCTTGAGCAGCTAGAATTCAAAAAGATGCTTGGCGGTCCTCTCGATGGTAATAACGCGTTTTTGAGCATTAATGCTGGTGCAGGTGGTACTGAATCGTGTGATTGGGCTGAAATGCTTTTAAGAATGTATAAACGTTGGGCAGAACGCCGCGGATTCTCTGCTGAGATAACGGATATATTGGCTGGTGAGGAAGCAGGGATTAAAAATGTAACGCTACTTGTAAAAGGTGAATTTGCATACGGGTATTTGAACGCTGAACGTGGTGTGCATCGACTTGTTAGAATATCTCCTTTTGATTCTAATAAAAGACGGCATACGTCTTTTGCATCGATTGATGTTATCCCTGAAGTCAATGATGAGATAGAAATTGAAATAGATGAAAAAGATTTGAGAATTGACACCTATCGTGCTGGCGGGGCAGGCGGTCAAAAAGTTAATAAGACTGATTCTGCGGTACGAATAACACATATTCCTACTAATATTGTTGCTCAATGTCAAAATGAACGCTCTCAATTTCAGAATAAAGCTACATGTCTTAAGATATTAAAGGCACGTTTGTACGAGAAAAAGGAGAAGGAAAAGAGAGAACAGCTTGCTAAGGAATATGGCGAGAAAATGGATATTGCGTGGGGTAGTCAGATACGTTCATATGTGTTCCATCCGTATCAGATGGTTAAAGACCATAGGACAGATATGGAAACATCTAATACGCAAGCGGTTATGGATGGTGATATTGATATGTTCATAGAGGAGTATCTAAAGGCGTTAAAATAGGTAATTACAGCCTATTATACCTAATTTATATAGATTTTACAGTACTCATTCATTGACAAAATGTGTCTGGTATCCTATTATGAACAGAATTAATGAGGGTGTATGATAAGAAATATTGCAGGTATGGCAGAACGTGTTATAACTGGTGGCAGGCCTTCTAAAGTCTTGCGTCTTGCAAAATCGGTAAGTCCGGCGGTTATAGAGTCAATGAAACGGAGAAATCTTAAATGGACTCTAGGGCATGTTCTTAATAAATCGACATTTTATAAGGAAAATCTTTCCGGGATAGATATTGATTTCACTAAGATCAAACATCCGTCTGAACTCGGTGATTTTTTCACCACATCTGGCGATATATCTCAGTATCCTTCGGAATCATTCTTATGCGGTAAGCCTCATAGAGCATTTGAGACAACTGGTTCGACCGGTAAGCCGAAACGCGTTTATTTCTCAAATAAGGAATTTGCAGATTTGTCGCGTTGGGGTGCGGCGAGTCTTTATATGCTCGGTATGCGTGAGGCAGATCGCGTTATAAGTACCTTTGATTTTGCTTTCTGGATACCAGGGATAACCATTCAAGACATGATTAAACACGTAGGTGCGTTTCATGTGGTTGGCGGGAAGATAGCTCCATCTGAGATCGTTAGCCGTATAGATGATTATAATTTTAATGTCATTATGGGTGATCCTTCCTGGATTATTCAATTTACAGAACTTGTCAAAGATCACAAAAAATATAATGTAAAACTACTTCTTGGCGGTGGAGAACATGTTTCCGATGATATCAGAAAACGCATAGAAGAGGCGTGGGGAGCTGATATGATATTGAGTTATGGTTCTACCGAAATGGGTGGTGCATCATCATCTGAATGTCTTGAAAAAAACGGGTATCATTTGAATGATTTTGCGTTCTTTTTTGAAATTATTAATCCTGATAAGGATGGGTATGGAGAAGTAGTTTTTACGACACTTGTAAGGGATACCATGCCTCTTATCCGGTATCGTACTGGTGATATAGCTCGTTTTATTGAAGATACATGTCCGTGTGGAATGCAAACAAAAAGACTTTCTAAAATTCGTGGGCGAGTTGATGATATGGTTGTTTTAGGGGCAGGAAATATGTTCCCTTGGATATTTGAAAGTATTCTTCATGACATACCTGAAATTTCAAATGATTGGCAAGTGGCAGTATTAAAACCTGAATGCCAAGATGTCTTGGAATTTAGAATGGAGAAGGTATCAAATGATGAAACTGCTATTCTGGATAAAGTTAAAACGAATATTCGCAAACGATTTAATGATATATGGAAGAATTATGAAGTGGGTATGTGTGACATCAGGTTTTCGCTACATGAGCGTGGATCATTGAGAAAAGGGAGAAAAATAAAGCGGCTTATTGATGAGAGAATAAACACCAATTAATAATGTTTGCTGTGAGAATAAAATAATGGATAGAAAGATGGACACTTATAGCGTATTTTGTGATTTTGACGGGACCATAACGGTTAAGGATACGACAGATGAAATATTGCGTGCATTTGCAGATAAAGAGTGGGAAAGCGTTGAGAATGAATGGCTGAGTGGTGCATTTGGTTCAGAAGAATGTTTGCGCAGACAAATGAAGCTTGTAAAGGCCACTGAGAATGAGTTGATTGCACTGTTAGATACGATAGAGATTGATCCTTTTTTTCTGCAGTTTGTATCCTTTTGCAAGAAAAAGAATATATCGGTTACTGTAGTAAGTGATGGTTTTGATTATATTATTAATTATATATTAAACAAACATCAATTAGGGCATTTGCCGCATTATGCGAATACGTTGCTTTTTGAGGATGGTTCGTTGAATACACGCTTTTCTAATTCGCGTCCTGATTGTGATCTTTGCGCAACGTGCAAAGTTGGAGTTGTTAATAGGGTGAAACAAGATAGTGAAAAAGTAATCGTTATTGGTGACGGTTATTCTGATAAGTATATAACGCAATGTGCGGATTATCTTTTTGCAAAGGAAAAATTAAGAGATGTTTGCGAGCAAAGCGGTATTGCATATTATCTGTTTGGCACGTTTCAGGACGTGATAATAAAAATGGAAGAATGTATTGTCTCAAATGATGGTTCAGATAAATCCGTATGTGGATTAGAATCAAAAGTATTCGATAAGTGTATAGCGTTAAGAACGGGTGTTTTGAAATAAGCATTATTGAAAGTGAGGAGGTTGTTTTGGATGTAAAAATCAAACGTGGCGAGGCTAAAGAAGGTATGTCTAGCGATGAGTTGTTATCAATAGAACGTGAGTGCTGTTCTTTCGGAGATACGGTGCATTATCTAGAGCCGCCAAAAATATTTGAAAGATGTGAGGGATCCTATCTCTACGATGAAGATGGGACTCCGTACTTGGATATTCAAATGTGGTATTCGGCAGCCAGTTTCGGGTACAAGAATAAACGTTTACAGGATGCTTTAATTGCTCAACTTGATACACTTCCGCAGCTTGCGTGTCAGTATCTGCATAAAGAAAAGATTCTTCTTGCATCAAAGCTGGTACAAAAATGTGCACATGCTTTTAATGCTAAAGGTCGCGTTCATTTTAATGTAGGAGGATCTCAAAGTGTTGATGATGCATTAAAACTTGTGCGCAATGAGACGGGAAAAAATCATGTTTTTGCTTTTATGGGGGGATACCATGGCCGTACGTTAGGTGCTTCCGCGATTACATCAAGTTATCGTTATAGGCGTCGCTACGGACACTTTGGTGACCGTGCAAGCTTTGTGCCGTATCCATATTGTTTTAGATGTTTCTATGGTAAAAAACGAGATGACTGTGACTTGTATTGTGTAAAGCAATTTGCAAAATTATTTGAGTCAGAATATTATACATTTTGGGATGGAAAAGCTAATGAAAGCGAATGCGCAGCTTTTTTTGTTGAAGCGGTACAGGGAACAGGCGGATACATTGTTCCTCCAAAAGAATATTTTGTAGAATTAAAAAAGGTGCTTGATCAAAGGAATATATTGCTTGTTGACGATGAAATACAAATGGCTTTTTACCGTACCGGTAAATTTTGGGCAATTGAAAACTTTGGGGTTACGCCGGATATTGTTGTTTTTGGTAAAGCTTTAACGAATGGACTTAATCCGCTTTCAGGGGTGTGGGCGAAAGAAGCTTTGATCAATCCGGAGACATTTCCTCCGGGATCAACACATTCAACATTTTCATCGAATACTCTCGGGACGGCGATCGCCCTTGAATCGGTAAAAATGATGGAAGATGAAAATTATGATCGTATTGTTCCTCAGAAAGGGGAGTATTTCCTCAAACAACTTCGCCAGCTACAAAAGAACTACCCAAAACATATTGGAAACGTTGATGGGTTAGGTTTGACACTCCGCGTGGAGATTTGTGCCGGTGACAGTTTTACCCCATCAAAAGAATTAACGGATAAGATATTTGAAGAGGGGTTAAAAGGGAAGTTATCCAGCGGAAATAAACAGTATGGACTCGTTTTAGATGTTGGTGGATACTATAAGAATGTTTTTACTATTGCGCCTGCATTTTCAATTACCTACGAAGAAATAGATCTTGCGGTAGCACTTTTTGAACAGTGTTTACATAACGTTGGAATACGAGATTAGAAAATATGATAAGAAAAATTAAAAAGCTAATGGTTTATGGCGTAGCGACAATGCTTTATATAATCTGTCTGGCATTGCCACTTTATGCTGATAAACCTACGGTTACAGCAAAATCAGCACTTATATATGATATTACCAGCGGAGAGGTTTTATATGAAAAGAACCCTTTTAAAAAACTCCCGTGTGCAAGTAACGTAAAAATTATTACGGCGATGGTTGTGGCTGACCGTTCCCATAATGTTGTCACAGCGAAAGTGTCAAAAAAAGCTTTAAGGGGACTTAACACACGCATATATCTTAATAAGGGTGTAGAGTATACGATAAACGATTTGCTGTATGCACTGCTATTGGAATCTTCTAATGATGCGGCAAACGTTCTTGGGGTAAGGATCGCTGGTTCAGTAAACAAGTTTACAAAACTTATGAATCAAAAAGCAGCTTTTATAGGTGCAAAAAAAACCAAGTTTGCGAACCCGAGTGGGCTCACAGATAAAAAAGTAAGCCAATATACTACAGTGCATGACTTGAATAAAATGATGATAAGATTTTTAAAGTATCCGCAATTATATAAAATCATGAAAAAGAAACATGCATATATAAAAGGGTCTGATGGAAAAAGAATAAAACTGAGGAATCATAATAAACTTCTAAAAAGGTTTCCCAATACGATCATCGGTAAAACAGGGTACACATCGCTTGCGAAACATTGTTTTGTTGGTTTTTCTACTGTTCCGGGTAAACGATATGTTTTTGTTATCTTAGGATCAAAAAAACCATGGACTGACATGACACGGTTATTGGCATATGCAAAATGCATCAAAAAGAAACCGAAAAAAAGCATAGGTGGATTGTAAAGTTAAATGCCGTAGATAGTGGTCATTTTTCATTTAAGCTGCAATCTCCTGAAGTTCTCTTTCAAACCCCTGTTGAGCAGATTGAAAATTTAGTATCTTGCGTGGGTAGTTATTAATCCAGTTTTCTATAGTTTGAATGGTTGATTGTGTCAGGTTTTCTATCTTTCTGCCCTTGGCAATGAATCGTCGAATAATTCTGTTGATGTTTTCATTGGTACCTCTTTCCCAAGAAGAATATGGATGCGCATAAAAGAAAGATGTTCGTTTTTTCTTGGATAGAGCTGATTGCTGAAGGCTGTCAACATCAAGAAACTCGC
>Ga0208648_1000607_pt1 | contig 34393 bp, 15 predicted proteins | sample AntAceMetag02UKL_FD_184772 | JGI IMG/M metagenome (GOLD analysis project Ga0208648, IMG submission 184772) | Saline lake microbial communities from Ace Lake, Antarctica - Antarctic Ace Lake Metagenome 02UKL (SPAdes) (version 2) | ecosystem: Environmental > Aquatic > Non-marine Saline and...
CTGCATTTACAATTGCCATATCCATACCGGCTTTAATGGCATGATAAAGAAAAACAGAATGCATTGCTTCACGTACAACATTATTGCCTCTAAAAGAAAATGACAGATTGCTAACTCCACCACTGGTTTTAGCATGTGGCAAATTTTCTTTTATCCATTTTACTGTGTTTATATAATCAACTGCAAAATTGTTATGTTCTTCCATTCCTGTAGCAATAGTCAGGATATTTGGGTCAAAAATAATATCCTGAGGAGGAAAATTTACTTTTTCGATTAGTATATCATAAGCTTTTTTGCATACTTCAATTCTTCTTTTGTATGAAGTTGCCTGACCTTGTTCGTCAAAAGCCATTACAACTAATGCAGCTCCATAGTTCTTTATTTTTGTTGCTTTTTCAATAAAAGCTTCTTCACCTTCTTTTAAACTAATTGAGTTAACAATACCTTTTCCCTGCAAACATTTTAGACCTGCTTCTATAACTTCCCATTTTGATGAATCTATCATTACCGGAACTCTTGAAATTTCAGGTTCTGATGCAAGAAGATTTAGAAAAATAGTCATTTCTGCTTCGGCATCAAGCATGGCATCGTCAAAGCAAACATCAATAACTTGTGCTCCGTTTTCTACTTGCTGGCGTGCAATAGAAAGTGTTTCCTCGTATTTTTTCTCTCTAATTAATCTTGCAAACTTTTTAGAACCGGCTACATTTGTTCTTTCTCCAATATTAATAAAATTAGTTTCCTTACTAATAGTTAAGCTTTCCAGTCCGCTTAATTTTGTTTGAGTTTTTATTTCGGGAATTTTCCGGATTTGTCCTTTTAATGCAATTTCAGCAAAATGTTTTATGTGTGCAGGTGTAGTTCCGCAGCATCCACCAATAATATTTACAGTTTGTTCATCAACTATATTTTGAATATGAAGCCCCATTGTTTCGGGTGTTTCATCGTACTCGCCAAATTCGTTTGGAAGTCCGGCATTTGGATATGCACTAATGTTGATATTTGCTTTTTCTGATAATTCTTTAATATATGGTTTCATTTGTTCTGCTCCCAAGGCACAATTAAACCCAATACTTAATAATTTAACATGTGATAATGAATTTAAAAAGGCTTCCGGTGTTTGTCCGCTTAAAGTTCTTCCGCTTTTATCGGTAATAGTTCCGGAAAGCATTACAGGAATATTTTTGTTAAGCTTTTTCATTGCCTCGTTAGCGGCAAATAAAGCTGCTTTAGCATTTAGGGTATCAAAAACAGTTTCAATAAGTAAAACATCAACTCCGCCTTCTATTAATGCAAATATCTGTTCATAATAAGAATTATAAAAATCATCATAAGATGCTGCTCTGTAGCCGGGATTATTAACATCGGGTGACATTGATGCAGATTTATTTGTTGGACCAATCGAGCCTGCTACAAAACGAGGTTTATCAGGATTTAACTGTGTAAATTCATCTGCAATTTCTCTTGCAATTTTAGCCGACTGATAATTTAGTTCGTAAATCTGTTCTGTAAGCGCATAGTCTTCCATTGAAATTCTGCTGGCACTAAAGGTGTTTGTTTCTATTATATCAGCACCTGCTTCAAGATATTTTTTATGAATTTCTTTAATTATATCGGGCTGTGTTAATGATAAAATATCATTGTTTCCTTTCTGATTTATTGAAATATCTTTGAATTTTTCACCTCTGAAATCTTCTTCAGTAAGTTTATACTCTTGTACCATTGTTCCCATTGCTCCATCAAGAACAAGAATACGGGATTTTAAAATCTCTGAAATGCTTTTTCTTTCCATTTTGTTAGTTTGATTATTAAAATAATGGGTCAAAGATAAAAAAAAATAGCTAATCGTTCAAGTTGTTTATAGGTTGTCGTTTGTCGCAATTTGTAATTGATATAGTTTAACATCAATATTGATATTTATTAAACAAATATTATCTTTAAAAAAATTATAAAGCATAATGATACAGGTTAAAAATCTAACAAAAAGTTACGAAGATGTTAAGGCTTTAAAGGGAGTAAGTTTTGAAATTCCTGACGGAGAAATATTTGGTATGCTTGGACCTAATGGTGCTGGAAAAAGTACTACAATAAATATTCTAAGTACAATTCTTGAACCCGATTCAGGTGAAGTATTTCTTAACGGACTTGAGCTGAAAAATAACATAAATACTTGTAAAAAAATAATTGGTGTTGTTCCTCAGGAAATATCTCTGTATGAAGATTTATCGGCTATTGATAATCTGATGTTTTGGGGGAGTTTGTATAAACTCGGCAAATCGGAATTAAAGGAAAAATCAAACACAGTATTACAATTGCTAGGTTTGCATGAAAGAAAAAATGATAAAATAAAAACATATTCAGGAGGTATGAAACGCCGAATTAATATTGCTACAGCATTATTACATTCTCCCAAAATTTTATTTATGGATGAACCAACCGTAGGAATAGATTCGCAAAGCAGAAACTTGATTTTTGATGTAATAGAAGAACTAAACAAAGGTGGGACAACAATTATATATACTACACATTACATGGAAGAAGCTGAAAGATTATGCAATAGAATTGCTATTATTGACATGGGCAAAATTATAGCTCAAGGTACTTTACAGGAGTTGAAAAAAATTAGTAATGCAGAAGAATTTATTTCAATAAAACTTGACGATAATGTAAATACTGATGAAGAAAAACTTAAAAAAATAATAAGTTCAAAATATAGTTTAAATGATAAGATTTTAAATATTTATAGCGAGGATATTAGAATAGAATTACCTCAGCTAATAACTGTTTTACATAATTCGGGCATTGAGCCTGTTCAAATTGAAATACAAAAAGCTAATCTTGAGCAAATATTTTTAAAATTAGTAGGAAAACAATTAAGAGATTAAGTTATGATTAAAATATGTATAAAAGACCTTAAATTATTTTTTTCGGACAAAAAAGGAGTATTGTTATCCTTTTTATTACCAATTGCACTTATTACTTTATTTGCATTAGCTTTTGGTGGTATGGGAGGAGGAAGAAGTGAGTTTAACCCAATCGCCTTACCGATAGTAAATTTAGATAGCACAAAAACAGTAGAGAAAATTATTGCCGATATTGATTCTACAAAAGAACTTATTGTTGAAAATACAGGACTTGAAAATGGCAAAGAATTGGTTAAAAAAGGAAATAGGATAGGAATACTTGTTTTTTATAATGGCTTTGAAGATTCTTTAAAAACAAATAAAGAGCTTCCAATGGAACTTATGTACGATGAAGCAAGAGAAATTGAAATGGGAATGTTGCAATCTGTTTTAATAAGTAATTTGATGCAAAATATTGGAACTACTGCCATGAAACAAGATATTAAGACAAATGTGGCAGAACAGTATCCTAATATGGACCAGGATGAACTAAAAGTAATTTTTAATAATATTAATGCTCAATTTGAAGATGGTTTTGGAGGTAATGACATGAACCTGAAATTAACTTCAATTGTTGGTGAAACAAAAGATGCTAATTTGGGATTAATTCAAGCTGTTGCAGGTGTTGCAGTTCTAATGCTTTTATTTAGTGTTACAGCTATAGGTTCAGGACTACTTGAAGAAAAAGAACAAGGAACTTTAAAAAAACTGCTTTATTCGCCAATTAAAAAAAATAATATTCTATACGGAAAAATGCTTGCAGGTCTCTTTGTTTCCATATTGCAACTTGCAATAATGTTTATTTTTGCGTGGTTGGCTTTTGGATTAAATCTTGGTATAGATATACCATCTCTAATACTTATGATAATTGCTACAGCTTTTGCATGCTCAAGTTTTGGAATTTTTCTTGCATCAATTGCTAAATCACGTCAACAAATTCAAAGTTTATCTATGATAATTATTCTTGTTATGTCTGCAATTGGTGGTAGTATGATACCATTATTTATTATGCCTGCATTTATGCAAAATATTGCTGTGGTTAGTGTAAACTATTGGGCAATTCAAGGCTTTTACGATATTTTTTGGCGTGAATTAGCATTTGCAGATGTAAGCATTAATGCCGCTGTTCTTTTTGGCATTGGTATTTTTGTTAGTATAATTTCTGTATTTATGTTTAAGAGAAATGTGCTGAAAATTCTATAACACCAATTTTATTTTTACAATTTCAAATCTTTCAAAGCCTCAATAAAATCCTTAGTATTACTGTATCTTCCCTCCTGCCCCTCAATTAGTTTATCTAAAAGGTCTTTTCCTTTGTACATATGTGGTGGCTTTGGAAAAGGGTACTTATTGCTTGCTTTTAGCAAAACCTTAAAAAGCTCCACAGGTATTTTTTTATCTTTTGTCAAAGGATATACTGTTTGCAGCGATATTAATATTAATGGATTATCATTATCAAAAGCCGGTTTATTTATTATTAGCTCATATAGAGTTATTGCTGTGCTGTAGATATCGGTAGTAGCATTAATAAGGCTGTTTATATTTAAAACCTGCTCTGGTGGCGAATATATTAATGCAAAAGGCGAACTGCTAAACTTTATATTATATTTTTTCATTGAACGTGCCATGCCCAAATCAATCAACTTTATTTGCGGATTATTAATATCAATATCATCGGCAGAATTGTTGTATTTTAAAATAATATTTGATGGCTTTATATCGCAATGAAAAATATTTTGTTTATGCAGACTGTCTAAACTTTCAAGCACTTTTATTATGCACTTTACATAAAACTGTGTGTTGAACTTTTTTCTAATTTTTCTTTTCTTTAGTGCTTGTTTCAAATCAATGCCCTGCACATATTCTCTAATTATATACAAATTTTTGTTGGCAATAATATGTTCTATTGTATTTACAATATCGGGATGCGAAATTTTTAGTTTTGTTTCGGTTAAAAACCTGTTTAGGTCATCGCAATTTTTAATTACAGGTGCATTTATCCGCTTAATTATAACAGGCATATTATCGCTTTCTCTTTTGCCAAGATATACCGAGCCAACTTTTCCCTTAGTGTTTAAAACTGCTTTTTTATCGTCAGGGTTAAATATGTATATATCTGTTTTACCTGTTAGTTTCATTAGTTATCAAAATTAAAAAATTATTTGATATAATTTGAAAAAGTTCAACTTTATTTTATACTTATTACCATAATGAGCTTCAATAATATAATATTTAACAACATCCCGCAAATTATTTTAGCGATGTAGAAAAGTTATTTGCCGATGTCGAAAATCAGAAATTCGATATCGAAAAGTTATTTGCCGATGTCGAAAACCAAAAATTCGATGTCGAAAAGTTATTTGCCGATGTCGAAAACCAAAAATTCGATGTCGAAAAATTACTTGCCGATGTCGAAAACCAAAAATTCGATGTCGAAAAATTACTTGCCGATGTCGAAAACCAGAAATTCGATATCGAAAAGTTACTTGCCGATGTCGAAAACCAAAAATTCGATATCGAAAAGTCATTTAAAGTTATGTCTGTTTTTTATAAATCTAAATATTGAGAATTAAAAATTATCAATTAACAATTGGTATTACTTATTAAACCAAAATTCAATATCACTAATTTTATCGGTATGCACAATCTCTTTAATTAATGTATTGGCAGAATAGTTATATATTCTAATAATATTGCTATCGGCAAAATACAAATTACCCAAAAACTCGTTGTATTTTATAATATCTGCCCTCTCCCCTGTTTTGTAATTTGTAAAAACATCGCTGCCAACAGAAAATGTATAAATATCATTATCAATACACAGCAAAAAAGTATTTGCATTGATTTGCTCAACAGAATAAAGTTTGCCCTGTGGTATTGAGGGCAATTCATAAATTACATTGTTAAGAACCGACAATGTGCAAACTTTTGCCACATTATTCTTATTTCCCCATATTATTGCCTTATCGTTATTGTACAAAAACATGGCGGTAACAGTAAAATCAATATCGTAATTATTAATTGGTACACCTGTTGAATAATATATCTTTTCAATTTTATTTGATAAAGTATAATTTGTTTCAAGAGCAGCAATTAAATGCTCGTAGTGTTTAAAAAACTTTGTGGGATAATGCTGTGTTTCGCTAATTTCTGCTGTTTGTCTAACTACTCCGTTATCATCAAAAGCCTTTATATGTCCCGTTCTGTAGCTTACAAAAGTAAGATTATCATATATCTTTAGCGAGCCGTTAAAGCTAGTTTGAAAATCATTTATGTTATCTTCTGTCCATGCAATATTATAATTACTGATATTATATGTTGTAAGATTTCCGCTATTACTCAATATGGAAAGCTGTTGCGTATGCGAATTAACTATTGCATCTAAAACAGAATAAGTATGATTAAATTCAAATTGCAAACTTTGATTATTTTCTAACAAATACACCTTGCAAATATTATTATTATTAGAAAACACATAAATTCCTTCTTGCTCCAACACTTGTTCCTGAATATAAATTTTAACAAACTCTTTTGTAATATTTGTACCATCGCTTGCGCTGATTTGTATGTAATGAGCACCTGTAACAATTCCCGTATTATCAATAGTTAATTGTTTTGATAAGCTGTACTCTTTAATATCAGGATTAATATTCATAGAGTTGCCAATAGCTTTCTGACTTTCGTCTAACAAAGAAATTGTAACAAATTCAATATTTTTATCATCATCAATATCTGCCGACACATTTATAATATCACCAAAATTATATTGTTGATTACTGTTTGGCGATAAAATATTTATTACAGGAAAAGATGTATCATCTTTTTTTTTGCACGAGAATATTGCAAGTATGATCAATGTTATGATTATTGATTTTTGCATAAAATAATGTTTTGCCCAATAGTTCCTCCCCCTGGGGAGAGCCTATTCCGAGTTTATTTCGGGATTAGAAGGGGCTTTTATTTTTCTTATTCAAATTCTAATTTTGGAGCATCATCTTTTTCTTCAATCAAATTATCGGGTAATGATTTTGTTGCTTTAGCTCCCAATTCTTTAATTCGCTCAGCCCTGCCAATCAGATTTCCTTTTCCTGTTGATAATTTATTCATAGCTGCCTGATATGTATCATCGGCAACCTGTATTGTTTTACCAATTTTTTTAAGGTCATTAACAAATCCTTCAAACTTATCGTACAAAGCTCCACTTTGTCTGGCAATTTCAATAGCATTTTTGGTTTGATTTTCCTGTTTCCATACCGACGATATTGTCATTAAAGTAGCTATCAATGTTGATGGACTAACAATTACAATTTTATTGCTCCACGCATAATTAAATATTTCATTGTCCTCCTGAATCGTAACACTAAACGATGATTCGATAGGAATAAACATTAAGACATATTCAGGAGTGTTCAGATCAACACTTGTCTGATACTTTTTATCGCTCAATTCCTTTACATGATTTTTTACAGAGCGAATATGCTCTTTTATATGCTGTACTCTTTCCTCTTCTGTTTCAGCATTTACAAATTGTTCATACGCCACCAGTGAGACTTTAGAGTCGATAATTATATGTTTTTTGTCAGGTAAAAATATTATTACATCAGGTTGAATTCTTTTACCATCATCATTTTCTGTGCTGTATTGCGTTTCGTATTCTTCGCCTTTTATTAAACCCGAACTTTCAAGTATTCTTTCCAACACAACTTCGCCCCAGTTACCCTGTTTTTTCACATCACCCTTTAAAGCCTTTGTTAAATTATGAGCCTCTTCGCTTATTCTGCTATTCAATTCGTGTAGTTTCTTTAACTCAGTTTGCATTTCAGTTCTGTCTCGCAATCCTTTTTCATAAGTATCTTCAACTTTTTTTTCAAAATCTTTAATTTTTTCGTTTAATGGTTTCAAAATTTCTGAAATATTTGTTTTGTTTTGTTCTGTAAACTTCTTTGTTTTTTCCTCTAATATCTCGTTTGCCAAATTTTTAAATTCAATTCTGAATTTATCTTGAACTTTTTCTATTTCTTTTTTATTCTCTTCCAATCTTTCTTTAATATTTTTAATATCTGCATCTTTTGCAGATATATTTGCTGTTAATTTTATAATATGCTGTTCTTTTTCATTTATTTCGGTTTTTAAAATTGCTATGTTTTTTACTTTTTCTTCCAAAACAATATTTTTTCGTAAAATATCCTCATTTTCTTTTTTTAAATTTTCAAGATTATTTAAAGAACCTTTATCTAAACTCTGAAACTTATATTTAGCAATAAACCACGAAGCAATAATTCCAATTATTAATCCCAAGAATAAGTATATTAAATCCATAATTATTAAATTTCATCAAAATTATATTTTTTTTTATAAAAGTTTTACTATTTTTGATAAAAAAAATATTATCTTTGAATTAATATGTAAACTTTTAAAAATTAATAAAAATGAAAAAAATGAGCAATCATGCCTATTCAGCAAGCAAATTTACAGCACTTATAATTTGTGTAATATTTTTATCAATTGGTAAAATTGGTATTTCGCAAAATGTAGGAATCAACCAGCTTAATCCTGACCCAAGTGCAATATTAGATATAACAGCTACAGATATGGGATTATTAATTCCAAGAGTTGCTTTAAACGATGTAAATACTGCCGCACCTATTACGGCACCAGCAGAAGGTTTATTAATTTATAATGAAACAGGAACTGAAGCCCATGGTTTTTATTATTGGGATGGAAGTCAATGGATACAAGCATTAGGACCTATTGGACCTGCCGGATTAAATGGAATAGATGGAGTAGATGGTATTGACGGTGACCAGTACAGTACTACTTCTTCCGACAATCTTACCATAGGACTAGGGCCTGTCTGCTTTACTGTTGAAACTGATCTTGCATACAGTGTTGGACAAACTATTATCATAGCTTTTGATATTAATAATACAATGATAGCAGACGTAACTTCTTATAATGATATTACAGGAATGATGTGTGTCGTTGTTACTTCTACAACCGGAGGTGGCACATATCCTGTATGGTCAGTAAATATGAACGGTGCACCCGGACCTGCCGGACCCGCCGGTGCAGATGGAGTTGACGGTGCTGTTGGGCCTATTGGACCAGCCGGAGCAGATGGTGCAGATGGAGTTGACGGTGCTGTTGGACCTATTGGGCCTATTGGACCTGCCGGTGCAGATGGAGTTGACGGTGCTGTTGGACCTATTGGGCCTATTGGACCTGCCGGTGCAGATGGAGTTGACGGTGCTATTGGACCTATTGGGCCTATTGGACCTGCCGGTGCAGATGGAGTTGACGGTGCTGTTGGACCTATTGGACCTATTGGGCCTATTGGACCTGCCGGTGCAGATGGAGTTGACGGTGCTGTTGGACCTATTGGGCCTATTGGACCTATTGGACCTGCCGGTGCAGATGGAGTTGACGGTGCTGTTGGACCTATTGGACCTATTGGGCCTATTGGACCTGCCGGTGCAGATGGAGTTGACGGCGCTGTTGGACCTATTGGACCTATTGGGCCTATTGGACCTGCCGGTGCAGATGGAGTTGACGGTGCTGTTGGACCTATTGGGCCTATTGGACCTGCCGGTGCAGACGGAGTTGACGGAGCTGTTGGACCTATTGGGCCTATTGGACCTGCCGGTGCAGATGGAGTTGACGGTGCTGTTGGACCTATTGGACCTGTCGGACCTATTGGACCCGCTGGTGCAGATGGAGTTGACGGTGCTGTTGGAGCACAAGGACCTATCGGGTTAACAGGAATACAAGGCATTCCTGGTCCTGTAGGATGTGGACTGGCAAATTATGTAGTCAAATCAAATGGCGCTTCTGCTGTTTGCAGCCAAATTTATGATAATGGTACAAATGTTGGAATTGGAATGACAACCCCATCTCAACAACTTGTTGTAAATAGGGGTGGAATTTTCAATGAAATTGGTGGCAACTATGATTTTAGAATTGAAAGTGATGCTCTTACTCATGCATTTTTTGTTGATGGGGGAACCAACCAGGTCAGTGTTAACACTCCTTTACCTGCTGCAGGAGATATGTTTACTTCAACAAATAATGCTACAAATTTGTTTGCCGTAAATGGTTACTGCGCAGCTGGATTAAATGGTGCAGGTGTTTATGGTGAAAATCTAAACAATGGTTTTGCTGTTTATGGGAGGCAAGAAGGAACCGGTATTGCTGTCCATGCTCAACAAACAGGGAGTGGTTATGGTATTCATGCATACACAACAGCTCTAACTCATGATGATGCTGTTGTTTATATTGATCAAAACGGAACAAATGCTAACTCTAGTGCAGTATGGGGTGAATCTGATGGTGAAAGGGGTGCTGTATTTTTAACAACAGCTACTACTGATAATACTATTGCAGTAAATGGTCAATATATAGGAGGAAGTTTTTGGGATGCTATTGGAGTTCTCGGATTAACAAATTCTACAGCAGGATGGGGATGTGGCGTATTTGGACAAGCAACGACAGGTGATTATGGGGTTTATGCCAGTGGAGATATGGGTTGTTCTGGAGTTAAAACATTTAGAATAGATCATCCACTTGACCCAACTAATCTGTATTTGAAACATTTTGCTTTGGAATCCCCTGAAATATTAAATGTTTATAGAGGAAATGTTATTTTGGATGTAAATGGTGAGGCAGAAGTTAAATTACCGGATTATTTTAGTGAAATAAATATTAATTTTTCATATCATTTAACTCCAATAGGCGGATTTGCTCAAATATATATAAAAGAAAAAATTAACAATAATAAATTTATTATTGCCGGTGGTAATTCAAATATGGAAGTATCATGGGTTGTATATGCAGAAAGAAATGATAAATATGTTCAAACACATCCACAGAAGAAGTTATCTGAATTACCGAAAAGACGTCATGAAATTGGTAAATATGCAGATCCAATATCTTGGGGACAACCTAAAGAACTTGGAATATTTAATTTTGAACTCAAGAAAAAAGAAACTCGTATTCCAAGCAGTGAAAGACAAAGTGAAAAAAATTTGAAATAAATTAAAGAAAAAATTGAAAAATAAAAACTTTTGGCATCAAAACAATAAAGTTTTATTTTCGTAAAATGTTATTTTAGAACTTAACGATTAATCATAAAAATGAAAAAAATGAAAAAAATAAGCAATCCAACCTACTGGGCAGGCAAACTCACAGCTCTAATAATCTGTGTAATCTTTTTATCAATTGGTAAAATTGGTGTTTCACAAAATGTAGGTATTAACCAACTTAATCCTGACCCAAGTGCAATATTAGATATAACAGCTACAGATATGGGATTATTAATTCCTAGAGTTGCCTTAAACGATGTAAATACTGCTGCACCTGTTACAACACCGGCAGAAGGCTTATTAATTTATAATGAGACAGGAACAGAGGCTCATGGTTTTTATTATTGGGATGGTAGCATGTGGATACAAGCATTAGGACCACAAGGACCTATCGGATTAACTGGAGCAACAGGTGCTGTTGGACCACAAGGACCTATCGGATTAACTGGAGCAACAGGTGCTGTTGGACCACAAGGACCTATCGGATTAACTGGAGCAACAGGTGCTGTTGGACCACAAGGACCTATTGGGTTAACCGGTGCAACAGGACCACAAGGAATACAAGGTATTCCGGGCCCTGTAGGATGTGGGCTGGCTAATTATGTTGTCAAATCAAATGGAGCTTCTGCTGTTTGCAGTCAAATTTATGATAATGGAACAAATGTCGGTATTGGAATGACAACCCCATCTCAACAACTTGTTGTAAACAGAGGTGGAATTTTTAATGAAAGTGGTGGCAATTATGATTTTAGAATTGAAAGTGATGGACAAACGGATATGTTCTTTGTTGATGCATCAACCAACAGAATTGGAATTAATACTACAGCACCTGCTGCCCCAATTCATTTTATTACAACTAACGAAGATGTATGGTTAACACAGTGGGATAATACTCATGCAAGCTTAGGAGCAGCTGGTAGATTTCAGCATACAAATGCCGGTAATGGTTCCAGGGTTTTAATGGGAGCAAGCAGTTATTCAGGAACAGCATTTGCAAGTACTGGTTTAATAGGATTATCATTAAGTACAAATAGCGGTTGTGAAGGATATGGTGCTTATGGTTCATCAAATACATATGAAGGAACAGGAGTTGTTGGGTCAAGATTTGATGATGGTGGAGCTGATTTAGGATTTGGTGGACTATTTTTAAACGACTTAGGTTATACAGGAGTTTTGCTTTCCTTATCTGATAAACGGTTAAAAAAGAATATTAAGAGCATTGAAAATGCAACTGATTTATTATTAAAACTCAAACCTGTATACTATAATTATAAAACAGAACAATATCCTAACTTTGGATTAAATGAAGAAATTGAGTTTGGCTTCATTGCTCAAGATGTTGAAGCCATTATACCAAATATTGTTAGAGATAAAAAATTTGATACTAATTCTTGTTCAGAAAAGAGTTCAGACTTCACTGAAAAAAAGAGTTCTGAATTATTTAAAACAATTAATTATATCCAATTAATCCCCATATTAACTCAAGCTATTAAAGAACAACAAGCTATTATAGAAAAATTGGAAAAAAGAATTGAAGTTTTAGAAAACAATTAATTTTAAATAATCTTTTTAAAATCATCATATAAAATGAAAAAAATAAGTATTCGTAGTAAACTCACAGTCATTCTAATCTGTGCAATCTTTTTATCGATAAGTAATATCGGTGTATCACAAAATGTAGGTATTAATCAGCTTACCCCTCATGCAAGTGCAATATTAGATATAACAGCTACTGATATGGGATTATTAATTCCAAGAGTTGATTTAGATGATGTAAATACTGCTGCACCTATTACAGCACCAGCAGAAGGTTTATTAATTTATAATGAAACAGGAACAGAGGCTCATGGTTTTTATTATTGGGATGGAAGCCAATGGGTAAAATTATTAAGTGGGGCAGGTGGAGAATGGACAGATGCAGGAGATTATGTTCACCCTAATGAGAATACTAATATTCGTGTTTATGAAGATAATGCCACTTATGGTTTCTATTATAATGGAGCTGCCGCAAGTGGTGTAGATGCTACAGGTACAACAGTTGGTGTGGTAGGTACAGTTGGAACACAATTTGGTTTTCTTGGAAGTGCCAATGTTGGTGCTTATGGATATAGTAACGATGCAACCGGAGCAGGTGTATTTGGCGATGGGGATTTAACAACAACAGGTGTTTATGGGACAACTACTGCTGCTACTGAAAGTGGAATTTATGGTTATGTAAGTCTTTCAGATGGATTTGGAGTAAGAGGTTATAATGCAAATGCAACAGGCACAGGAATTATTGGTACAGGAAATGGCATTACTGGTGCTTACCTCACAGGTGGTTCTGGTTTATCAGGTTCTAGCTCTAATGTTGGAGTTTACGGAAAAGGTGATGCAACAGCAACTTCATATGGTGTTTATGGTATTTCTGATGCAACTGACGGAGTTGGTGTTTATGGGCGTGCCGATGCTGCAACAGGATTTGGTACTTATGGATATAATGCAAATGCAAGTGGCACAGGTATTATTGGTGTTGGAAATAATATTGGTGGAAGCTACTTAACTGGCGGTACCGGTGGAGCATTTACTGGTGAAGATGGTCTTTACGCAAAGGGCGCAAATGCAACAGATGGAACAGGTGTTGTTGGTACTGGAAATAATAGTGCTTCAATATATACATTAACAAGTGGTAGTGGAGGAGCTTTCACAGCATTAGATATTGGTGTCTATGGAGTTGGTACTTCTACTACATCTGCAGGAGGTTATTTTGAAGGTGGATCTGATTATGCTTATGTTAGTATATGGTCAGGAGGAACATCTTATAAAATTAATGGATCAGGGGTAGTAGCTACTATTGTAGAAGATATTAGTGGCAATAAAGTTAATATGTTTTGCCCAGAAGCTCCGGAAATTACTTTTCAGGATTATGGAACAGATAAATTAATTAATGGAAGTGCACATATAAACATTGATCCAACACTTTCTAAAAATATTTATGTTGATAAAAATTATCCTTTAAAGGTATTTATTCAATTAGAAGGAAATTGTAATGGTGTTTATGTTACTAATAAATCTGCAAATGGGTTTGATGTTGTTGAACTTAATGGAGGAACTTCAAATGTGTCATTTTCATGGTTATTGATTGCTAATAGGGCAAATGAAATTAAAACAGATAAAAATGGAAATCAAAAAACATCTAAAAATGTTGGTGTAAGATTCCCTGATTCTCCAAAGCCTATGAATAAGAAATTAACAAAAGAAAAACAGCTTGGAAAAAATAAAAACATAACAGAAAAAGAGATTCTTAACATAAAAAAAAATAATAAATTGTAAAAATGAAAATTTTAAATAAATCTCCATATAATTTGTATAACATAAAATTTAATAAAATGAAACATTTACACATGTACTCGGAAATAAGCAAGAGTAATTTAATAAATTCAAAACTTGCAATTAAATGTATTTTTACAATAATATTCCTGTTTTCGGTATTATTTGTTAATTCTCAATTAGTATATAATAACGGAGCAAGTATTTTAATTAAAAACTCTGCTTCAATTCAGGTTAATGGAAGTCTGGAGAATGACAATGTCGGCGATGTTATAAACGATGGTGACCTTAACATTAGTAATGATATTACAAATAATGCATCAATTGAAGGAGACGGAACATACAATATTTCAGGCAACTGGATTAATAACGATAGCTTTACCCCTGAATTAAGTAGTGTATTTCTTGAAGGTACAGATCAGTTTATTATGGGAACTATGTCAACCACATTTAATAATTTGGAGTTAACCGGTACAGGTATCAAAACATTACAGATAAACTCAAATCTTAGTGGTATTTTAGCATTAAACGACAGAGAGCTTGCCACTAGTGATTTTATAATGTTTGTTTTAACATCAAATGCTAATGCTATTACACGTACAACAGGTTTCGTAAGTAGCCTGAACAGTGGAAGTTTATCAAGAGCTACTTTAAATAATTCAACGTATGAGTTTCCGGTTGGTTCAAGTGTTGGTACTTTAAGATACCGACCTATTGAAATTATACCGGCTTCGGCAAATTCAAATACTTTTACAGTGCGAATGGCTAATAATGATGCAACAACTGATGGTTATGACAGAACTCAATTAGAAACAAGTATTTGCGCTGCTAATCCTGAATATTATCACAGAATAAACAGAACAACAGGAAGCGATGCAGCTGATATTTCAATATTTTATGACGAAATTGCTGATGGATTATGGCTTGGAGCAGCTCAATGGAATACAATACCATCAACATTATGGGAAGATGTAGGATTAGTAAATGTAACATCAGCAATGCCATTAAGTGATGTTACTGTGCAAAACTGGAACGATTTTACAACAGACCCGTATATTTTAACTATACAAAATCCAACTATTGATGCAATTGATACATCATTTGTAACATCATGTATTCCTCCTTATGATGGTACTATAACAATTACTGCTACCGGAACAAATTTAGAATTTTCTATTGACAGTGGCGTAACTTTTCAGACAAGCAATGTGTTTACCGGATTAGACAACGTTACCGTTTATGATATAGTTGTTATTGATATGACAACAGGATGTAGCACAATATTAGATTCTTCAATAATATTAAGTGGCATAGCAGGACCAACAATAAATAGTGTTCAAATAACAGATGTAAATTGTTATGGTGATTCAACCGGACAATTAATTATACATGCAACTGATGCAACTCAATATAGTATTGGTGGTGGTTATTTTACCGATTCTACTTTTACAGGATTAAGTGAAGGTACATACAATATAACAGTGATGGATGCAGGTAGTTGTCAGGATATTTATGTTGTTACAATAAATGAGCCTACAGAATTATTAACAAATTTTACAGACTCTGTACCTATTTTATGTTATGGCGATATTGGTTCAGTAACCGTTACTCCAAGTGGAGGAACACCGGGATATACTTACTTATGGGATGGAGGTAGTACTCTAACTGATTCTATTGCTGCAGGATTATCAATAGGAACCTACAATGTTACAGTAACTGACAATAACGGATGTACAAGTGTTGACAATATTACAATAAGTGAACCTACAGAATTATTAACAAGTTTCACTGACTCTACATCAATTTTGTGTTATGGTAATACTGGCTCGGTTACTGTTACTCCAAGTGGTGGAACACCGGGATATACTTACTTTTGGGATGGAGGAAGTACCCCAACAGACTCTATTGCTACGGGATTATTGGCAGGAACATACAATGTTACTGTTACCGATAACAACGGATGTATAAATATTGACAATATTACATTAAATGAACCTGATTCATTAAATTTAAATATTAATACATTTACTAATTCAACTTGTGGAGGATCTGATGGTATGGCTACAGTTACCGTAACAGGAGGAACCTTCCCTTACAATTATTTATGGAACGATCTGCTTGCAACTACCGACTCGTCTGTTACAGGCTTGAGTGCCGGCACTTACACAGTGTATGTAAATGATGATAACGGATGTAATGATTCATTATCTATTTTCATTGATGATCAGGGTGGAGGAACTATTTCTATAGATTATGTTAATGACGTATTATGTTATGAGGATAATGATGGTGCAATTATAGTTACAATATCAAGCGGAACACCCGATTTCACATTCTATTGGTCAACAAACGATACGGTAATAACAAGCTCATATTCTGACACTTTAGCACATCTTGTTGCAGGAGATTATACTGTTACAATAGAAGATGCAAATGGTTGTCAATCTGATACTATTATAACTGTAGCAGGACCAACAGCCCCACTTACAGCACTATATACTGTATTTGATGTTTCATGTTATGGCTTGAGTGATGGTGAAATACATATGAATACAACAGGTGGAACACCAGGATATACATATTTATGGGCGCCAAGTGGTGGTACTGAAAATAACAATATTTATTCTGGTTTACCTGCAGTAACCTTTGCTGTTACTGTTACAGATGCAAACGGTTGTTCAACAATAATACCCAAAATTGATGTAGGAGAACCTACTGAATTAGAAATAACAAATATAGCTGATTTTTCACCGGCATGTTATGGAGATACTACAGGAAATATTGAAGTTACTGTAGAAGGAGGTACAGAACCATACAGTTATGCATGGTATAATGCAAACTGGTCAAACATAGTTACAGATTCTGTGTTAAATAACGTTACAGCAGGCAACTATAGCCTTACAGTTACAGATGCACATTCGTGCACTGTAGATAGTGTTGCAACTATTTATGACCCTACAGAAATAATTGTAGTAATAACAGATACAATAGAAGCAGATTATACAGGAAGTATAGAATTAACTGTCTCCGGCGGAAGTCCACCTTACACTTTTGTCTGGTCAAATGGAGCAGACACAAAAGATATTTTTGGATTAGGATCTGGTATGTATATAGTAACAATTACAGATGGTAATTTATGCGAAATAATAGACAGCGTTGAAATAATTATACCATTAATTATCCCAACATTATTTACACCTAATGAAGATGGTTATAATGATGAATGGAGAATTACCAATATAGGTGACTATGATGATATAACAATAGAGATTTTCAACCGATGGGGAGATGTGATGTTTACTTATTGTGGCAGTGGAAAAGGATATTATGATTCTCCATGGGATGGGAAATATAATGGTAATCCACTACCAATGAGTTCTTTTGTGTATGTTATTGACCTTAAAAATGATACAGACCCTTATACCGGAGTAGTATCAATAAAATATTAAATATTATAATATACGGTAAATTTTAATAAAATAAAATTATATTTGTAAAATCTAAAAACAAGTAAACATGAAAAAAATTTTAATTGTAAGTACAATATTATTGACAATAATGTCATTTTCAAAAGCTCAACAAATGCCTTTATATAGTCAGTATATGATGAATGGCTTTTTGCTAAATCCCGCTATGGCAGGTAATGTAGATTACATTCCTTTGCGATTAACAGTACGCCAGCAATGGGTAGGAATAACTGATGCTCCGTCAACACAAGCAATAAGTGGTCATTATTTGTTCAATAATAAAAAAATGGGACTGGGAGGTTATATCTATAACGATATGTTTGGTCCAGTAAGGCAAACAGGATTACAAGCCTGTTACTCTTACCATTTACAATTGGGGACAAATAATAAACTGGCTTTGGGAATTGCTTTTAAAGCATTTCAGTTTGAATATGATGAAACAGCATTAACGGTTATAGATGAAAATGACCCTGTTGTTCAAAATGCAAAAGAAAGCACATTTGTACCGGATGCTGACCTTGGTATATATTTTTATGACGACGAACATAGATATTTTGCCGGTTTTGCTGCGACACAACTTATTGAGTTAGATATAAAATTAGATGAAAGCAATAAGAACAGCATGGTTCGTCACTATTATCTAACCGGTGGTTATAAATTTAAAATTAGTGAAGAATTTGATGTTGAACCTTCAATACTTGTCAAAGGAACCGAAAAAACACCATTTCAGCTTGACTTTAATGCAAAAGGCTATTACAAGAAAAATTACTGGTTAGGTGTTTCATATCGTTCTTCAAAAGATATTGTAGCAATTATTGGTATAAAGGTTGATAAATATTATATTGGTTATTCATTTGATTATCCATTCAGTAATATCAATAATTACTCAAGTGGCTCACACGAAATAATGATTGGTTTTAATATTGGCGAAGGTGCAAATACAGGATCAAGCTTATTGTAAAAATTCAAATAAATTTATAAATATTGAAAACCCTTGCATGTTGCGAGGGTTTTTTTTATTCATATTTTAAAACCTTGCCTGATGATAATAGTTTGACAGAAATTTCTTCCGTATCTCCTTTATAATAAATATTACCGCTACCCATCAAATCTCCTGATAATTTTTTTGTGCAATTTACAAAAAAGTCACCGGTAGAAATATGTAAAATTTCAACCTCATCAGCCATTAAATTTTCAGTTCGAATAAAGCCTGTTCCATGACAATATAAATAATTTTTATTTGTCTTACCTTTAATTATATAATCACCAGTACCTGCATGAATTGTTAAAGCAGAATAATTACAATCAATAATTACATCTATAGTTGCAATACTGGCAAGAACATCAACATGAAATGAATCTGTTTTTATTGTGTCAATTGAAAATAAGTTACTTTCAACATTAAGGCTAATCGTTTTAATTTCCGGAGAATACACATAAACATTAATGTCTTTATATTTCCTTGACCAACTACATTTATTTTTATTATCTAACTTCAAACAAGCATTTTCTACTTTAGCTTCAATCAATTCATTTAAATTTTCACTGCCATCAATTATAACCCTATAAACAGAATCTTGCTTAATATAAACATTAAAATAATCATTTACTTCAATGTTTTCAAATGCTTCCAGTAGTCTTGTTTCTTCAATATCATTACCACTACCCTTAAAACAATCCCATCTGTTTTCTTTTTTACATGAGTAAATTAAAAAAATCAAAAAAACAATCCACAATAGTTTTATTCTAATGTTCATAATAACAAAAGTAATATTTTTTAATGTTAATAATTTATTCAAAAACTCAATTATTTAATAATCTGAATATTTTAACTTTGTAAAAATTTATTTTTTAATGGCTAAAAAGAAAAAAATAGCATTTATTATTAAAATAATTATTTCATTTATAATAATATCTTTAATTATTACTGCCTTTACTTTTTATAATTATTATCAAAAAGTATACAATCCCAATGTTAATTTAAATAAAAAACAATCCGTTTACTTTTTTATTCCAACCGGCTCTGACTTAAACGACGTAATTAATTTATTATATTCTGAAAATTACATTATTGATAGAGCTTCATTTGAATGGGTTGCCGAAAAAAAAAATTATGGTTCACATATTAATCCGGGACGATATTTGATAAAAAATGGAATAAATAATAATAAACTGTTAAACCTGTTAAGATCTGGGAAACAAGATCCGGTTAAAGTTACTTTTAATACAATTCGTAATATTGAACAACTTGCAGGAAAAGTCACCAAAAATATTGAATGTGATTCTGTTGAAGTAATAACTTTTCTTACTGATAAGGAATTTATATCAAAATATGGTTTTAATTCAACCACCATTATTACGATGTTTATACCAAACACTTATGAATTCTACTGGAATACTTCTGCAGAACAATTTATAATAAGAATGGCTGATGAATATAAAAACTTTTGGACAAATGAACGAAAAAATAAAGCCAATAAACTTGGTTTATCTCAATCTGAAACCAGCACTTTAGCTTCAATTGTACAGGAAGAAACAATAAAAAATGACGAAAAACCAACCGTAGCAGGAGTTTATATTAACAGGCTGAAAAAAAATATGCCACTTCAAGCAGACCCAACAATTAAATTTGCATTAGGTGATTTTACTATAAGAAGAGTATTAAAAAAACATCTGAAAATTGATTCTCCATATAATACATACAAATACACAGGCTTACCTCCTGGCCCAATTTGCTTGCCTTCTATTTCATCAATTGATGCTGTTTTGAATTACGAAGATCATAATTATATATTCTTTTGTGCTAAAGAAGATTTTTCAGGATATCATAATTTTGCTAAAACATTATCTCAGCATAATATTAATGCGAGAAGATATCAGCAAGAATTAAATAAACGAAAAATAATGAAATAAAAACATTACTATGAATATTAAATTTGGAACAGACGGCTGGAGAGCTGTTATTGCTAAAGATTTTACAGTAGAAAATGTTGCAAAAGTAACAAGTGCTGTATCAAAATGGCTGTTAAATAAACACTCATCTCCCTCTGTGCTTATTGGTTATGACTGTAGATTTGGAGGGGAATTATTTGCAGAAACAGTTGCAAAAGTACTTGCTGTTAACGAAATAAAAGTATTTATATCAAAATCTTTTGTTTCCACACCTATGTTATCTCTTGGTGTTTTAAAAACAAAAGCGAATTTTGGTATTGTTATTACTGCAAGCCATAATCCTCCGAGTGATAACGGATATAAATTAAAAGGACATTATGGAGGACCTTTACTCGAAAACGAAGTGAAGGAAATAGAAGCAATGATTCCTGAAGAAAATGAAATTTTAATAGATTCTGTTAATTGGAATGAATTAGTTAGCAGTAAAAAGGTGGTATATGTCGATTTGGAAACATTGTATATAAATCATGTAACAGAACATTTTGATATTAAAAAAATTCAAAACTCAAAATTTAACTTTGCTTTTGATGCAATGTATGGCTCCGGTCAAAATGTGATTAAAAGATTATTCTCAAATGTAAAAAACATACATTGTGAACTAAATCCTACTTTTAAAGGAATTGCACCAGAACCACTACATAAAAATTTACAGGAATTTTCTAAGCTAATAGAAAGATCAAATAAAATTGACTGTGGACTGGCTGTTGATGGCGATGCAGATAGAATTGCCATGTATGATTCTAAAGGGAATTATATTGACTCACACCATATTATTTTAATTATTATCCATTATTTATCTGCATATAAAAAACTAAAAGGCAAAGTTGTAACAGGATTTTCATCAACCGTAAAAATTGAAAAACTTGCATCACATTATGGACTAGAAGTTGAAAGAGTAAAAATAGGGTTTAAGGATATTTGTAAAATAATGCTTACGGAAGATGTATTGGTTGGTGGCGAAGAATCAGGAGGCATAGCCATAAATTCCCATATGCCTGAAAGAGACGGCATTTGGATGGGGTTAATTATTTGGCAATTTATGGTTGAAACAGGAAAATCTTTAAGTAAAATTATTCAGGAAATTTATAAAATTACAGGTGAATTTGCTTTTGAAAGAATTGATCTAAAAATAGACGAACATACTAAAAAAGTAATTATTGAAAAATGTAAAAATGGGGAATTTAAATCCTTTGGAAAATTTAAAGTTAAAAAAACCGATAACCTTGATGGATTCAAATACTATTTTAGTAAAAATGAGTGGCTAATGATTAGGCCATCAGGCACTGAACCCGTTTTAAGAATATATTCTGAAGCAAAAACAAAAGATATAGTCAATGAAATTTTACAAAACTGTAAAAATACTATATTTAAAACATAGAATAGTTAATAAAAGTCGTAATCAAACAACTCTAAATTCCTTTTCAATTTTTTATAAATTAATTTTGAGAATAATTGATGTCCAAATACCAAAATTGTCATTTTATTTACACGAACGTAAGATATTCATTGACAAACACCCTGAAACTCCATACTAAAAAAGCAACCTTTTTTTACTTGATTCGTCTACTATATGTAATATAGTAGATATGCTAAACTTAATTAAAATTTATAACCACATGAAAAAACTAAACCTATTATTAGTATTTGTAATGCTTTTCACAATAACACATGCACAAAAATTTACTTTTATAAATATTGATGTTCAAGATAAGGTTAAAACTGTAAAATTTGCATTAATAGGTTTTACAGATGATGTTCATAAAAAGAAAGTTTATGAACTATTAAAGGCAGATGAAAATATAAGTAATCTTTTAATTGATAAGAATAATTTTTGCTCTGCAATTGTAAAGAATAATATTGGTGCTGATTACATATATGATATAATTTCTCCTTATGGAATTAGGTATAGTTCAGATACAGTTATTGAAAAAAATATTAAACAGGAAAACTTGCCTCTACATTATCCAAGAATGACAAAAGATGTTGGAAAAGAATATGACGAAGAGTCTTTCCTCAAATCTTTAGAATTTTGGAAACAAAATTATCCAAATGAGTGGGAAGAATATCAAAAGAATCAAAGTAAAAATAAATAAAATATTATAAAAGCCAATCTTATGAAAAACAAATTTCTTTTAATTGTTGTTGTTTTAAGCTTTATAACTCAATTATTAATTGCTCAAAATTATAATATTGATGCTGTAGCTGGCACAACTATAAACGATTGTAGCTTGACCCTATATGATAGTGGTGGGAATGGTGGTGACTATAGTATAAGTGAAGACTACACAGTTACTATTTGTTCTGGTACAGCAGAGGGGATATTACTTGATTTTATAACATTTAATACAGAATCAGGATTTGATTATCTTTATGTATATGATGGACCAAATACAGGTTCACCTCAGGTAGCAGGGAGTCCATTTAATGGAACAACTATTCCCGGAAATATAACATCATCCGGCACTTGTATAACAATTCAATTTACTTCTGACGGAAGTGTAGTATATCCTGGATTTCAGATTAATACTTCTTGCGTAGTCTTAGCTGCTCCAACTTGTTCTGATGGAATACAAAACCAAGGAGAAGCAGGAGTTGATTGCGGTGGACCATGCCCAGCATGTACTTTTTTCCCAATTGATGCTGGAGATCAGACTTTATGTTCAGGTACTTTTACTGATCCTGGCGGAGTAGCGGGTCAATATGGTAATAATGATTTATATACCGCAACATTTTGTTCTGATAATGGAGATGATATTATTTTCACTTTTAATTTTTTTGATAGTGAAGCTACTTTAGATCATTTATTAATATATAATGGCCCTAATACTGGCTCACCCCTCCTTTTAGATGTAAGTGGACATGCTGTTACAGTTCCATTTACAGTAGGTTCTTCAAATGCATCAGATTGTTTAACTTTTGTTTGGGACTCGGATGGTTCAATAACATATGATGGTTGGTTAGCAACAATAAGTTGTGGAGTTATGCCAACATGTTCTGATGGAATTCAAAATCAAGGCGAAACCGGAATTGATTGTGGAGGTCCGTGTTCTCCGTGTCCAGTTTCTACTTGCTCAGGAACTTTTTATGATACTGGTGGAGCTGGCGGCCAATATGCGAACAGCGAAGATTATGAGGTATTGTATTGTTCAGACAATGGAGATGATTTAATTTTCACTTTTAATTTCTTTGATAGTGAAGCTGTAGATCACTTATATATATATAATGGTACGGATGCAACTGCTCCACTTCTTTTGGATTTAAGTGGTCATGCTGTTGTTACACCCTTTAATGTTGGTTCAACAAATGCATCTGATTGCTTATTTTTTGTATGGCATTCTGATGGTTCAATAGTTTATGATGGTTGGGAAGCATTCATAAGTTGTGGTATTATGCCAACTTGTACTGATGGAATTCAAAATCAAGGTGAACAAGGAATTGATTGTGGTGGACCATGTACTCCTTGTGTTACATATGTAGACGCATGTAATGGAACCTTTTATGACACAGGAGGTAATGGTGGTGATTATGGTAGTAGTGAGGGTTATATTTGGACATATTGTCCGGATGTACCGGGTATGATTATACAAATGGACTTTACGCAATGGGATGTAGAGCCAGGAAATAATGATGACCAATTAATTGTATATGATGGAGATGATATTACTGACCCTCAATTATATTTTGCAGATGGTTTAAATTCCGGTATTGGCATGGTTCAAGCATCTCAAACTAATCCTTCTGGTTGCTTAACATTTATGTGGATTTCTGACAATGATGCTTTAGTTGGTTCTGGTTGGCTAGCTGCTATAAACTGTACTTATCCTTGTCAATTAATTCAGTTAGTATGGGATGGAAGCACTCCGGTTGATAATGCAAACTTTATTGATATTTGTCAAGGAGATAATGTTACATTTAATGCTCATGGCTCATATCCAGAAAATAATACTTCATATTTTCAGTCAGATGCTCAATCAACTTTTACATGGATATTTGGAGATGGAACTGAACAATCTGGAGTAGGTTTAACTACTGTTAATCATACTTATCCTAACGAAGGAGGTTATAATGTTGATTTGATTATAACTGACCAAGAAGGTTGTATTAGTACAAATGCTCTTGATATAAAAGTAAGAGTATCAATGACTCCAATATTTGCTGGTACAAATACAAATGATAATACATTATGTCTTGGCGAATGCGCAAATTTAACAGGTGTTGTAAACCCCGTTACATTTATTATGCCAACTGGTCAAGTTTTAGCAGATACTACTTTCTTACCTGATGGTAGTGGAGTGACTTATACTACCGATTTAACTTTTACAAATTTCACTCCAGGACAAACTTTAATACAACCTTCAGATTTATTGGAGATTTGTATTGATATTGAACATTCATATATTGGAGACTTAATTGTTTGGATTGAATGTCCTGATGGTTCAACAACAGAATTATTTGATGGAAATAACGCATCACCTTTAAACCAATATTTGGGAGCACCTTTAGGGGGTGCATCACATGATCTATTTGATAATGCACCACTAACAGACCCTTCCGTGAATCTTCCTGGTGTTCCTTGGACATATTGTTTTGACATGACTGCAGGTGGGCTAATAACAGGCACTGCTACACTAGCGAATGTTGGAGTTCCTTCCGGAAGTTATACCCCTTCAGGAACATGGGCAGATTTAATTGGTTGTCCTTTAAATGGAACCTGGACAATTCACATAACTGATGATGTAGGTCAGGACAATGGTTGGATATATGGTTGGGGCATGAATTTTAACCCAGCAATTTATCCCCCTTTATGGAGTTTTACAAATACTTATCCAATTGAATCATGGTCTGGTAATGGAGTAGGTGTAGGAAACCCAACAACTGCTTGCCCAATAACAATAGGGAATCAAGATTATATTTATTCTGTAACAGATGATTTTGGTTGTACTTATGATACTACGATTTCAATAATGGTTACAGGTGTTACTGTTACAACAACATCAGCTGACCCAACTTGTGGTTTATGCAATGGAACAGCATCTGTTACTAGTAATACTGGTGGTACAGCTCCGTATACTTACTTATGGTCAAATGGTGCAACAACTCAAAGTCTTTCAAACCTATGTGCTGGGACTTATGATGTAACTGTAACTGACAACAACGGATGCGAAGGATATGGTTCAGAAACTATTTCATCACCACCTGCTATGATATTAAATTTAGTTGTTACAGACGCAGCTTGTGGAGCAAATAATGGTTCTATTGTTGTTAATATTACAAATGGTAATCCAAATTATGATATTGATTGGACTGGTGGTAGTACAAATAATCAACCTTCAGGATATACAATTACTCCTCTAGCTCCTGGAAATTATAATGTAACTGTTACTGATGGTGACGGATGTACTGTCACTGGTTCAGTAACAATTATAGATGTAGGAAACGTTACTGCTGGCTTTGTTTATAATGGGAATCAGTGTTTAACAGGTAATTCATTTGATTTTACAAATACTGGTTCAACTGGTGGAGCCGAAACCTATGATTGGGTATTTACAGGAGGTACACCTGGAACTTCTACACTAGAAAACCCTACAGGAATTACTTGGTCTGCTCCTGGAACATATGCTGTAACACAAACAATTACTGCAGGTTCATGTACAGATTTTATAACAATTAATATAACTGTTTATCCAGAACCAACAGGAACTTTTAATATAACAGAACCAAGTTGTAGTGGAGTTTGTGATGGTCAAGCACAAACTATACCAGCCAATGGTAGCGCTCCTTATTCATATCAATGGGATGCTGCAGCAGGAGGTGGAACAAACATAACCGCAACTGGCTTATGTGATGGAAGCTATACTGTTACAATTACTGATGCTAATCTCTGTACTGGTACAGCTATTGCAATATTAACAGAACCATTGCCTATAGATTTAACAGCAACTCGTACAGATATCCTTTGTAGTGGAGAATGTACAGGAATTGCTAATGTAATTGTCAACTCAGGAGGTACACCCGTATTCACATATAACTGGGGAGCAGGAACAACTCCAACAAACCCAACAACTGGTGGATTATGTGCAGGAACTTATACCGTTACTGTTACAGATGCAAATAACTGTACTGCTACAGCAAGTGTTGTAATATCTGAGCCTGCAAATCCATTAGCCTTAATTATAAGCGGAAATGATCCGCTATGTAATGGAGATTGCAACGGAAATGCCACTGTTGTTGCAAGCGATGGAACTCCCGGTTATACATATTTATGGAATGATCCTGCTCCTGCTCAAACTACAGTCACAGCTACAGGATTATGTGATGGATTTTATACTGTAACTGTTACCGATAATAATGGATGTACTGAAACCGCTAATATAACATTAACTGAACCCACTTTGTTAACTGTCAATGTTACTGGCTCTAATATAAGCTGTGGTGGCGCATGTGATGGAACTGTTGCAGCTAATCCTGGAGGAGGTTCTCCTGGTTACACTTATGCATGGGACAATGGTGCAGGAACTGGTTCATCAGCAAACAGTTTATGTGCGAATACTTATACGGTTACAGTAACTGATAACAATGGTTGTACTGTTACAGGGTCATATACTGTTATTGTAAATCCTGCTGTGACGGCTTCTGCTACTGGAAACGATGTTTCCTGTAATGGAGTTTGTGATGGAGACGCTACTGTGACCCCTGGCGGAGGAACTGGTGCTGGGACATATACATACTTATGGAGTGATGGACAAACAACTCTTACTGCAACAGGATTATGTGATGGTGCATACACTGTTACTGTTACTGATGGTGATGGATGTACTGCAACTGCAAATATTACTATAAATGAAAATCCTGCTGTTACTGCCAGTGTTACCGGAAATGATGTTTCTTGTAACGGAGTTTGTGATGGCGATGCGACCGTTACACCCGGTGGTGGAACAGGTGCAGGAACATATACATACTTATGGAGTAATGGGCAAACAACTGTGACAGCTACTGCTCTATGTGATGGAGCCTATACTGTTACTGTTACTGATGGTGACGGTTGTACAGCTATAGCAAATGTTACTATAAATGAAAATCCTCTTGTTACGGCTTCTGCTACTGGAAATGATGTTTCTTGTAATGGTGTATGTGATGGTGATGCGACTGTGACACCTGGTGGTGGAACAGGTGCAGGAACATATACATACTTATGGAGTAATGGGCAAACAACTGTGACAGCTACTGCTCTATGTGATGGAGCCTATACTGTTACTGTTACTGATGGTGACGGTTGTACAGCTATAGCAAATGTTACTATAAATGAAAATCCTGCTGTTACAGCTAGTGCTACCGGAAATGATGTTTCTTGTAATGGTGTATGTGATGGGGATGCTACTGTGACACCGGGTGGTGGTACTGGTGCTGGAACTTATACATACCTATGGAGCGATGGGCAAACAACTGTTACTGCAACTGGATTATGTGATGGTGCATATACGGTTACCGTTACTGATGGTGACGGATGTACAGCTACAGCAAATGTTACCATAAATGAAAATCCTGCTGTTACTGCTTCTGCTACAGGAAATGATGTTTCTTGTAATGGAGTATGTGATGGAGATGCTACAGTAACACCAGGTGGTGGAACTGGTGCAGGAACATATACATACTTATGGAGTGATGGACAAACAACTGTTACTGCAACAGGATTATGTGATGGTGCATATACGGTTACTGTTACTGACGGTGACGGATGTACTGCTACTGCTAATATTACTATAAATGAAAACCCTGCTGTTACCGCTTCTGCTACAGGAAATGATGTTTCCTGTAACGGAGTGTGTGATGGGGATGCTACTGTTACACCTGGTGGTGGAACAGGTGCCGGGACATACTCGTATCTTTGGAGTAATGGACAAACTACTCAATTAGCTAGTGCTCTTTGTGCTGGGGCATATACTGTCACTGTTACCGATGGTGATGGGTGTACTGCTACTGCAAATATTACAATAAATGAAAATCCAACAGTTACTGCTAGTGCTACTGGAAATGATGTTTCTTGTAATGGAGTATGTGATGGGGATGCTACTGTGACACCTGGCGGTGGAACAGGTGCAGGAACATATACATATTTATGGAGTGATGGACAAACTACTGTTACTGCAACTGGATTATGTGATGGAGCATACACTGTTACTGTTACTGATGGTGATGGTTGTACAGCTATAGCAAATGTTACTATAAATGAAAATCCTCTTGTTACGGCTTCTGCTACTGGAAATGATGTTTCTTGTAATGGAGTATGTGATGGGGATGCTACTGTGACACCGGGTGGTGGTACTGGTGCTGGAACTTATACATACCTATGGAGCGATGGACAAACTACTGTTACCGCAACTGGATTATGTGATGGTGCATATACTGTCACTGTTACTGATGGAGATGGATGTACTGCTACTGCAAATATTACCATAAATGAAAATCCTGCTGTTACTGCTTCTGCTACAGGGAATGATGTTTCTTGTAATGGAGTTTGTGATGGGGATGCTACTGTTACACCTGGTGGTGGAACAGGTGCTGGGACATACTCGTATCTTTGGAGTGATGGACAAACTACTATTACTGCAACTGGATTATGTGATGGTGCATATACTGTTACTGTTACTGATGGTGACGGATGTACAGCAACAGCTAATATAACTATAAATGAAAATCCTGCTGTTACTGCTAGTACAACTGGAAATGATGCAAGTTGTAATGGAATATGTGATGGGGATGCTACTGTAACACCCGGTGGTGGTACTGGTGCAGGAACATACACATTCCAATGGGATGATCCCGGATTTAACACAACTGTTACAATAAATTCACTTTGCGCAGGAACATACAATGTAACTGTAACTGATGCAAATGGATGTACCGCTACAGATTTATTTGTTGTTAATGAACCTGCAGCAATGGTTTTAACTCCTTCAACTATTGATGCTGTTTGTGGGACACCGAGTGGTACTGCATCAGTATCTGTTTCAGGTGGTACTCCAGTTTATACATATGATTGGGATCCTAACGGATTTACTGGTGATGGCACTGACACATATTCTGATTTACCTTCTGGTAATTATTCAGTAACTGTGACAGACGCAAACCTATGTACTGAAGTATTGTCAATAAGCGTAAATGATGCAGGCTCACCTGTAGTTACTATTTCAGCAAGTACAAATGTTTCTTGTAATGGAGTGTGTGATGGAACAGCAGAAGCCACAATAACATTAACTTCTACTTCACCTTATAATTATGTTTGGTCAAATGGTTCATCTACATTAGGAACAACTAATTTAACTGATAATGTATCAGCTTTATGTGCTGGAAATATTACTGTTACTGTTACTGATGCTTTAGGCTGTAATGCTACTGCTACAATTAATATAACAGAAAATCCAATTTTAAATGCTACAATTACAGCAAGCACAGATGTTTCTTGTAATGGAGTTTGTGACGGTGATGCCACTGTCTCTGTTAGTGGTGGTACTGGAGCAGGAACCTATACATATTTATGGAGTAATGGTCAAACAACTGCTACAGCTACAGCATTGTGCGCAGGAGTTCATACTGTAACTGTCACAGATGGAAATGGATGTATTGCTATTGATAATGTTACAATTAATGAAAATCCTGCTGTTACCGCTAGTGCTACCGGAAATGATGTTTCTTGTAATGCTGCTTGTGATGGGGATGCAACAGTTATGCCTGGCGGTGGAACAGGAGCAGGAACTTATACTTATCTATGGAGCAATGGACAAACAACCGTTACCGCTACTGCTTTATGTGCAGGGGCTTATACTGTTACTGTTACCGATGGTGATGGTTGTACTGCAACTGCGAATATTACTATTAATGAAAATCCTGTAGTTACTGCTAGTACTACTGGAAATGATGTTTCTTGTAATGCTGCTTGTGACGGGGGTGCAACTGTGACACCTGGTGGCGGAACAGGTGCTGGGACATATACTTATCTATGGAGTGATGGACAAACAACTGTTACTGCAACAGGATTATGTGCAGCAGCTTATACTGTTACTGTTACTGATGGAGATGGATGTACTGCTACTGCAAATGTTACTATAAATGAAAATCCTGCTGTTACAGCTAGTGCTACAGGGAATGATGTTTCTTGTAATGGAGTATGTGATGGTGATGCTACTGTGACACCTGGTGGCGGAACAGGTGCTGGGACATATACTTATTTATGGAGTGATGGACAAACAACTGTTACTGCAACAGGATTATGTGCAGCAGCTTATACTGTTACAGTTACTGATGGAGATGGATGTACTGCTACTGCAAATGTTACTATAAATGAAAATCCTGCTGTTACAGCTAGTGCTGCAGGTAATGATGTTTCTTGTAATGCTGCTTGTGATGGGGATGCGACTGTGACACCTGGAGGTGGAACAGGAGCAGGAACATATACTTATCTCTGGAATGATGGTCAAACTACTCAATTAGCAAGTGCTCTTTGTGCAGGTGCATATACTGTTACTGTCACTGATGGTGATGGATGTACAGCAACTGCGAATATTACTATTAATGAAAATCCTGTAGTGACTGCTAGTGCTACCGGAAATGATGTGTCTTGTAATGCTGCTTGTGATGGGGATGCTACAGTTACGCCTGGAGGTGGAACAGGAGCAGGAACTTATACTTATCTATGGAGTGACGGACAAACTACAGTCACTGCAATCGCATTATGTGCAGGCGCATATACAGTTACTGTTACTGATGGTGATGGATGTACAGCAACTGCGAATATTACTATTAATGAAAATCCTGTTGTTACTGCTAGTGCTACCGGAAATGATGTGTCTTGTAATGCTGCTTGTGATGGAGATGTAACAGTAACACCTGGTGGTGGAACTGGTGCAGGAACTTATACATATTTATGGAGTGATGGTCAAACAACTGTTACTGCAAATGCTTTATGTGCTGGAGCTTTCACTGTTACTGTTACTGATGGTGACGGATGTACTGCGACTGCTACTATTACTATTAATGAAAATCCTGTTGTTACTGCTATTGCTACTGGGAATGATGTAATATGTAATGGTGCATGTGATGGGGATGCCACAGTTACCGCTGGAGGTGGAACAGGAGCAGGAACTTATACATATTTGTGGAGTGATGGTCAAACAACTCAAATGGCAAGTGCTTTATGCGCAGGGGCATATACAGTAACTGTTACAGATGGTGATGGGTGTACAGCTACTGTAAATGTTACAATAAATGAATTTCCAGCAGTTACTGCAACAATAACAGGTTTTACTGATGTAAGTATAGCAGGACTTTGTGATGGAGATGCAACTGTTCTTGCAGGTGGAGGTACTGGAGCTGGAACATATACATATTTATGGGATGATCCGGGAGCACAATCAACAACAACTGCTACAGGATTATGTGCAGGTACATTCACAGTTACAGTAACTGACGCTAACGGTTGTACTGCTACTGCTACTATTACTATAAACGAACCTAACGCCTTAATTGTTGTTTCAAGCACAATTAATGCAACTTGTTATGGTGTTTGTGATGGTAGTGCTATGGTTAATGTACTAGGTGGAGTTGTTCCTTATACTTTTATATGGGATGATCCATTAACACAAACAGATTCAATAGCAACCGGACTTTGTGCTGGAAGCTATAATGTTACAATAACTGATGATAATGGAGCTCAAAATATTACTAATGTTTCTATAACAGAACCAACTTTAGTTATAGCAGATATTACTGATTCAACATATGTATATTGTAATGGACTATGTGATGGTAATGCAACTGTAACTGCATCTGGTGGTACAGTATTAGGAGCATATTCATATCTATGGGATGATCCTGGAGCTCAAACAACGCCAACTGCTAGTGGACTATGCGCTGGAACATATACTGTTACAGTAACAGACGATAATGGATGTACTGCAATTGCAACAATTGTAATAACAGAACCAACTTTATTATTAGCCTCTATTACAGCAAATAACGATGCCTTATGTAATGGAGCTTGTGATGGTAATGCAACTGTTACTGCTACAGACGGTACTCCTTCATATACTTATTTGTGGAACGACACTTATGCACAAAACTCACTAATGGCAGATTCTTTATGTGCAGGAAATTATATTGTAACTGTAACAGATGCAAATGGATGTACTGCAACAGCTCCAGTAACAATTGGGGAACCTACTTTATTAGTAGCAGTAACTTCTGTTACTGATGCACATTGTGGACTTCCTGATGGTGATGCTACTGTTAGTGCAAGTGGAGGAACAATTGTATACACTTATATATGGGATGATTTATTAGCACAAACAACTCAAATGGCAGATACTTTAACTACAGGCTTATACTCTGTTACTGTTACTGACGGAAATGGATGTACAGTAGTTGCAACGGCAAATGTTGGAGATTTATCTGGTGTTACTGCAAATATTATTAATCAAAATAATGTAAGCTGTAATGGTGTCTGTGATGCTGATGCTACAGTTCAAGGAAATGGAGGTAATCCTCCATATACATATTTATGGGATGATCCAGGTACACAAATAGATTCAATGGCAACTGGACTTTGTGCTGGCACATTTAATGTAACAGTAACCGACTTAAATGGCTGTTTTTCTGTTGCCTCAGTTGTTATTACAGAGCCCATTGTTCTTACAGCAAGTATTTCTTCTAGTAATAATGTAAATTGTAATAGTGGAAATGATGGTAATGCAAGTGTAACTCCATCTGGTGGAACATCACCATACACATATTTATGGGATGGTGGAGCTACTCCTCTCGATTCAACAAATACAGGGCTTATAGCAGGAACTTTTAATGTAACTGTAACTGATATTAATGGTTGTACAGCAACAACATCTATTGTTATAACAGAGCCAACTCCAATAATTTTAACTATGAGTGGAAATGATGAAAATTGTTTACAAGCTAATGGATGGGCAACTGTTTCTGCAACGGGTGGTACTGTAGCTACAGATTATACTTATTTATGGGATGGAGGAACAAACCCCGCAACAGATTCAATTACAAATCTTAGTGCTGGAACATATAATGTCATTGTTACTGATGATAATGGCTGTACTGCTACTGACTTCCAAATTATAAATAACATTCTACCTGGAACAGCTATTATCTCTTCATTTACAGATGTATCATGTAATGGACTTTGTGATGGAGATGCAACTGTTTCTATTGGAGGAGGAGTTCCTCCTTATACATATTTATGGGATGATTCAGGAGCACAAACAACAACAACTGCAACAAATCTTTGTGCAGGTATATATAATGTTGCAGTAACAGATTCAAATAATTGTGTTGTATCTACAAGTGTAACAATATCTGAACCTGCTGTACTTAGTAACTTTTTAACTTTCACAAATATTGTATGCTTTGGAGATTGTAATGGTTCAGTTACTGCAAATGTATCAGGCGGAACATTGCCGTACAGTTATCAATGGGATGATCCATTGTTAACAATTGATTCTACAGTAAACAATCTATGTAGTGGTACTTATAATGTTACAATAACCGATTTTAATGCTTGCACATTAACAGAAAGTGTCACATTAGCTGATCCTAATCAAATGACAATTAGCTTGGATAGTATTGTTAGTGCTAGTTGTGGTCAACCAGATGGATCGATTTATATAAC
>Ga0208648_1000610_pt1 | contig 34304 bp, 32 predicted proteins | sample AntAceMetag02UKL_FD_184772 | JGI IMG/M metagenome (GOLD analysis project Ga0208648, IMG submission 184772) | Saline lake microbial communities from Ace Lake, Antarctica - Antarctic Ace Lake Metagenome 02UKL (SPAdes) (version 2) | ecosystem: Environmental > Aquatic > Non-marine Saline and...
CATGCGCTCACGGGCTTCTTTTAAGTCGTTCAGTAACTTAATCGACAGATAGCGCAATTCCTCTTCCGGTAAATTGAGAAGATCGTCTTCATTGAGTTGGCTTAAGTCCTGATTACTGAGTTGCATGTGCTAGATAGTAAGGGGTATTGATTCGTTTTACAATGTTCTTAAAGTGAGATTGTCAATTTCTTTGTGTTTTTAGGTAGGGTCTCTGAATATTTACCAAAATATAGGTTAATTATGGCTCTATACACCAAATAAGCCATATGGTTTCTCTTAATCACCGAAATAAGAAAACTAAAGTTAACTTTCACCAAAACCACCTACGTGCCGAGATACACCTTAAAAATCAGGAAAACTTCAACTGTAATTAAACCGTAATAAAATCTAACTTGTCCCGAATCGCACTTACCGAACTTCTTTATTTACTTTCTATACTAGTTTCTACCTCTAATGACATTATAAATCTGTCTTAAGAAGTGCCCTGCTTTATTAGACTACTGCACACATTGTTATTGCGGTCTTAAGGATATTGAGTTATCTTTTAACTTCACTAAAAGTAATTTGTACCCGTTTCTGAATAGACTTTAATCAAAACCAAGTACAGATAACATCGAGGATAACGGATTAAAAACCAGTCCTACGCCCCATGATGTAAAAACAGTCAAACTTTTTTAATGTATAAAACCGTCAGGACGCAGGGTCAATTTATGGGCCAGGAAATCAACTTAACTCTTTTTAATGATGATCACTTCGATCGTTTTCACCAAAAATTAATCGAAGAAACGCAGTACTTAAAAGAATTAATCGAGCAAAAACAGTTCTCAGAATTACCTCCTATCGCAGGTTTTGAAATAGAAGCGTGGCTAGTTGATGAGCATATGCAGGCTGTACCTAATAATGCTACTTTTCTGCAAAATCTTAATGACCCACTGGCTTTTCCTGAATTAGCAAAATTCAATATTGAACTTAATGGAATCCCTGTAAGTTTAACCGCTGATGTTTTTAGTACTTTGCATAATGATTTATTAACCACATGGAACAAGTCCTGTCACCATGCAAAAGAATTAGGTAATCATATTCTTATCATCGGGACATTACCGACGCTAAAACCCTCTGCTATGACTTTATCCAATATGTCAGACATGAATCGCTATCGGGTGTTAAATGAACAAATCCTCAAAGCACGTGGTAAGCCGATTAATCTGGATATCGTAGGTCTGGAGCATTTAAAATTTGACCATTATGATGTCATGCTGGAAGCAGCTACCACGTCCTTACAATTACATACTCAAGTGCCACTGAGTCAAGCGCATCATTTTTATAATGCGTCCATCATCGCTTCGGCTGCTATTGTTGCCAGCTGTGCCAATGCACCTTATTTATTTGGTAAAAACCTTTGGCATGAGTCACGCATTCCACTCTTTGAACAGGCTATAGAAACCGGAGGGTATGGTGGCGCTGTTCACGGCCCGTTAAAGCGTGTCAGTTTTGGTTCTGATTATGCCCGTGCTTCTATCATGGAATGTTTCCAGGAAAATCTTGAGCATTTCCCCATATTACTCCCTGAAATTTTTGAGGATCCAATTGAAAAACTTGAACATTTACGCCTGCATAATGGCACTATCTGGCGCTGGAATAGACCTTTAATTGGTTTTGATGCCGATAAAACCCCACATATCAGAATTGAACACCGTACGCCTTCGGCAGGGCCAACTATTATTGATTCTATCGCCAATGCAGCTTTTTATTATGGCTTGGCGATGAATTTAAGTACTGAAATTATGACGAACGGCATTCCCCTAGCCTTTACTCAGGCAAAAGATAATTTTTATCAAGCGGCACGCTTTGGCCTGGATAGTAATATCGTATGGTTTGATGGCAAAAAGCAGAATTTACAAAAACTAATCCAGGCTGATTTATTACCCAGAGCAAAAAAAGGTCTACAATCATTAAGAATTGATTCCACAGATATTGATTTTTATTTAAGTATTATTGAACAACGTATTGCCAATAAGCAAACCGGGAGTCAATGGCAGCGCCAGTTTATGCAATTGCCTAATGCAAGTTTACAGAATATGACTAAAACTTATTTAGAGCATCAGTACTCGGAAGTACCTGTTAGTCAGTGGGAAACATCTTAACGCAATGCAACTCCAACAAATTGACATATATCCCGAGGCGCTCCTTAGCTGTGAGGCAAAAGATTTACATGCACTTTTTCCAGAGCCTACCCTGTTGCATTTACCAGGAAAAAACTCTCAACCTTTATTTATCTCGATCTTGTTACATGGTAATGAAACAACTGGATTTCTGGCAATACAGCGCATACTAAATCAATATGCTCAACAGAGTCTGCCGCGTTCTTTATCTATTTTTTTTGGTAACACGCGTGCCGCAGCCCTGGGATTACGAAGACTAGATTCGCAACCTGATTACAATCGTATCTGGCCAGGAACCGATACAACTCCGTGTCCAGAAACTTTCATGGCCAGCCAGATAGTCGATATTATGCGAGCAAAAAATGTTTTTGCCAGTATTGATATACACAATAATACTGGCTTAAACCCCCATTATGCTTGCATTAATAAACTGGATAATCGCTATTTACAGCTGGCTAATTTATTTAGTCGTTTAGTGGTTTATTTTTTAAGACCTCTCGGCGTACAATCGGCTGCTTTTGCCAAACTGTGTCCTGCTGTTACTTTGGAATGTGGCCGCCCTGGGATGCAATTTGGACTTGATCATGCTTATGCATATCTAAAAGACTGTCTCCACCTGACTGAATTAGCAACGCATCCTGTCCATATTCAAGATATAGATTTATTCCACACCACTGCGCAGGTTAAAATTAAACAAGATAGTTCCTTTAGTTTCAGTGATCGCGGTGCAGAATTATTATTTGATACCCAGATAGATCGCATGAATTTTGCCGAAATTTCAGCTGGGACATGCTTTGGCTCAGTACAAAACGACATCACTATGCCAGTATTAGCTACTGACGAACACGGAGTCGATGTCACTAAGCAATTTTTCAAAATTGACAATAAACAATTACAAATAAAACGTAAAACTATGCCCTCTATGCTAACACTGGATGAGCGTGTTATTCGTCAGGATTGTCTGTGTTATTTGATGGAACGAATACATATTGAGTACAGTAAATAGTGAGCACAACTAGAGCATTACATATCTGGCACAACCAGCCTTGCTTTTTCTAGCCTTATACTGAAAATATTTAGTGGAGTAATCTATGTTTATCTTTCCCGAATTCGGGCGCATGGTAATAGTTGGCCTAATGATACTTGTTCCAGTGTGCTTAATTTATAAAAAAGCCGGCTACCATCCTGCCTGGGGCCTATTAGTTTTTTTGCCAGGCCTGGGACTCTTTTTAATATTTTTACAGCTCGCTTTACTCCCCTGGCCTAACTTAAAACCTGAGGAGCAAGATTAATGGAATATTTGTTAATTTTCTTGTTTATGCTGTTTACTTTATGGCTAGGCAGTAAAATCCTGGAAAAGGCAGGTTATCCGAAACATTTTGTTTTATACCTCTTAATTCCCATATTGAATATTGTTATGATATGGTTTTTTGCTTTCAGCAAATGGCCTAATTTAAAACCTGATATCGACCAAAACAATTAATCACTCTACAATTATTTATAGAACTTTATAACATAATAGAATAATAGAATAATCAGTATGTCAAAAAAAAGCAGAACTACCAGCAGAGCTACATCAAATATCCCTAGTTACAACAAAGTCACAGAAGATTCATATGAATTAACTACTGCGCCTATTTTAGATCAACGCTTGCGTAATCTCCCGCAAGAAATTCAAGATGAATTTAACAGCCTCTCAAAAATAGCGGCCATTAATGGAGCTGAAGCGATTCCGAGACTATTGGAGTTAAAACAAAGCTACCCCCTGCCCTTGATTTATAGTTGTCTTGCCATCGCTTATGGGCGCGTAGATCCAAACAAACAAAAACAGATTATCGCCGAGAATTATCAGAAAAATCCCAAAAACATATTTGCACGTTGTAATTATGCACGCTTATGTTTAGCTGAAAATAATCCCGATGAAATCCCCAAAATTTTTGCCAATCATTTCGAGTTAAAAACACTTTACCCGAAAAGAAATCAATTTCATATTACCGAATATACTGGTTTGACGTCGGTTATTTGCGAATATTATATTCAAAAACAACAAATGGAACAGGCACAAGAGTTATTTGCAAAATTACAGGAAATTGCACCTCAGGCGGGTGACACGCTGTATATAAAAAACCTGATAAAACCCACTATCTTGCAAAGAATTCGTAAGAGCTTATTTGCTTGATTTAAACATTCGAGGGAGCTGTCCTGAAAAGTAAGGCTCGTATATAATGCCTCGCATGGGCTAGCTCTGGTAGACATGCTATTTCATCCTAGGCTCTTGACCAAGGATGAAAATAGAAAAACAACTGGTTTCTCATTGCGAGCTGGTGAACGCTTACTCTCCTAACCAGTCTTGTAAAGCAGTAATAATCTCTCTAGCCTGCTTTTCGCTGGAGATGTTGAATTTTGATTTTTGTTGATACTCCCCATCGCGCTTTTGATATCGACGTATAGTAAACTTATCCGGACTGTATTCTTCTTTACTTCTATTCCAGTCTTTATAGCGATAGATAACGGTTGCCCATGCGCCTTTTGTTAGTACTTTTTTGTCTAGTTGTTTAACGGTTTCTATACCATCATCTTCATAGGTGACTGTTAGCTCTTCTACTGTCTCTGCCATTTATCGTTTCTCTTAATATTGTTCCAGATTATTGAATATATAGCTTTGTTAAGAGCATTAGCTGTTGTATTAGCACGTTCACTGCAACATTAATACCTTGTACTATATGGGAATATCAAACAGGCAGATTAACACTCTCTGCCAGTTTTAGACGAGTTTATTTTGTTGCAGTTAAACCTTTTAAGCTAGTGAAATATGCAGCGATATCTTTTATCTCAGCAGGTGATAGTCCTTGTACCATTGATTGCATCAGCGCATTTTTACGTTTGCCAGATTGATATTGCTGCATCACTCTTTCCATATAATTTGCATGCTGTCCTGCCAATCGTGGGTTAGTTGCGCCAGCGTTGGTATCATCATTGTGACAAGCCAGACATGAAGCGGCTAATTTTTCGCCGTTGGCTGCATTACCACCGTTTGCATTGGCTTTTGTTGAGCCGTCCGTTACAGTCGCCAAATATGCGGCGATATTTTCTATCTTTTGTTCTGATAAGTCATAGCTATTTGCCTTCATTGTACCGTGCGGGCGATTTGATTCTTTATATGCTGTTAAAGCTGCGACAGTATATGCGGGGACCTGTCCTCCTAATTTAGGCACATAATAAGTTGGGTAAACATTGCTATATCCCGGGGCACTATGACAACCTCTGCAGCTTTCAAAAGCATCTTTCCCTGCATCAATATTAGCAGCTTGTGCTGTAAGCTGGATGTTTGTGAATGCGGTGAGACCTATAACCAATGCCATTGCTTTGTTATTCATAATAAATCTATTTCCTAATGTTAAAAAATTTAAAGGTATTTTACGCAAAACAGATACTTATTAACAGTATATACTCCAAATGCGATGCTAGTTATAAATACATGAGGGCGTATTCCTTTATAAATCAAAAGCTGTAGCTAAGAACATTACAAAAACTCAGCAGTTTTTTTTGGAGAAATATTAAATTCAGCAAATAACCTCAACAGAAATGCTTTTTCGTCATGCCTAATTCTCTCACGGATACCGTAGGGATAATGAACGACACAAGCGGCTGAGATATCAAGACAATACTCAAGTATATTTATTTTCCGGTGTTCCATAACCCCTGCTTCTTTAGTAATAATATTGTGTAACTCTGCTAATAGTTTTTGCGGGGGTTTGTGGTGAGCAAAACGATCCAGAAAATCATTGGCATCCTTAACAGTAAGAATACGGGCACCTGCTGCCTTATCTATATATGCGATATGTTCAAGTACAAACTGATATAGAATATTTAACTCGCTCTGCTGATTTTTCCCATCTATCCACATCACTTCGATTAATGGAATAAGATCCAGAAAATAAAAATCCGCTGGTTTTAAATCAAATTCTAGCGCTAGCTTTTCGAATTTATCTCGACTATCCATTTGGTATCTCGCTTGGCTGATATGACAGTAGGGAGTATTAGTAAAGGATGACCAGTTTATCACGATTCACAATGAACAGCCCCTATCTCGACATGCCAGGTTCTCACGATAAGCGCACGCGAGGATCAACTAAGGTATAAGAAATATCGGTTAACAATAAGCCAATAATATAAAGCACAGACCCTAGAAAAACCATGGCTCTGACAATAGCAAAATCCTGACTATTAATGGCATCAATAGTATAACTACCTAACCCTGGAATACTAAAGAACGATTCGGTAATCAAACTCCCCATAAACAGTAGCGGCAGTACCACCACTACACCCGTTAATATTGGGATCATGGCATTTTTTAATACATGTTTAAATAATACCTGTGTTTCTGTCAGCCCTTTTGCGCGCGCTGTTCGCACATAATCCTGTTCTATTTCTTCTAAAAATAAAGTGCGATACCAACGCGCCCCTGCCCCTACCCCAGACACTACGCTGATAAGTACCGGCAAAATAAGAAACTTATAAGCATTTATCCCGGTATCATAACCAGAAATCGGTACCAGCATCAGTAATTTCCCGACTATAAACTGGCCACCAATGATATAAAATAAAGAAGAGATCGACATAATAATGATGCACAGTACGATAATGCTAAACTCCAGATAGCTTTGCCGAAACAGCACCATCATTAAAGCAACACTGATATTAACCAATAAACCGACCACTAAAGTGGGTAATGCAACAGCCAAGCTGGGCCACATTCGTTGCTGTATATCTTTGCCTATATTTCTGCCGCTATCCGAAATACCAAAATCAAAAGCGAATAAGCGCAAAGATTTTTGATAAAAAATAGTGTCTTTAATTTTATCCAGTCCCGTTTTATTTTGATTAACCAGTAGTGGTAAATTATACCCCCGTTGCTGTTTCCAGTTATCAATCGCCTGTTCAGTGACATGCTTCTGGCCCAATTGCATTCTCGCCATATCATCAGGACTATTGACGATAAAAAACAACACAAAGGTCAGGATATTAACCCCTAATAATAAAGGAAAAGCATATAAAAAACGCCGCAGGATATAGTTAAACATTATTTGATAGTCTCCCTGGCACGACGTTGAAAACTACGTACCGCAGGTAGAACTAACAAGCCTATTAAAAAAATTACCAACACAATCGGCCATAAAACAGGCTGATTCCATTGTTGACGCAAAATTTTACGTTGCTGCGGTTCTATACGCTGGTATTTTAATTTATTATTAGCCATTAAATTGGGCTTTAAATTGTAGTACCAATTATGCGATAAGGAAAAACTTTTTGGATGGAACCCATACACCCACGGTGCATCATGACGAATTATTTCCTGCATTTCTCTGACCATAGCCAAGCGTTCCGGGGTATTTTCCATATTACTCATTTGCTTAAATAAACGATCAAAATCACTATTTTGATAATTTACCGCATTTTCTCCGCCATGCTTAACTTTGCCATTCGGGCCATATAAAAGGAAAAAAAAGTTTTCCGGATCAGGGTAATCTGCATTCCAGCCCCACATAAAAATTTGCGCATTACCATTGAGCATTTTCTGCTGGAAACGATTGTAGTCCGTTGCTCTAATCACTAATTGTATGCCTAATTTAGAAAATTGCTTACGATACCAATTAAGACGCGCTCTATCATCAGGACCACTGGCTGCTGTATCTAAATATAAAATCAGAGCTTCTCCTGTTTTTTTATCAATACCTCCCGCATAACCAGCTTCCTCCATTAGCTGTATGGCACTCTGCAAAGGCTTGCGGCGTGCCTGCTCACTATCCCAGTCATAGACATAAGGATTAATACCCTGCTTTCCAGCATTAAAACCAAAAATTTCAGGTGGAATCACTCCTTGTGCCGTGACACCGCGACCATTCATAAAGATAGAAACATATTCTTCATAATCTATAGCAATAGAAATTGCGAGGCGTAACTTACGTGCTTGTTCACTGTCGCCACCAACTACCGAATCCAGCATATTAAAGCCCATATAAAAAATTGAACTGGTAACTGCCGTTTGTAATTGCATCCCTTTGGCTTGCATTGAAGGCGTTAGACCAAGCTCGCCATCTCCTGTAAATTGCACAGCCTGGTCAAAACTATCTGATGCGATACCCGAGGCATCGTAATACCCCTGAAGAAACTTATTCCAGTAAGGAATGGTTTCTTTTTCCAATTGATAAACCGCCTTATCAATAAATGGCAAACGCTTTCCCGCGTCTTGTAACAGGCCTTTTTCTTTATCACCTGACTCACCCTCTTGCGGATAAAAATCGGCATGATAATTTGGATTTTTAAGCATAACCATGCGCAGATTTGGGTTATTTTCCTCTAGCATAAAAGGACCAGTACCCAGCGGCTGCCAATCCAGAGTTATATTTTTATCAATCAACGCCTGCTGACTATAAAAGATATCCGCCTCCCATGGCATAGGTGCAAAAAATGGCATCGCCAGCCAATAAATAAATTGCGGATACTTACCTTTAATACGTATTTTATAACGGTATTTATCTAACACTTGTACACCACTAATCGCATAATCTTGTAATGCTGGAAGTGGTTTATCTTTTATAGTCACTGCATAATCACCCAGTCCGGCAATATATTGCTTCATTAGCTCGCCAATAGGTGAGGAAATTTGAGGGTGCACTAGGCGTTTAATCTGATGCACATAATCTGCAGCAGTTAATTCACGTGTCCCTGTCTGGGTAAAATCGCTTAGCAAAGATATGTCAGACAATTGTGTTTGCGTTAGCTGATGGTATAAATACTCGCCCTTTTGATTTCTGGCCAGAGCAGCATGGGGTTGAAATTTAATATCCGGCTTGATATCAATAATATAATCGGAAAATGCGATTTCATCCGCTGATGCGTCCTTGGCTAATATTTTTTCCGAACTATCTATATAAATAACCTCAGGCATTTGAGTGGCTGTTAACGGCTCGAGCTCATAAGGGCGTTTCAGATAATGATACTGAAAAGGTGGCTCATAGATTTGACTGATAAATACATATTCATTGGAACTATACGATTTTGCTGGATCTAAATGTCGGGGGCGCTCTGAAAATGACGAATACAAAACCGCCTGATTTTCTTCCGAAGACGTCGGATAAGGGCTGTTAAGTACCAGATCATTACAGGCAGATAAACTTGAGAAGCTTAAAATAAAAAAGGTAATTTTAAATAGGTAAGTCACTGTAAAGGAATTTTTATTAGCAATATGTACATTTAAGATATCAAGAACTGTACCAAATAGTTCCATTATCATACAGTGAAAATTTATCAGCTTTACTTCGTGAGGACTTAATTTCAGGATACGTTTGCAGAAACTTAAGCCCTGCAGAAATAAATAATACACTTTGTATAAGCAACAAACGGGTAGATAAACCGTGCACGCAGAAATTTAGTTAGCAGAATACTGTTCCATCAATGCGTTTTGAACTTGAAAAACGTCTCCCTCAGCTACGCTCTGTACATAACTGCCATCACTTTGCATTATCCATGAACTCGCATTATCTTTTAAATATGCAGCCAGATCATCCAGGATCCGAGTTTTTAATTGCTTTTTTTCGATCGGAAAACAGGCCTCGACTCGATTGAACATATTACGACTCATAACATCAGCACTAGCGCAATAAACTTCTGGATCTCCACCATTCTCAAACATATAGACGCGAGTATGCTCTAAAAACCTTCCTATAATGGAACGTACTTCTATATTTTCAGAAACGCCTTTAATCCCCGGTCTTAATGAACAGATACCACGCACAATTAATTTAACCTCAACCCCTGCCTGAGAAGCCCGGTATAAAGCCTGAATTAATTTATCTTCAACAACCGAATTTACTTTAAAAATAATTCTTGCAGACTTACCTTTTTTGGCAAAACTAATCTCTTTTTCAATTTTTTCCAATAAACCCTTATGTAAAGTAAATGGAGACTGTAATAATTTATTCAATTTAGTCACCTTCCCCAGGCTGGTTAATTGCACAAATATTTTTCTTACATCCTCACCTAACTCATTATTACTCGAAAACAAGCCGTAATCTGTGTAAAATTTTGCTGTGTTAGGGTGATAATTACCTGTCCCCAGGTGCACATAATCCTTAAATTGCTTACCTTCTTTACGCACTATTAAACACATCTTAGCGTGGGTCTTATACCCGACTACACCATACACCACATGGACTGCTGCATCTTGTAATTTTGCGGCTAGGGTAATATTAGCCTTCTCATCAAAGCGAGCGCGTAACTCAATGACCACAGTGACTTCTTTACCTGCCTGTGCTGCTTTTAACAAGGCATTTACTATAGGCGAATCAGTGCTAGTTCGATATAGTGTTTGTTTAATTGCCAAAACATCAGGGTCTTGAGCGGCCTGGCGGATAAATTCAACGACTGGTGCAAATGACTCATAGGGATGATGCAACAAAATATCCTGATTTTTAATCGCATCAAAATAGTTCTTATTACGCCCCAGTTGACTAGGCGTTGAGGGAGTATAAGGTGTAAACTTTAATTCGGGACGGTCTACCAGACTAGATATTTCTTGTACGCGGCCTAAATTAACCGGGCCATTCACTAAAAAGACCTGATCATCAGTAATACCAAAGCGTTTTGCTAGAAATTCAACAGTCCCTTCAGTACAGTCAGCATCAATTTCCAAACGCACTTCATCACCGTAATTACGCATGGCTAATTCACCTTCTACCGCATTCAGTAAATCATCTATAGCATCATCATCGACAAAAAGATCACTATTGCGTGTCACTCTAAACTGATGGCAACATTTAACTGTCATGCCATTAAATAACTCATCAACAAAGGCATGAATGATAGATGATAAAAACACAAAGTCATATTGACCGCTGCCGGTTTCTTCGCTCGGTAGCTGGATAATTCTCGGTAAAGCTCTTGGAGCTTGTAAAATCGCACGGCCACTATTACGCCCAAAGGCATCTTTTCCGGTTAAAGAAATGATAAAATTTAAACTTTTATTTAATATCCTCGGAAATGGGTGTGCTGAATCCAGGCCAACTGGCGTTAAAATGGGCAATAACTCTTCATGAAAAAATATTTTCAACCATTCCCTTTGTTGATCCGTCCAATTATTCCGACGAATAAAACGAATATTCTCCTTGGCTAACTGCGGGATAAGTAATTCATTAAGTACTCGATATTGCTCACTCACAAATTCATGTGCTTTTGGTGCAATTGCATCCAGTTGTTCTTGTGCATTCAAGCCATCACTCATGGTTGCACACGGATCTATGCTAGCTAATTGAATAACACTAGCAACTCTGACCTCATAAAACTCATCTAAATTAGAGCAAGAAATACATAAATAATTTAAACGCTCTAGTAAAGGCAGGTCTTCATTTTTTGCTTGCGCCAAAACACGGACATTAAACTCCAAAAGACTCAGTTCACGATTAAAATATAGTGATGGATCACTTAAATCAATTTCATCTAGCACATCTGTATTTTCTGTATTTTCCGCCATCGTTTTATATACCCGTTTCCGTTTAGCCTAAATATCTAGAAGTAAAACCTCTATTTCCTTGCAATCCACCTGTATGGATTGCAATAATTTTTTGTCCTGATTTAAAGTAGCCTTGTCTTATTAAATCATAAATTCCATAGAGCATTTTTCCCGTATACACAGGCTCTAATTTAATACTATGCGCTTGCTCAAACTGTTGTATAAAAAAAACCAGAGCAGGTGTTATTTTTGCGAAGCCACCAAAGTGGTATTGTAAATGAATCAGCCAGTCAATATCATGACCGTCTGTGTGTTTTAATAAAGTCTTTACCTCATCCGTTAGAAAACCTCCTCCTTTTAAGGCAGAAAAGCCATGTACTCTTTTATTTTCAGGCACGGCATTGATAAGTCCGGCCAAAGTAGTCGCTGTACCACAGGGCACACAAAGCACATCATAAGCTAAATCAATTTCATCGACTAATTCAGCAACACCTTTTAATGCCAATTCTATAGCCCCTCCCTCAGGCAGCCAATACTCAGCGGACTTTAATGCAGGCAAAGTGGTGTGTTGCTTGTAAGTTCTGAGTTGACGATATTCACTACGCGAGACAAATTCTAAAGACATACCCCATTCGGACATATCTAATAAACTGGGATTTAACACCTCAGGTCGCTCACCACGAATTTTCCCTAGCGTTTCTATACCTAATTTGTTACCAACATAAGCTAAGGCATGCAAATGATTAGAATAAGCACCTCCCATAGAAATTATCTTCCGGGTATTTAATGATAAGGCGTGATCCAGAATATATTTTAATTTACGCCATTTATTACCCGAAATAACGGGGTGTAATAAATCATCTCGTTTTAACCAAAGTTCTATTCCTCGCTCTTTTATAAATGGCTCGTCAATTTTTTCTAATATCGACACACCCATTTTTTGCTCTAGCTCAATAAGTTGTTGATTCATTATGCACTTGATTCCGTAAGACAGTACACTGAAATATATTAGCATGGAAGAATTCATAATCCATATAAATAAAGCCATGCGTCAGGTAACCATGAAATTTTAACTTAATCACGCCACCAGGACAGTTTTTTCTCAAGCAAAAAAAAGCCCCCTATACCAAAAGGTAGAGAGGGTAAAATAAAGAGTATTGAATACTCTTTTCACGGGAAGTATTGAAAATCTAAAAAGCTACGTCACATTGCTGTCTAATTCCATGGCTACTATATGATTTCAGCTTAAACAAATTCTATACCTTAGATAACTCTGCTTTTGAGGTGATATTACTCAAAACAGTTGCACTAGCAAATAATACCGTTGATATAATAAACTGGCCTGAAATAAAGCCCCAAAGTCCGGCAATAAATAAAGTAGCAGTTGTTATGTCTCTATTAAGGTTTGTCATGTTAATATCCTGTTAAAATACGCAGTGAAAAGGGTAAATGTTCAACTTTCATTTGCTAGTTATTTTACGTCGCAACAAATTAAACAACAATACACTCATTTTTAAACTTATTGTTTCCAATTTCAGAACAAAACAATATTATTCCCTCTATGTTAGAAGAAGATATCAGCTTAGAAGAAAGAACAACGGACGCCTACGAGAAACTAATCGATAATATGCCTTCTATAGGTTTTATTAATCGCAAAAAAAGGATTAAGGCCTACATACAACTGACCGAAATAGCGCAATATATGATTAACAGCGAGGAAATAACAACAGAAAGTGCATTCTATATTTTCTCTATTATGATGCGCAAATGCTCTGATTTTCAAAAGGCCACAACGATGACAGCGCTTAGTCTGGATTCTATCGGGAAAAACGTATTTTCACCCATCGGTTTACAATTTATTTTAGAAGTACGGCGCAATCTAAACTTACCGTCTACTCATCACAGCGATGATGAAATTATAGTCATTGAGGAAAAGACTGATTAAAGACTGACTTACTAGTCGCAATGTCTTTACTGGTGCATAACAGCCCTGATTAAGACTGGACTTCTGAATACTGCTCGTAGATACTTAACAAACAACACTTTTTAACACTCACAGGAGAAATAAAAATGGGATTTATGCAAGGCAAACGCGTATTAATTGTTGGTTTGGCCAGCAACCGTTCAATTGCTTGGGGCATTGCTCAAGCGATGCACCGCGAAGGTGCCGAACTCGCCTTTACGTTTCAAAACGAAAAATTACAGAGCCGCGTAGAGAAGATGGCTGCAGAATGTGATTCTAATATCACGATTGAGTGTGATGTCAGCAGTGATGAGCAAATCGACAAGGTATTCACCGAATTGGGTAAACAATGGGATGGACTAGATTGTATCGTGCATTCTGTCGCCTTTGCACCTCGTGAAGCACTGGATGGTGATTTTGTCTCTGCAACAACACGCGAAAACTTTAGGATTGCCCACGATATTAGCTCATACAGCTTTACCGCTTTAGCGAGCGCAGGACGCGAAATGATGGCGGGGCGTAATGGTTCACTACTAACGCTTAGCTACCTGGGAGCTGAACGTGCAATACCTAACTACAATGTCATGGGGGTTGCTAAAGCAAGTCTGGAAGCCAACGTACGTTATATGGCTGTTGCTTTAGGCGCTGAAGGAACAAGAGTTAACGCTGTTTCTGCAGGACCTATTAAAACATTAGCTTCTGCAGGTATTAACAATTTCAAGTCAATGTTAAGCAAAGCTGCTGATACTGCACCTTTAAAGAAAAATGTCACTATTGAAGAAGTCGGCAATGTAGCTGCATTTCTCTGCTCTGATTTAGCTTCAGGTGTCACAGGCGAAATCACATATGTAGATTGTGGTTACAATATCGCCGGGATTGCCGCATCCTGATACAACCTTTAACTATACTTCGCACGCTCATCGCGCGAAGTATAGGCTATCCAGTGTTTAAGTATTCTGCACAATAATATTAGGGAATTTATTACTGTAATCCTTAGTTTTTAATGCTAATTTAGCTGACATTTTGCGCGCAATTTCTTTATAGATTTCAGTTGCTCTGCCATTAGGATCAGCTACAACCGTGGGCCTTCCACTGTCAGCAAACTGGCGTATATGTATATCCAGCGGTAAAGAGCCTAATAACTCTAAATTATTTTTCTCAGCCATCGCCATCCCGCCACCTGATCCAAAAATAGCTTCTTCATGGCCACATTCGCTGCAGATATGCATACTCATATTTTCCACAATACCTAAAACAGGGACATTTACTTTTTCAAACATACCTAAACCACGCTGTGCATCGATTAGGGCTATATCCTGCGGTGTGGTCACAATAACAGCCCCACTAACTGGAATTTGTTGTGATAATGTCAGCTGAATATCTCCAGTTCCGGGTGGTAAATCAACAATTAGATAATCCACATTCGACCAGTTGGTATCATTTAATAATTGCTGCAAAGCATTAGTTACCATAGGGCCTCTCCAAATCATAGGCTGGTCTGGCTCGATTAAATAGCCAATTGAAATTGTCTGGATACCATAAGATACTTTAGGCATCATGGTTTTATTATCCTGACTTTCAGGATAACCCGATAAACCGAGCATGGTTGGTATACTTGGACCATAAATATCAGCATCCAGAATACCCACATTTGCTCCCTCTGCCGCCAAAGCTAAAGCCAGGTTTACTGCCGTTGTAGATTTACCAACGCCACCTTTACCAGATGCAATAGCAATAATGTTTTTTATATTGGCAATAGGTTTAAGATTATTTTGTACACCATGCGTAACAATATTAACGATAATATTGACATCCGCTGAACTGACACCGTCGAGTGCCATGATCTGGTCGGTAATTTGTCGCTTGAACCCATCAATAAAACTTTTTGCTGGATAACCTAATTCTATATTAACCAGCACATGCCCACCATGCACATCAATTGATTTTACTGAATGCGCACTAATTAAGTCAGTTTCAACATTTGGATCAATAATATTTTTTAATAAGTTTTCTATATCTGCTTTTTCAATCATCGACATTTTAGCTACTCCATCGCAGCATATTTTTTAAATAAGTTAATAACCTAGAATTTTACTTGGTTATTGTGTGATTTTCTAGTTTTCCTGTCCAATATCAGATTTCTGGTCGAAATAATAAACTAATTTATGCCATAATAAGTGATTATTTTAGCCACACATCAGAAACAGACTTATTTCTTTATGCCAGATCGAAAAATTCTTATCACTAGTGCTCTTCCCTATGCCAATGGTCCTATCCATTTAGGCCATTTAGTCGAATACATACAGACGGACATCTGGTCTCGTTTTCAAAAACAACGTGGCAATCAATGCTACTACGTGTGTGCTGATGATGCTCATGGCACACCTATTATGCTAAAAGCTGACCGTGAAGGCATTAAACCTGAAGAATTGATTGCTCAAGTTGGTAAAGAACATTTAAATGACTTTATAGAATTTGGTATTCAGTTTGATAACTATCACAGTACTCATTCAGCAGAAAACAAGTATTTTTCCAGTTTAATTTATGAACGCCTTCGCGATGATGGTCATATTACCTCACGTAGCATTACCCAGGCATATGACCCAGTTAAGGAAATGTTTTTGCCGGATCGTTTTATTAAAGGTGATTGTCCAAAATGTGATGCTAAAGATCAATACGGTGATAACTGCGAGTCCTGTGGCGCGACATACTCGCCTACCGAACTAAAAAACGCGATTTCTGCAGTCTCAGGTGAAAAACCTATAGAAAAAGACTCAATACATTATTTCTTCAAACTCGCTGATTTTAATGAAATGCTCAAAACATGGACCACTACTGATGGCCATTTACAAGCAGAAGTCAGTAATAAACTAGCTGAATGGCTAGAAAGTGGGCTACAAGAATGGGATATATCGCGTGATGCACCTTATTTTGGCTTTGAAATCCCGGATGCTCCAGGCAAATTTTTTTATGTCTGGTTAGATGCTCCAATCGGTTATATGGCTAGCTTTAAAAACTTCTGTTCTAAACAAAATCTCGATTTCGATGAATTTTGGGCAAAAGATAGCAAAACTGAGTTATATCATTTTATTGGTAAAGATATTATCTATTTCCATGCCTTATTTTGGCCGGCAATGCTAGCAGGGGCAAATTTTAGAACGCCTAGCGCAGTCTTTGCACATGGTTTTTTAACCGTTAACGGCGAAAAAATGTCTAAATCGCGCGGAACTTTTATAAAAGCCCGTACTTATTTAGACCACTTGAATCCTGAATATTTACGTTATTATTTTGCAGCAAAGCTCAGTTCAGGTATTGATGATATTGATTTAAGTTTTGAAGACTTTACTCAGAGGGTAAATTCTGACTTAGTGGGCAAAGTTGTAAATATAGCTAGCCGCTGTAGTGGTTTTATTAAAAAGCGTTTTAATGGTCAACTATCTGCCCATTGCTCAGAACCTGAATTATTCCAACAATTCACCCTTGCAAGCGAGGAGATCGCTACGTTATATGAGTCACGCGAATACGGAAAAGCAATGCGTGAAATTATGGCTCTCGCCGATAAAGCTAATCAATACATAGATGAGAAAAAACCCTGGCTAGTTGCCAAAGAAGATGGCAAAGATCGGGAATTACACGATATTTGCTCTATGGGTATTAACCTGTTCCGCTTATTAGTCGCTTATTTAAAACCTGTACTTCCAGTATTAGCAATTGAAAGCGAAGATTTTTTAAATATCCCGGAACAATCCTGGCCCAGTGCAGCCGTGCCTTTACTGAACCATGAAATCAAAACTTTTAAAGCCTTAATGACACGGGTAGACGAAACAAAAATCGCTGCCATAGTAGAAGAATCCAGAGAAAATCTGCAAAAAATTACCGCACCAGTAGCTAAAAAGTTTGATCCAATTGCGGATGAAATAGAATTTGGTGACTTTGCAAAAATTGATTTGCGTATTGCTAAAATCCTTAAAGCTGAACACGTAAAAGGTGCTGACAAGTTATTACAATTGACCGTTGATATCGGCGATGAAACTAGAAATGTCTTTGCGGGCATTAAATCGGCCTATAAACCCGAAGATCTAGAAGGCAAATTAACCGTAGTAGTTGCCAATTTAAAGCCACGTAAAATGAAGTTTGGTCTATCTGAAGGCATGGTGCTTGCTGCTGGACCAGGTGGTGAAAATTTATGGGTGCTCCACCCGGATGATGGAGCCGTTGCCGGAATGAGAGTTAAATAAGCGTATAATAAAGCTTGTGTTAAATTTTGATGTGCAGCAATAAAAACGTAAACCAATAAATCTCTATCTGACTGCAGGTACTCGGTTTACGTTATCTGCACTACTATTGGCCACTTACTGAAAATCTACACTTTTCTTTCAGACATAAAAAAGGCCTACGTTGTAGGCCTTTTCTTAGATTACTTAATTAAACTATTAAGCTTCTAATTCAGCAAGACGAGCTGCCAATAACTCTTCTAAAAGTACCAGTGCTTTTTCAAAGCCTGCAATACCTTCTTCAAGTTTTTCTGTTGCCATACGGTTATTAGCGTGCATTTTATCAAATGTCGCTTTATCAACATGAATTTCTGTAATATCCATTGCTTTTGCTTTAGCAGCATCTAGCTTGATTGGCAAGGCACCTTCAGTTGATTGCAGCTCATCCAATAATCCTGGTGAAATCGTTAGTAAATCACATCCTGCCAATTCAGTAATTTCACCAATATTACGGAAGCTTGCACCCATAACTTCAGTTGTAAAACCGAATTTTTTGTAATAATTAAAAATTTCAGTTACTGAAACTACACCAGGATCCTCAGCTGGCTCGTATGAATCACGACCAGTATCTTTTTTATACCAGTCTAAAATACGTCCAACAAAAGGAGAAATCAAAGTAATACCATTTTCAGCACATGCAATTGCCTGATGTAAGCCGAATACCAAAGTTAAATTAGTATGAATTCCTTCTTTTTCTAGCACTTTAGCTGCCTGAATTCCTTCCCAAGTAGCTGCAACTTTAATCAGAATACGTTTCCGATCTACTCCCGCTGCTTCATATTGTGCAATTAAATCACGACCTTTAGCAATCGTAGCATCTGTATCATAAGATAAGCGAGCATCAACTTCTGTAGAAACTCGACCAGGTACGATTTCAAGAATTTTTAAACCGAAAGATACTGCTAAACGGTCAAATGCCAATCCAACAACTTCAGATGCAGAACCGGAAACGCCAAGCGTCGTGCGTGCAGCTTTTAATGTATCATCAACAATACCTTGATATTGTGGCATTTGTGCAGCAGCTGTAATCAGTGAAGGATTCGTAGTTGCATCACGTGGTGTAAATTTTTCAATTGCACCGATGTCTCCTGTATCAGAGACAGCAACAGTTACTGCTTTAAGTTGGTCTAAATAATTAGCCATTGTTAGGTACCTTTAAATATTGTAATTATAGTTAAAATAAGTCAACACATGTTAAATCTGTGTTAACGGACAGTGATTGGCTTTTGAAATTTTTGCTATTTATAAAATTAGTAAAAATTCGACCCGGGACGGCATACCTCTTCACAAAAATTTTATTGTTCATAATTAAATTGTATCTTAGACCATACAAGCAATAAAAAAGTATGTAGCAGAGAATAAATCTGTTTTCCTTAATTTATGACGGAATTAAGGAAAACAGATTTTCATTAGGCATGAGATAAAGCTATACATTGTATTCATTACTTTCAGCTTGGTAACTGAAAGTAATTTATGCAATGTAGCTTATCCTGTAAGGTACGGTACTTACAGGATAAACTAATTAGGCAACTGCCCGTTTTCCTGCAACTATCTGTTTTGCAATATATTTTGCTACACTGCTAGTCAACAATGTAGGTCTACTTTGTAAATATCTAGTCACACTTGAGGGTGGAATAATGACCTTGACTGGCTTATTTTTATCTACTAGAGACTTATTAATCACATACCTATCAACACTACTGACCTGCGCATCAACACGATTAAACAAATATCTTGAGACACCAGTAATAACAGGCTTATTCTCATTTAAATTTGATAAATATTTAGCAACACCGGTAAGAGTCCCCGCTTCTTCTTGAGCATCTCTTATGGCTTTTTCCTGGCTCTCCACATACCTAGCCACACCACTTAATTTTTCATTTTCTGCACTCATCAAGCTCTCCTCTATTTTTCTTAGTTCTATCGTTTCATTAATCCGGGCATTTATCAAATCTTTTTCAGCACTCGTTAGCTCTATCGATCTAGTATTGTGAGTATTTATATACTTATCAACGCCACTCAACTTTTTTGAATAGCCACTATGCTCAACAGGCTTATCAATTTGAGTTTGTATGTACTTGGCTACACCAGTTAATCCTTCATTTGATGGTTCTATTAGATCATCACGATAGATATTTTGACTAGTGTATTTACTGGAAAAAATACCTGAAAAAAATCCCATTTTAATTATCCCCGATTTTGATTACGCATATATTTTTCTACACCAGTTACTTTTTCAGAAGCTGCTTGCTTTGCTGCTACAACTCGTCTTGCAACGTATTTTGCAACACCAGATTTAGGTGCTTGCTGGTTTGCTTGTAAATATTTATCAACACTAGAAAGTTTGGGTACCTTGTTCTGTAAGTATTTAGCTACTCCACTGACGCCATCAGCATTACGAAAATTTGCTGAGTTTGTCTGTCTTCTTGAGACAACAGTTTTTTTAGGCTTAACAGTCCCTTTAGATTGTTTACTGTAAAGAAAAAAGGCAACCCCCAAGACAACGATCGCAAACAATGGATTCATTGATGATTCCTCTGCTGCGGTATTATTTGTTTCGGCAGGAGCAGCCACTTTTTCAGTAGACTTTTTTAGTGGAACCGATTTTGTTGATGTTGATCCAGCATTATGCTTGTAATCTTTATCAATATATAACACTTCTGGTTGAAAAGTCGCTGCAGGGTAATTTACATCAGCTTTTGATTTTTTACCACTGGAAGAGCTATTAGTAGAGTTAGTTGATTCAGAATCTTGATGCTGATAACTTTCATCTTGATAGACAACTTTGGGTTGAAAATCAGCTGCCGGATATTGAGTCCCTGCAGTCACGAAAGGACTAGCAAGTAACAAGGCAGTAAATATGCCTTTCTTTACATTATTTTTTTTCACGCAATTCACCTATAGGTAGTAAGAAACGAATCAAGCCACTGATAGAGTATAACTAATCAGCGGCTATTCGTAAATGAGCTAAAACTACTCCAATACGTTTTTTAGATTATAAAACTTCTTTTACAGTCTTAACAACGTTATCAACTGTGAAGCCGAAGTATTCCATCAATACTCCTCCTGGCGCAGATTCACCAAAGGTATCAATACCAACCACAGCACCTTCAAGACCAACATATTTGCGCCAGAAGTCAGTAACACCCGCTTCAACAGCTATACGTTTTACACCAGGAGTTAGAACGCTATCTTTATAAGCCTGGTCCTGACGATCAAATACATTTGTTGATGGCATGGAAACAACACGAACATTAATTCCTTCAGCAGCTAAAGCAACCTGAGCTTGCGCAGCTAAATCAAGTTCAGAACCTGTCCCTATAATGATAGCAACTGCATCACCTTTTGCTTCTGATAAGACGTATGCTCCTTTGCGTATTGCAGCAAAATCAGCAGCGGCATGTTTGCGACCAGGAATACCTTGACGGCTAAGGACTAAGCTTGAGGGTCCGTCCATACGCTCTACAGCAGCAGTCCAGGCAACAGCAACCTCAGTTGAATCAGCAGGGCGCCAAACATCCATATTAGGGATGTAACGCATTGCAGATGTATTCTCAATCGGCTGATGTGTTGGTCCATCTTCACCCTGACCGATAGAGTCATGAGTCAAGACTGCAATAGTACGAATTTTCATTAATGCAGCCATGCGGAATGCACTTTTTGCATAATCAGAAAACATATGAAATGTACCGCCGAATGGTATTAAACCACCGTGCAGAGACATACCATTCATGATTGCAAACATACCAAATTCACGTACACCGTAAGAAATGTAGTTACCTGGCTTTTTACCATCAACGTGGGTAAAACTATCACAACTGGTTAAGTTAGAACCCGTTAAATCAGCAGAACCACCTAAAAATTCAGGCAATACAGGTGCTAGCGCTGCTATAGTTTTTTGTGAAGCCTGACGTGAAGCTAGATTTGCTGCAGCGTCGTTAGTTTCAGCAATCATTGCATCTGTGGCAGCTTTCCAGTTAGCTGGTAGGTCACCCGCCATACGACGTTTGAATTCTGCTGCTAATTCAGGATATTCTGCAGCATAAGCTGCAAATTTTGTATCCCAGCTTTTTTCAGCTTCAGTGCCTTTTGCTTTTGCATCCCAGCCTGCATAAATATCTGCCGGAATTTCGAATGGAGCTGGTGTCCAGCCTAATTCTTTACGTGTTAATGCAACTTCTTCATCACCCAGTGCCGCACCGTGACAATCATGACTACCGCTCTTATTAGGCGAACCAAAGCCGATAATTGTTTTACAGCAAATCAGAGAAGGCTTATCAGTTACTTTTTTAGCTGCTTCAATAGCCGCATTAATCGCGTCTGAGTCATGGCCATCTACAGATTGTACATGCCATTGATACGCTTCAAAACGCTTCACTGTATCATCTGTATACCAGGCATCGATATGACCATCGATTGAGATATTATTATCATCCCAGAAAGCTATTAGGTTACCTAGACCCCATGTACCTGCTAATGAACAAGCCTCATGAGAAACGCCTTCCATTAAACATCCATCGCCCATAAATACATAAGTTTTATGATCAACGATATCATGTCCTGGCTTATTGAATTGATCTGCCATTAGCTTTTCAGCCATTGCGAAACCAACACCATTGCTGATGCCTTGGCCTAGAGGACCTGTCGTTGTTTCAATACCAGGTGCATAACGATACTCAGGGTGACCCGCACATTTTGAGTGTAGTTGACGGAATGTTTTTAACTCATCCATTGGCAGATCGTAACCTGACAAATGTAATAAAGAATAAATTAACATTGAGCCGTGACCATTGGACAAAACAAAACGATCACGATCTGCCCATTCTGGGTTCGTCGGGTTATGTTTTAGGTGGTCATTCCACAATACTTCGGCGATATCCGCCATACCCATAGGTGCACCAGGATGACCTGATTTTGCTTTTTGAACAGCATCCATGCTTAAAGCGCGTATGGCGTTCGCAAGTTCTCTACGCGAAGACATATTGTTCTCCAGAGTTTTTTTTAAATTATTAAACGAAAAATAGACATGCGATTTCTTCATGTCTATTTGTGTGATTCTCTCTAGCAATAAAAAAACGAGTAGCAAAGCCACTCGTCTTTTTGCTATTCCATGTTAGCGTGTCTTTCTCTCATTATTTCTTCTGGTATACCCTTATCATGAATGATATGGGAAATAGTCGATTCCAAAAATAATAATGTTGACAATTCAAATACAGTTCCCATGGGCATACCCTTAACTTTGGAATACATCTCAGGAGTACCAATCTGGAACACACCATCAGCTAAATCACCGATAGTCGAATCGCTTTTAGCAGAGATCAACATAATATCAGCGCCAACACCTTTCGCTTTCTTCGTAAAGGCAATCAATTGTTCAGTCTCACCCGAGCCTGAAATAATGATTAATAAATCACCTTGTTTAATGCTTGGCGTGACAACTTCACCTACAACACTAACATCGTAACCGCTATGCACTAATCTCATGGCGAAAAAGTTACCCACAAGTTTAGAACGCCCAGCTCCCGCAAGAAAAATACGATTTGCTTTATCAAGCATTGCCGTCAACTTTTCATCATAAGAATCATCAGTTGCTGCAAGAATACTTGTTAGTTTATCTACGACAAGTTGTTGATGCATAATATTAATCCTTATGCAGCGTCAACTAATTCACGAATTTCGCGAGCCGCTTCTGTTGGAGATGCTGCACCGTAGATAGCTGCACCAACAACAATAATGTCTGCGCCTGCGCGTACTACGTCTTGAACTGTAGACTGGTTAATACCACCTGCAACTGAAATACGCACATTTAAGCCTAGGTTAGCAATTAGTGCCAAGTCATTGAAAGGTGTGTGACCTGCAGCTTGCGCATCAAGACCAGTATGCACACCAATGATTTGTGCGCCAGCTTCTGCACATGCTCTTGCACAAGCAGCTTTATCGTCAACATTGATTAAATCAATTTGTGCTTCTGCGCCACATGCATTTGCAGCACTGATAACACCTGCGCAAGTCGCTAAACCTGAAACACCTAGTACTGTACAAATATCAGCACCTGCTTCATAGAAAGGTGCTGCTTCATATGCACCTGCATCCATAGTTTTAAGGTCAACTAAAAGTAAATGATTTGGAAATCTAGCTCTTAATTCTTTTACTAAGTTAATACCATTGTGTTTGATACATGGTGTACCGATTTCGAAGATATCAACAGAATCAGCCACTTGCTCAGCAAGTGCTATAGTTGCGTCGAAATCTAGTGAATCTAATGCCATCTGAATTAATGGTGTTGCCATGTTATGTACTCCGATTTAGTTATAATTTTGTTACATACTTTTATTTTTATGCGGACAGAACTTTAAATCAGAAAGTAGTCTAATGTCAAACTCTAATGCCTGCATTAAAATTTTTAACCGACTTCCAATCGCTCTGTTCGCACTCCTTTTAAGCTTAGCTTAAGCCTTTTTCCTCACCGTATAACTTTATTCTTCTTCTTTATAAACAGTAAGTCACACTATTTATCTCATGATAAATATTGAAGTCTTTAAAGAAACATTCCTAATTTCTTTGTTTATTTTTTGTTGGTGTAATCTATATATTCAAAAACGGTGATGATTTTCCTCACCCCTGCAACATTTTGTACCGCCTTTGCTGCTGCCATCCCCTCTTGTTCATGAACGAGGCCCATCAGATAGACCACCTTATTCTCGGTAACGACCTTTACCCGCGTTGCGTCAAAGCCTGGTTTATCCTTTATTTCAGCTAAAGCATCTTTGACCTTAATGGTCAGCAAAGAATCTTCGCTACGCGATTGCATGCTAGTGATCGGACCGACAGCCATTTCGTTATGGACTAACTTTACCCCCGAAATAATCCTAACATTAGCAATTATTATTTCACGCACGTCTTCCGTTTCTGCCTCACCTGTAACGAGTACTTTACCATTATAAGAAGTAATATTAAAGTGTGATTTATCTTTTATATCATCCAGGCCTTGCAACTCCATAATAGCACTATCTTCGATTTGCTCATCAAGCATAATAGCTGCACTATCTCGCCTATCATGCAAGAAGGAAAGTCCGCTCACCTCAGCCAGACCATGCCCCACACTGCTACATGCTGTGAGCATAAAAATAAAAATAAGTATCAGGGCTTGTTTCATACTAATTGGTTACCAAATAATTGACTATCTACTAAATCGCACAAACAATGGATAATCAAAAGGTGCGCCTCATGAATTCTTTGCGCAGATTGACTAGGAACACTAACACAGACGTCTGCCTCATGAAGCAGTGTGGGCAATGTCGTTTCATTTTCGCCTAGCAATAAAATCACTGTTATTTGCTTTTCATGCGCAGCATTTATCAGCTTTACCAAATTTAGAGCGCTACCTTCTACACTGAAGATTAGCAACACATCCTCTGCCTGACCTAAGGCACGCAATTGTTTCGAAAAAACATCATCATAGTGCTGGGTATTTGCAATTGAGGTAATCATTTGTACATCATTTACCAATGATATTGCCGGTAATGAAGGTCGCACACGCTCATATCGATTAATCATAATAGAAGTAAAATACTGCACATTGGACACAGAAGCAGCGTTTCCACAACTTAAAATCTTTTTATCTGCCAGTAGCGCATTCACGATTTGTTGTGCAGCACACTCAATATATTCACCTACTTCATCCAGAACCAATTGCTGCGTCTGCATGCTCTCAGTGATTTGCTGCTTGATATTATTATTCAAACTCATATTTAAAATGCGTTTTTAATCCAATCAATTTGAATATCTCCGCTTATCGCTAGAACATCAAAACGAATCGGCTGATTTATTTTATAGGTCATTATATAGTGTTTAGTCGCCGCGACAATACGTCCTTGTTTATTAGCCGTCACACTTTCTACAGCGCTACCATAATGATCGTTTTTTCTATAGCGCACTTCAATAACAATTAGCGTGCCCCTCTCTTGCATCAACAAATCCAGCTCACCCCATTTGCACCTGTAATTTCGCGCTATCAATTCCAGTCCCTGGTCAAGAAGATAGCTTAAAGCAAGATTTTCGTAATGCTGGCCCTTTTGAATACTACTGGTAGATTTAGCTCGCATCAAATAAGGAGTTAATCGCCGAAATAATCCCTGCAGGAACCTCAGCAGCGTTTTTTTCAGCTGTTTCAACTAGCAATGCCTCCCCGTCTTTAAATCTGGCGCACACCAAATGTCGTTCAATACGATTATAATCATTTAATAACAAATCACCTGTTGCACCATGATATGGCATAGTTGCCAAGTCATTAAGATGGGCAACCACTGAATACGCATCTAGACCAAAAGCAAAAAGGCTTAAATACTTTTCTGGAAACTGTGTCCAGCTATCTTGCAAAGACAACATACTCATATTTCCCTGATAAGCCTCATCGAATAACCAGGGAATAGTACAGAAAGTAACTCCTTCAAGATCTATGTCTTTATTCTTATCCATTCGCCCTTCGTACAGCTTTGATAAGCCATAGACAGCAACAGATCCAGCACGATTATGATAAAACTGCGGATTTATTAATCGCGCTTTGTTTTCACCAGCAGCCAGAAAGATGACATCAACATCCTGCCTGCGTCTAGGCTCATATTCAATACTGCCAATTACTTTTTGTAATTGTTGAAATCTATATTGACTCTCATTAATACTCAACATTTGCCTTACTGGAGAGCTAAAATCCTTCGCTCTCGGGTCAAACGTTTGTAATTGTAAGACATTTCCACCCGAGGCCTCCCATATATTCTGAAAATACTGGCCCATGCGTTTGCCTTCAGTTGTTTGAGGAGCAAGAATTATTGCGTTCCTATGCCCAGCCATGCTGGCCTGCGTCACTGCTTGCTGTACTTCATCAATTGGACTTAATGCAAATTGATATAGATTTGATTTTACCAGCCCGTCTACATAATTGAGCGCCATAACAGGCACACTAAAGTCATTGAGCTCTGCTAGTTCTTTAATGGATTTTTTATTCAGCGGACCTATAACTAACTGTGCTCCGTCAGCAACTGCTTTTCGATATATTATTGAAATATCAGCTTGCTGGGTATCATAAAACCGCACATCTGGCCTCATTCCTGCATTTTCTTGCCTACTATAAGCCGCTACAAAGCCTGCTTTCAAGGCTGCTGCGTAAGAGCCATAAGGACCTGATTCTGGTAATAATACAGCTATAATGCTCACATTAGCCAATTGAAACCCAGAAACCAGAAAATACTCAGAGGAAATTAATACATGTGCCGGGTGCCCTGGATATCGGGCCTCCCAATCATTAAATGCTTGTTGCCGTTGCGTACCACCCGGAAATTTCCGCCTGGTCTGCTCTAGATCTCGCCACCCTGAATAAACAATGGATTTCTGCTGTTGTTGGCGTTGCTCCTGCAGAACGTGCTCTGGTATTAAACTTAAAAGCTCTAAAATAGAACTGTTATTACTCTCTTTTTCCTGATCCGTTTGCAAGTATAGATCTAATGCAATCCTCTCATGCACACTCTTAACAATCTGCCCAGCTAGTGCATATGAAAAGGCAGTCATTTCATAATAAACAGTTTTTTGAGTACGACTTAATGAAGGCACAGAAATACGCATTAAATAGTCTAAAGCCCGTTCAATACCGCCTGAATTTAAGTTTAATTGTGCATACATCATATACAACTGATTCAGCTGGCCGGTATTTAATTTCTCTGGCGCAATTAAATCCAGATTTATTTTTGCCTTATTATCTAGAGGTATTTTTAAGAATGTCTGTGCAGCCTTTAGCCGTAAAATATTTTGTCTCACTGATGATTTTTGCGCAAGGCGCTGATACAGCATTGCAGAATCACTATAATTCCCTTGCTCAAATAACTGATCAGCTTTGCGTTCCATAACACTCTCTTTAACAGCCGATGGACCTTGACCGCCAGTGTGCAAAGCACAGCCTGAGATTAGCAGTAATGCACTAAACAACGAAATTTTTATAATAGCCTGGCTTTCCAATATCAACCCTGTATAACGTTTCATAAATACCACAATCAATTACATCCATTAAACCTAGAAAAATTCTTTACTTAGTCTCAATTGCTCGAAGTATACTATTAACCCATCACTTTCACTTCAGGACTCTAGTATGCCTAATCAGCATGGAAAATTATATGTTGTTGCAACACCTATCGGCAATTTAGCCGACTTTAGCGTCAGGGCAATAGAAACATTACAACAGGTCGATCTTATCTGCGCAGAGGATACAAGACACGCACGCACCTTACTACAACACCATGGCATTACAACACATTGCATCGCACTTCATCAACATAACGAACAACAAAAGGCAGAGAGCTTAATCCAGCAAATTCTACAAGGCACATCAATTGCCATTATTTCAGATGCAGGTACTCCTTTAATCAGTGACCCTGGCATGCCGGTTGTCGCTCTGGCACAAACTGCTGGCATTCAAGTATCCCCAATACCTGGAGCATGTGCCTTAATAGCCGCTTTATCCGCATCAGGGCTCGCCGTTACCCAATTTTCATTTCTAGGCTTTTTACCTCGCACCTCTAGCGCACGAATCAGTCTATTTGAAGAACAGAAGAAAAACACTGCAACATGGGTATTCTACGAGTCTTGTCATCGCATAGATGCTTGCCTTAAGGACCTTGCTAGCGTATTACCAGCAGATCATGAAATAGCAATTGCCCGAGAAATAACAAAACTACACGAAACCATCATAAAATCTAGTATACAAGACATGCTTAAACTGTTTGCGCAAGACAGTAATATGCAACGCGGGGAATTAGTGATCATGGTTTCCGGCTCCAAAATAGAAAAAAAACCTGAATCATTAAGCGAGCAGCAATTAAAAACACTCAAAGCCCTATTAACTGAATGCTCGATTAAAACAGCCGTGAGATTAGCCGTAGAGATTACCGGCGCACGCAAAAAATTACTCTATCAAACTGCTTTAGAATTAGTAAAAGTTGAGGGATAACTCTCATGTTACGATCCTTAGTAAACCGAGGTCCAGCCACACCTATCTCAGGTAAATGAATTCTTAAATATTACTTATACTTTAATAGCTGTAAAATTCAGCTATAATGATTCACAGAGTTGGTCAGACGGTCGCTGTATTAATTGAATTCAAGTAATACAGAGGAAAGTCCGGGCTCCACAGGGCAAGGTACCAGATAACGTCTGGGAGGCGCAAGCCTACGGAAAGTGCAGCAGAAAATAAACCGCCCAGCATCTGAAACCTGGTTTCTGATGCTGGGTAAGGGTGAAATGGTGCGGTAAGAGCGCACCGCGTGACTGGTAACAGGAGCGGCATGGTAAACCCTACCTGGAGCAAGATCAAATAGAGGAGCAGACGCGTGGCCCGCGCGGCTTCTGGGTAGATCGCTTGAGCCATAAGGTGACTTATGGCCTAGATGAATGACTGTCCTAGACAAAACCCGGCTTATCGACCAACTCTAACTTTAACTTTAACTATCAGAATAAAATAAACCATACGTGGAAGTATTCAGTTTTTCGATTTCTATTACGCCCTTTTTGGGGGTAAATAAGATACTACTACACTGAAATTCAGAGAAAGTTCTTTTTCAATGCATGAAATCAGATTATTTATTTATGATAAGCGACGCCTCTTCAAGAAGTCCTGAACAAAATGCCGCTATATCCAAGCTACTTACGCTGTGCCATTTGCATAGCTATCCAGCTAAAACAACCATTATTCGACCAGGTGACAAAGGCAATACCTTGCAATATATAGTTGAAGGTTCTACCAGTGTCTGTGCTGAAGATGATGAGGGGCATGAACTCATTCTGGCATACCTGAATAAAAATGATTTTATTGGTGAGATCGGAGTATTTAGACCCCCTGGCAATCGAGAAGTCACCGTTAAAACTCGCGTAGCATGTAAACTCGCTGAAATCAGTTACGATCGCCTACACCAGGCCATGCATAATGAACTTGCCAGTCACGCAGTCTACTTACTCTCTTTATTTGGTGAACAACTCGCCTGCCGATTGCTGATAACAAGCAGAAAATATTGCGATCTGGCATTTATGGATGTTGAAGGCCGTGTAGCCCGTGCATTACTGGATTTAACTAAAGAACCTGATGCTATCACTCACCCTGACGGCATGCAGTTACATATCACACGCCAGGAAATCAGTCACATCGTAGGTTGTTCAAGAGAAATGGTAGGGCGTATTTTAAAAGAAATGGAAGACAAACAATTAATTTCAGCCCATGGTAAAACCATCGTTGTCTTTCGCGTTAACTAACCCCCACACCCACCAAACACAGCCCTTCCAATCGTCGAGCTACTTAGATAGTAACTCACGCGCCTGCTCATCGGCATGATAAGACGAACGTACCATCGGTCCACTGGCAACTTGCTTAAATCCCATTTGCCTAGCCAACATGGCATACTCATCAAATTCTTCAGGTGTTAAATAGCGTTGCACTGCTAAATGGTCAGTGCTTGGCTGCAAATACTGCCCCAAAGTTAAAATTGAACAATGATGATCTCTCAGGTCACGCATCACTTCAAGCACTTCCTCCTGTGTCTCACCGATACCTAACATCAAGCCAGATTTTGTTGGTATTTCTGGCAACATTTCATAGTGCGCTTTTAACAAATCAAGAGATTGTTGGTAATTAGCCCCCGGCCGAGCCTGTTTATATAACCGAGGTATAGTTTCCAGATTATGATTAAACACATCTACAGGACTAGACTGCAACAGCTCTAATGCAACAACGACTCGCCCTCTGAAATCAGGCACCAAAACTTCTATTTTAGTTTCAGGTGATTGCTCACGGATCGCTTTAACACATGCAGTAAAATGCCCCGCCCCACCATCTCTTAAATCATCCCTGTCAACTGAAGTAATCACCACATATTTAAGCGCTAATTCTTTGATCGTTTTAGCAAGATTTATAGGTTCATTTACATCTAAAGGTTCCGGCTTTCCATGAGCTACATCACAAAAAGGACAGCGTCTGGTGCATAGGTCACCCATAATCATAAAAGTTGCCGTACCTAAACTAAAACACTCATTTAAATTTGGGCAAGCCGCTTCCTCACAAACACTGTGTAATTTGTTTTCACGCAAAGTTTTTTTGATGCGAACCACATCTTCATTGCCCGTTAACTTAATTCGAATCCAGTCTGGTTTGCGTAAAACCGTATTGCTGGGCACTACTTTTACTGGAATTCTAGACAGTTTTTCTGCATTACGCTGATGCGTGCCAGGAGTTGTACGTGAAGGAGCCTGTATGGTAGACATAGATAGTAAATTGAAAAAATAGGGAACTTAAATTGAATACATTAATATTAATACGCCAGTCAAATCATATATTGGCTAATAACTAAGCTGCTTAACTACTGTTGCGTGATTTATACCTAAATGCCTGTCTATTGCTAAAAGAAATACAGATCATTGACACAAACCACATATGATTTATTTCTGTAACCAGGCTATTGCCTGCTCAGAATCTTCGAAATATTTAATTTCACCGGAACAAACCAGGTACCAATTTTTGCTGCATACTTTTGCCATTTCTTATTGCCAAAAATAGCAATCTTGCTAAATTTATGGCTATACTTTAAGTCTAGCTTTAAATCATCCCACGCGGCTCTTAATTCCCAACCTTGAAACTCAGAACCGTCAATAAAGGCATTAATATAAGGATCTTTAACGCCTTTCAGTGCAGAGTCTATCATTGGATTAATTTTCAAATAATCCTCATGCTTAAGTTTACCAAATGCTTTTATAGATAGAAAAAACTCATTATCTATTCTTGCTATGCCAACTGATACACCATGTCTTATAGCGCTCAAATTAACTCCTTTTTTGAACCGATAATCCGTGATTAAAGTAACTATATATTACCTGTATTTCGGTAGACGATGAAATACCAGATAAATTAGCGATATCCATGGAAACTCTGGCTCAAGCCTTTCTTCTAGTTCATTAAGAACGAGTATAAAGGCCTGAGCAAAAAACATTGAACTGGTGAAATCAACTTAAGTAAGGATTCTAGATCTCCCTCTTGCATGACGACGATGGCTAGATTATTTTGCAGAAAGACAACACAGCAATCATTTTAAGCAGAAGTAATGGGCATTAATGAACTATACCAATAATTAATGCTGAAAGAGCAAAGAATAAAACCAACTTATCACCAACTACATTATCAATAACATAGAGAGCATAAAGAATAGTCAGTATATAAATTAGTTCAGTCATGTTAATCCTCGTAAATACCTTTAATGAACCTAGAAATAGCTATACGCTATAGTTTGGGCACCACAAACAGCGCTCTTCGACGCCTTATTTCAGCCTTCGGCATATTAGCATAAGTAAAAATTTAGAGCGCTAAAATTTCTTAAGTATTTGACTGGTACTTGCTTTTTAACCTATGATCACACTAACCTGACAATAGTTCAGGCTTATAAATCAACAGCTTCGGCATAATAAGAGCTGGGGGCAACACCGACATTAAATGCTGTCAGTAAATTAGCCATCCAGCCAAAACAATATTGAATTTCTATTCAATTTCATTACACGCAGACAGCGTTCTATTATTTAGGATACTAATGCCTGTATTTTAAGAGGGTATGACATGAAAAAATCAGATTTAACTTCAATGGGTTATCAATATAGCAATAATGCTATTCACTCAATAAGATCGCAACACAATAATGCAAAAAAGCACAAAAAAAACTTTGGCATTTTTTCTGATATACGCCGCTTAATTAAATACAAGTCACACGTATTATTATCTATTTTGTGTTTAACCCTGATACTACCATTGACTGCAAATGCTCATAGAGGTGCAAAAGGTGAAGTTGATACTTGTCGAATTTCTGTAGGTAAAGAAATCATCCACTTTTCAGCCTATACACCCGCATTATCAGGTGGTAAAAGCTTTTGTCATATCATCCCGGAAGCAGGATTAACTGATTTGGTGATTGATTATGAAGGGTCAAAACTGCGACAAACCACCGTAGAATTTGAGGTTACCAAAGAACCGGAAGGAAGCCGGGTGTATTACCACAGCCCCGAGCAAATCAAAAAAGGTACCATAAATGCTAAAGTTGATTTTAGACAATACGGGGTGGGCAATTACCTGCTACATGTTACTGTACTTAACGAGGGAGAGACTATCGATTCGCACTTGCCTTTTTCTGTAGGCCTGGAATCAGAAGAAAGCGCGATCCCAAATAAAATCCTGATTCCTTTTATTATCATACTTATAATCGTTGCGGTTATGATCTTCATGTCCAGAGCTAATAAAAAAGAACCTCCCTCTACGGATGATTCTGAGGGGTAATGCACTGCTAATCGCAAATTAGATTGCCCGTCCCTATAAAGGCAGGCAGTCTAATTATGTCCTCATATATTATTAATCAACCCAGGATCTGGCGCCTTTTTTATCGTTAAGTTGCCACGACAGATATCATCAGTTTCAGTAATTTTAAACTCGATATCTATGGCAAAATTATCATCACCTTGATACAGATTTTTTTAATGTGCGTGGATAATCTGTAAATTGTCTCTTTACTCATTTATCCCACGTTCCATCAACACGCTCTCTGTCATCTGACTTAGCATAAACCTCTTTCTTTTCAAACTGTAAGCATATCTTGTTATTCACTTTCGTACAGGCAGCTTAGGAACGAGAATTCAATAATGCCTGAGTCTGACTTGTCTTTTGACTTCACAGCCGCGCTAGAAAACCAGTTGTGTAGCCTGCTATGCGCCTGTTTTCCTAACACGCCTGTAAAGCCAAAATCCTGCGCCATACTTTCGGGTATTATTAAACCCTCGTTCCTTAGAAAGTTATTATAACGACCGTAATACTCAGGAACATACACGGAAAAACTTCGACAATTTATTTCATCACTGCTTTATAAACAGACTCAGAAAAATCCCTCCACAATCTTAATATATTGCTAAATCGAATTCAGAGCATGTCATTTATTTATAAAAAAATCCTTACAATCACATATTGACATACATAAGCAATTGAATTTGTTCATATTTATTGAATTGTATATAATTCATACAAATTAACAAAACTGTAACAATGTTAGGCGTTAGGCATACTTTTCTACCATTAACCCACAGACTTATCCACAGATAATGTGCATAACTATTTTTCTTTAATCCTGTTAAGCAGTTATCTTTAAAAGTAAAAAATAAGCTTCAAAAACACTAAAATACAACTGCTATATTACTTCCCTGTTCAAATTATTTTATGACACCAATAAAGCAGCTTTTTGGCTCTTCCCGATTTCGTGGGGTAGGCACAACATATAGTGCTAGGCATATCCAAACATCCGTCGACCTTCAATATCCAGCCAAATGTGCTGGAATAG
>Ga0208648_1000615_pt1 | contig 34186 bp, 36 predicted proteins | sample AntAceMetag02UKL_FD_184772 | JGI IMG/M metagenome (GOLD analysis project Ga0208648, IMG submission 184772) | Saline lake microbial communities from Ace Lake, Antarctica - Antarctic Ace Lake Metagenome 02UKL (SPAdes) (version 2) | ecosystem: Environmental > Aquatic > Non-marine Saline and...
AGTTCGGTGTACAATAATCTTCAGCCCAGTTGGTGGCAATTCACATATACCTGATTGGTTTGTCAGAATAATTTCCAATAACTGTAAAAATATTTTTTCAAAGAGCGAAATGTAAGTTAAGAGGACTGCATTTTCAATACCCACCGATGGCGGAAATTAAGATGGTAAAATGCCTTCGCGGTTCAGTTTTTGATGTTATGGTAGATCTGCGAAGCGATTCTTCAACCTTCCTGGATTGGTGTGGAGAGACTTTGTCTTCTGAAAACATGAAGATGATGTACATTCCTGAAGGCTTTGCCCATGGTTTCCAGACACTTGAAGAAGATGCAGAGATGTTGTACCTGCATACAGAATTTTACAGCCCCGAATATGAAGGAGCTGTGAGGTTCGATGATCCGTCTTTGAATATCTCATGGCCGATAGAAGTAACTGATATTTCTTTAAGAGATCAAAACCACCCATTATTATCAAGCGAGTTTAAAGGTATAAAAGTAACATGAAATGCAGATTTTGCGGTACCGCACTTACTAATGAATTCATTGATCTGGTCAATGCTCCACCATCTAATTCTTTTTTAACAAAAGAGCAGTTAAGCGAACCAGAAGTTTTTTATCCGCTAAAACTTTATGTCTGCGACAAATGTTTTTTGGTGCAGATCGATGAATACAAAGACTCAAAAGAAATTTTTAATCAGGACTACGCATATTTTTCTTCTTACTCCACCTCCTGGCTGGAACACGCTAAACGATACGTCGAAATGATTATTGCTCGGTTTGGAGTCGATGAAAATTCTCAGGTGATCGAAATTGCATCAAATGATGGTTATCTGCTGCAATATTTTCAATTAAAGCAGATCCCCGTTCTTGGAATTGAACCCGCCACGAATGTGGCCATGAGGGCACAGGAAAAAGGTATTGAAACTATTCAAGACTTTTTCGGGGCAAATTTGGCCGATAGACTTGTCTCAAAGGATAGAATGGCGGACCTCATCATAGGAAACAACGTATTTGCGCATGTGCCGGATGTAAATGATTTTGTGGCAGGAATGAAAATTGCGCTTAAAGGCGATGGCGTTATAACGTTAGAATTTCCTCACCTCATGCAACTTATAGAACGAAATCAATTTGATACAATTTATCACGAGCATTTCTCATACTTTTCGTTTTCTACAGCAAAGCTTATTTTTGAGAAACATGGTCTTGAATTATTTGACGTCGAAGAAATATCTACGCATGGCGGCTCATTGCGCATATATGGCAAACATAAAGATGATGCCTCAAAGAATATTTCCCCAAATGTTACGGCACTTCTTCATGAAGAAAAAGTAAAAGGAATGCAGACAACCGAATATTATGACGGATTCCGGAATAAAGCAGATAGGGTGAAGTACGATTTGATTGATTTTCTTATAAAACAGAAAAAAGACGGTAAAAAAGTCGCGGCTTATGGCGCGGCGGCCAAAGGCAATACCCTGCTTAATTACTGCGGTGTAAAAAAAGATTTGATTGAATTTATAGTTGATGCTTCTCCGCATAAACAGGGCATGTTTTTGCCCGGGAGTCACATACCCATCGTTAAGGAAGATGAAATTATCAGATCAAAGCCGGATTATGTGTTGATATTGCCATGGAACATTAAAGAAGAAATTATGACGCAGCTTGATTACATTCGTACATGGGGTGGCAAGTTTGTCGTACCCATACCCCACCTCAGCGTGATGTCATAAATATCCGGCCGAAAGATAATAATGTGACAATGCATAACAATAAAACGAAACGAGTTTTAGTGACTGGTGCAGGTGGATTTATTGGAAGCCACTCTCTGCCCATTTTAATAGAGAATGGCTTTGAAGTCCACGCAGCCGACCTTTTTGTTCCTGAAGAAAAGCCTACCGGTGTGCATTGGCATCCCGTTGATTTGTTGGACACAAGGCAGACGGATGAATTGTTGGCAGCTATTCACCCAACCCATCTTCTGCACTTTGCCTGGTACGCCAAGCCAGGCGAATACTGGAATTCGCTGGAGAATATACGATGGGTCGAGGGAAGTCTGCATCTGCTGCGGGCCTTCCATAGGCACGGTGGAAAACGTATAGTTATGGCTGGAACATGTGCCGAATACGACTGGAGGTACGGTTACTGCTCTGAACAGGTTACTCCGCTTGTCCCTTCAACATTATACGGCATATGCAAGAACACTCTGCAACATTTATTAAAAGAGGTCTCCCAAGTGACAGGATTAAGCAGCGCCTGGGGAAGGCTTTTCTTTCTCTACGGACCTCATGAAAAACCGGAAAAATTGGTCGCATCTTTTATTTGTTCCTTATTGAAGAATCAGGAGGCACATTGTTTACACTGCACGCTGATTCGTGATTTTCTCCATGTTCAGGATGTAGCCTCTGCATTCGTATCTCTCTTAGAAAGTAATGTTAACGGCCCGGTAAATATTGCTTCAGGCAACCCGGTCACGCTTAAAGACATTGCGAATACGATTGCTGATAAATTAAATAAAAGAGATTTGGTAAGGTTCGGGGAAAGCACTTGTCCATTAAATGAACCGAGTTTACTAGTTGCAGAGGTAAAACGTTTAAATATCGAAATAGGCTGGACACCAAACTATGATTTGGATCGAGGATTAGAAGAAACTATAGAATGGTGGAAAAAGCAAAGGAAGGTGCTAAATGAAGGCAAAAATAAAGCCGCGGATTGAGCTTGAGAACCGGACTAAATTGGAAACGGTCATACCAATAGAGGTCCCTTTTCTCGTTTTTCTTGATCCTTCGGATGCTTGTAATTTTCAGTGCAAGTTCTGTCCCACTGGAAATAGAGATCTTATGAAGAAGATCAAACGGATCCCCCAGCTAATGGATTTCGATCTATATAAGAAAATTATTGATGATCTGTGTGAGTTTAAAAATCCTGTTAAAGTCCTTCGTCTTTATAAAGATGGTGAGCCCCTGCTTAATCCCAGATTCGCGGATATGGTCAGATATGCCAAGCAGCGTAAATGCGCCTTGCAGGTTGATACAACCACGAATGCCTCGCTTCTTAGTCCGGAAAAGAATCTTGAGATCATTGACGCAGGGCTCGACAAAATATTCATTTCCGTAGAAGGGCTCTCCGAAGAAGTTTATAAAGATTTTGCCGGCTATAAGTTGAACTTTAACAAGTTTGTTGCCAATATCCGTCACTTTTATGAGCATAGAAAGGGTTGCGAGGTGCTCATTAAGATTGTTGGCGATGGGCTTTCTGAGGAAGAAACAAATAAATTCTATGATGTTTTTGGAGATATTTGTGACAGCATTTTTATTGAACACATTGCGCCGTGCTGGCCGAAATTCGAAATGCATGATCTAGTGCCGAATCAGGAAGTCGGCATTTATGGACAAAAAATAAAGGAAGTTCAGGTTTGCCCGTATATATTTTATTCGCTGAGTGTAAATTCCGACGGTAAAGTCAGCCTGTGTTTTCTGGATTGGTCCCGTCAGCTTATTGTGGGCGATGTAAAGACTGAAAGTTTTAAGGACATCTGGAATGGTGAGGTTTTGTTCGAATATCGCAAGATGCATCTGCTGAAGAAACGTAAAGAGCATCATATCTGTTCGGTCTGTGGGCAATTATCCCACTGCCTTCCGGATGATGTTGACTCTTTTGCAGAGACTCTACTGAAACGTTTAGAATCTTACTGACATATCAAATGAAACAAAGGAATGAAGAAGGCTAAAATTATTTGGTTTATCACAAAGATTAGCGCAGGAATTCATAGAAGGAATGATTAATTGTGAGATCAACAAGAAAGAAAAAATTACTATTAATTAATGGATTCGGAAGTCCGACTACGATCATTAATGAACTTTTGTCTAAGTCATCGTCGGACAGCAATATTTATCTCTCTTATCCATTGGGCGTTTTGACTTTGGCGGGTTGGTGCAGACAAGAGTTCCCCAACTTCGACATTCAAATTATTGATGCGATGATGGATTTTCATAAACACATATCAAATCCGGACAGATTGCCCATTAGCATAGATGTCTTTATTGAGAAGAATTTGGAGCAGTCTGCTTTTATTCCGGATTTTATCGGTATATCCTTCAGTTTTTCCAATGGGCACAAAGCCTGTCTTGAATATGCACAACAGTGTAAAGAAAAATGGCCGAAAAGCAAAATTATTGTCGGCGGTGTTCACGCAACTACCTTTGCCCATCGACTTATCACTAATCAACACATCGATTATATTGTCAGAGGAGCGGGGGATATAGCATTCATCGATCTGCTCGATTGTTTACTTAAAGAAAAGAATCCCGATCTTATCCTCGGAGTTGTGACAAAACAGGGTAATTTGTCATCGATGGCGCTTCCTTTGGACAACCTGGACACCATTCCGCCCTACCCCTATGACCTGATCGACATGGAATACCTTGTCGTTAATGAATCTACCAGCCCCGTATATGAGATAAAATCTCGGACCGGCGTCATTTTCATGTCCAGAGGTTGTCCATTTGGCTGCACATATTGCGCCGCCGACAAAGTTCACGGCCGAAAAACGCGTTTCAAAAGCATAGAAAGAATGATTAATGATGTTGAATATCTGATCAAGAACTTCGGGGTCAATACGATCAATATCGTCGATGATCTTTTTGGTGCGGATAAAAAATATTTTTATGATTTCTTCCATAAGATTGATGAACGTGGTTTGAAATTCAGGTTGGTTATTCCAGCGGGTCTATCTATAACAGTTTTTGATGAAAAGATGATCGATGTTCTCATCGGACACGGATTACAAGCCGTTTACTTTCCCTTGGAATCCGGGTCCGAATATGTACAGAAAAAGATTATTAAAAAGAGGGTCAATCTGGATAAGGCGGTTCAATTGATCCAATATGCGAAGACAAAGGGACTGTTTACCGGCATCAATATCATTTTGGGATTTCCGGGTGAAACAAGGGAGATGATAAACGAAACCTACCAATTCATCAAAAACCTCCCGGTAGATTCGGTTGCCTTCTTTGCCGCCTTTCCCTATCCGGCGACGGAGATGACTGAGATGCTGTTGAAGAATGGCGCGTTCACCGAAGATGGGCTCATCGAGATATGGGACAGCGCCACCCAGGGATTCAAGCAGCGGCCTTTCGACACGAAAGAAATTTCGGGAAAAGACCTAACAGAGCTCATTTACGATTTCAATATCGAATTGAATTTTTTCTCGAACTACACTATCAGAACCGGAAATTATGAAGGCGCCCTTCTAAAGCTAGACAAGATCATTGAAAGATACCCTTTTCATATCGTGGCATTGGCTTGTCGCGCTCATTGCTATCATCAGATGGGCAAACAAGAAGACGACTTAAAGGATAGGGCGAAAATCAGGACGCTTATCAAACAAAATCATGAGTCACAGAAATTATTCAATCGATATGGAAATCAGATTCAAACGTTTCTAAAAGAAAATGATCTCATAAACGATTGCCGAAACGATTGCCGAGGCGAACGAAAATGAAAAAACCGTCACTGTGTATATGCCCGATTTGTCAGACCGCTGATCCTGAAACGATTTCTACACTCGATTGCGGCAATCTTGACCAATCAAGGCTTTACCCTACCGCCAGAATAAACCAATGCCTGTGTTGTGGTCATATTTTTAATGAACTGACCGCAAATGAATTAGAGGGTCTTAACGACTACTATAATTATGAATATGCCCCGGCCAATTTGAGTGCCACAGACAAAACCGGTGACCGTCCCGGCAGTGCGGGCAGTCTGACCACCAAACGATACGATCAACTGTATAGCGCCCTGTCGCCCCACGTTGATAGCCGACAAAACATCCTCGATGTCGGATGCGCCTTGGGAGGTTTTCTCGATTATCTCCATGATAAAGGCTTTACCCAGCTTTTCGGGATTGATATGGCCGAAACCTACGTGGAGCAGGCACGATTCAAGAAGCAATACAAGATTGAAATCGGAAACGCAGAGTCCCTGCCTTTCGATGATCAGATCTTTGACCTCATCGTGATGGAACAGGCCCTAGAGCATTTATTCAATCCGGTACAGGCTTTTGAGGAAGCCAGACGGATATTGAGAAGCGGCGGCATATTTTGCATCGGCGTACCTGATGCTGCCAGATATGCGGATTGCTATTTTTTTGACTTTTATTGGCTGCTTTTGCGTGAACACATCCAGCATTTTGACATTGCACATCTTGCTCTTTTGGGAAAGCAAGCAGGGTTTGATCTTTTAAAATATCATGAAACGATCCATGCCATCATGACCGAGAGTATGGTTATGCCCAATCTTTATGCTGTCTTTCGCTTGACAGATTCAGGCAATCAAAGCAACAAACCAGATTTTGACAACTTCAAGCTAAAACGATTGATGAGCATATATCTTCAGCAAGAAGAAGCCAGGCAATTAATAAAACGTCAAAAAATTGCGGAGCTGATACAATCGCAACGGCCTGTTTTTGTCTGGGGTATCGGCAGAGAATTTCTTTATCTATACGAATCGGCGGGATTGAAAAACTGCAGCCCGGCCGGACTGATCGACGCAAATCCATTCAAGCAATCATCATACAGGATCAATGGAGGGAAAATTTTCAAAGCGGAGGATTTACTGCCTGGCGCTTCCGCCGATTCCGTTCTGGTCATCACTGCTGTTGCGCATACAGATGCCATAATACAATCTGCCAAAGCAATGGGCTTCAAGGGTAGGATGATGGATTTAAGGGAGCAAGCTGTGTATGAATAGCACCATGAAGGCAGGACGAAAAAAAATCATTTTTATCATTCCGCCATATTTCAACATCGAGGAGTACGTGTCTAAATCTCATATCTCACAAAAACCCGTTTTCACCATCCCTTACGGAATTCTCTCCTTGGCTGCTTATGTCAAAGCCTTTGCCAACTGGGACATTGAAGTTGAAATTATTGATCTGAATTTGGAAGCGGCCAGACTTTTAAACACAAGCGGCGATATAGGACGGGCAATGAGAATGATTATTAAGGAAAGGACGCTGCGATTTAATCCTGACATCGTGGGCATTTCTGCCCTATTCAATACATGCTTTCATCATCTGGAGTTTATTTCCGACGAAGTTAAACACAGTATAAGCGATGTATTGCTGATTATCGGCGGTGGATTAGCGACAAATTTACCTTCCGAAATATTATCTAACTTTAAATTGATAGATGCCTGTTGTTATGGAGAGGGGGAAGTACCGCTTTGCGAATTATTGAACGCAGCCAATGCCTTCGAGTATCTGAATTCAAGCCCGTCCTGGATTACGCAGCAGAGTCTTCAATCATTGCGCAGGTCTGAACATCTCTTGGTTCAGGATCTTGATGTAATTCCGTCCTTTGATTACGATTTAATCAACCTTGATAATTATCAGGGCCGGTCGCCAGGGAAAGGAGTCTCTCTTAGTACTTCCAGGGAAATAACCCTTCACACATCTCGAGGCTGTCCTTTCAATTGTATCTTTTGTGCAAACGCCAGCGTTCATGGAAAAAAGGTCCGTTATATGAGCGTCGAAAAAGTCATGGCGGAAATTCAGAGAATGATCCGTCATTACCATTTAAAAACTCTTCTGATAGAAGATGATCATTTTCTGGGCAATAAGAGCCGGGCAAAAGAAATATTAAGACGGATCAGCAAGCTGAATCTAAAAGTTGATTTCCCTAACGGTATGGCTGTTTATGCCATCGATCATGAAATCGGTAGGTTGTTGAAAAATGCGGGCGTGAAGATGATAACACTTGCTGTGGAATCGGGCTCTGATTATGTTCTAAATAAAATAATTCAGAAGCCGCATCGAGTTGATATGATTCAACCGGCAGTTGAAATATTGAAAAAAAACGGAATAAGCGTGGACGCTTTCATCATAGTCGGATTGCCCGGCGAATTGGAGACGCATCGGGAAGAAACCATGAAAATGGTTATGAATGTTGGTTTTGACTGGGTGAAGTTTTCATTAGCGGTTCCCGTAGTCGGCAGCAGACTTTATGATATTTGCAAAAAAAACGGCTATCTGGTCAGTAACGACTACAGCCGGCATGTGATCACCAAAGCAAATATTAAAACACCGGACATTGATCCCGATTACATTCAAGACAAGGTTTATCTGATGAACCTTGAAGCCAACTTTATACAAAACCATAATCTAAAGACTGGAAATTTCCAAAGGGCATCCGTCTATTTTAAAAATATTGTTGAAAAATATCCAGGCCATGCCTTTGCTCATTTATTTTTATCAAAATCGTATGCGGGGCTGAGGATGGCAAAGGAGCTGGTTGATCATCACCATCATGCATTTCAACAAATCATTAAAACCGATGCCGCATGGAATAGATATGCGAATCATTTTTCACTAACAGCGGATTGTAAATAAGTGAGACAGGAAGAAAAATCTCAAAAAACTGTTCTTCATATTACGCCTCACCTTGGTGGCGGCGTAGGCAGTGTTCTTTTGAATTATCTGGCCAAAGCAAAGGTAAATTCCGATTTCAGGCATGACGTTTTGAGTCTTGAGTATGCCAATGAAAAAGCATGCCGGGCTTCTAAGACAACAGGATTTGCTCTTGCAGATAAAATGTCATCTGACCATGAGCGGTTATTGAGCAAAATCTCCAAGGCGGACGTTGTCTTAATTCACTGGTGGAATCATCCTTTACTGTACGCTTTTTTGGTGCGCGAGATACTGCCACCTGCCAGCATCATTTTCTGGAGCCATATATCAGGATTTCATGCACCATACGTTTTTAATAAACCAGCTCTCCATTACCCTGATTTATTTGTTTTCACATCGCCTCTGAGCCTTGATGTGCCAGAAGTTAAACAGCTTCCGGACGAGCGGCAAAAAATTCTCCGCGTGATCTGGTCAACAGGCGGAATAGAACATACGGCAGCCGTGCAGACCAAACCCCATGCGGGATTTAATGTCGGCTATATCGGAACAGTTGACTATGGCAAGTTACATCCGCATTTCTTAAAAATGAGCAGCAATATAGCGATACCGGATGTTCATTTCATTGTTTGTGGCGGTCCCAGCGAAAAGCAGCTACAGGAGCAGGCTGGTCAATACGGAGGCGCTGCGCGTTTCACCTTTACCGGCCAAATAAATAATATCAATGATTTTTTGGAAATATTTGACGTCTTCGGTTATCCTCTCGCTCCCTATCACTACGGAACATGTGAACAGTCGCTGGGCGAATGCATGGCGGCCGGTATCCCTCCCGTGGTGCTCGCAAACAGAACCGAATCCCTTATCGTCGAAAACGGCGTTAGCGGTATCGTTACGTCAGACGAGGATGCCTATACGCAAGCCATCGAAAGACTCTATCATAATCCGGATCTGCGGCAGCAATTGGCGGGGAATGCCCGGAAGGCTGCCCAAAAAACGTACTCTCTGGACATGATGGTCAACCGTTGGGAAGATATTTTTAATGAGGCGCTGCGCTTCCCTAAAACCCCAAGGCAATGGACAGGCTCTCGCCAGGGAAAGAATGTATCGGCAGCCAATATATTTATAGAATCCCTCGGCACCTATGGAAGGGAATTTAAAAACAGCCTGACTGCCCGAAACGAAAAATCAAGGAAAGCGGCGTTGGACAACATTAAGCAACTATATAGCTCTTCTCAGCTCTGGAGGGCAAATACACGGGGAACGGCCAATCACTATTCACTTTTTTTCCCCAAGGACAATAATCTCAAAATATGGCGGGATATGGCCACTGCGTAACTATAAAGGACATGCGCCATCGGCGATTTCTGAATACCAGAAGAAAGGACAAATATATGAGCGACGATAAATTAAGCCCCGCTGAACAATACTGCCGGGAACGGGATGAAAGAATTGAATCCTATAAACAAGACAAAAAGCTCACATCCATGACGGATGCTTACATAAAAGAATTAGCTTTCGCCAGATATAGCGCCAATTTTTCCTGGCTCGGCAGACCAATAATTCAGATACCGCAAGATCTCATGGCCATGCAGGAAATAATCTGGTCCATCCAACCCGATGCCATTATCGAAACGGGCATTGCCCACGGGGGATCCCTGATCTTTTACGCCTCTATGCTGGAACTTGTCGGCAAAGGAAACGTTATCGGCATAGACATCGATATTCGGGCTCACAATCGTGTTGAAATCGAGAAACACCCCTTTTACAAAAGGATTACCATGCTCGAAGGCTCAAGTATTTCACAGGATGTGATCGATAAGGTTCGGTCGCTCATCAATGGAGATGAAACCGTTATGGTCTGCCTGGATTCGCATCATACCCATGACCATGTGTTGCAAGAACTGGAGCTATACGCGCCGCTGGTCACCCCGGGAAGTTACTGCATCGTTTCCGATACCGGCATCGAGGATCTACCGCCGCATATGATCATTGATCGACCCTGGGGCAAGGGAAACAACCCCAAGACCGCCGTTTGGGAGTTTTTGAAACACAATGGCCATTTTGTCATTGATAAAGATATCGAGGCCAAAATTCTTCTCACGGCTGCACCTGATGGATATTTGAAATGTGTGAGATGAGGGGTAATGGGTTATAGGTGAGAGGGAAGTGGTGAGAGGATTTAAGGGGTTGAAAGTTTGGCAATGAGCGAAAGAGCTGGCTGTGGATATTTACAGGATAACCCAGAAAGGGGATTTTAGCAGGGATTATGGATTTAAGGATCAGATAAGACGAGCAGCAGTGAGCATAGCGAGTAATTTGGCAGAAGGTGATGAACGTGGATCAAATAAGGACTCTGTAAGATTTTTTTATATTGCCAAAGGATCATTAGCAGAAGTTCAAACCCAGTTAGAAATTGCAAAAGAAATTAACTATATAGATGAACAGCATTTCAAAGAGATAGATGAAAAATGCATCATTCTCGGCAAAATGATAGGCAGCCTAATAAAATCACGCTCCCATAACCTATTACCCATGTCCCTAATAAAACAAAACATTATCGCCAATTTCGGAGGCAAAGCTTGGACGGCCTTAATGTCCCTGGCCTTTGTTCCTCTGTATATCAAGTTCATGGGTATTGAATCCTACGGTCTGGTGGGTATATTTGCCTCTTTGCTGGCTCTTTTCGGTATCCTTGATATGGGTCTTAGCACCACATTGAACCGGGAGATGGCGAGGCTTTCAGCGCTGCCGGACAAGGCTCGGGAGATGCGCAACCTGGTTCGCACTCTGGAGTTGCCATATTGGGCAGTTGCTGTTTTTATCGGTATTGCTGTAATTTGCCTGTCGGGGCCGATTGCCCATTACTGGGTAAAAGCGGATAAACTTACGCCTGCAACAGTAAAACAGGCTTTAATGATAATGGGCGGCGTTGTGGCCTTTCGGTGGCCGGTCAGTCTTTATTCAGGCGGGCTGATGGGTTTACAAAAGCAGGTGCTGCTAAACGGCATTAATGTTTTTTAAACCCCAGACGTTTCAATGTGCGTTGTAAAACCCCTTGAACACCGCTGTCACTGACATGGTCTTTTGCAGATTGTGCGTCTTTGCCTCCATTGTGACCCAAGGCAGGAAAAATCCATTTGGGGTTGCGATGGGTTTTATAATATTTGCGTAAAGTCAGCAGGGTGATTTTCGGTAAAGGGACAGTCCGATCCATTGCCCCTTTTCCTGCATGAATATGAACAAACCCTCGATCGGAGAGAATATCCCTGACTTGAAGTGTCGTTGCTTCCCGGAGACGAAGTCCCAGGGAATATAACGTCAGGTAAAACGTATGACTTTGTAAGGTGGGAAGGGCATAAATAATCTTTCTTACTTCCTGAAGACTTAAAATGGTCGGAAGTGTCTGCTCACACTTCCATTTGATTTCATTAAAAATGTTCCAGGACCGGACAAGTGTCCGGGTGAAAAAATGCTGGATTCCCGCATAACTGATTCTCAATGTTGCGGCGCTCCAGCCGAATTCACTTTGACAACAAAGCCAATATTGACGCAGTTCCTCTTCAGTGATATCTTCTAATGGCTTATTGATAAAACGCTGTAAACGCAGTACTGAACTAACATAGGATTGAGTACTTCTTTTTGCATAACCGGCTAACTGGAGATCTTCCTTAAAACGCTTGATTAAATCATTCATGGTATCTTCCTTTCTTCTTTTAACCTTGTCGGGTAGAAGATACCGACCTGCAAGCCGGTAAGAAGATACCATGTGTCATTTGATCAAGCAACAGTGATTCAAGAGAGTTATTCTGCCGCGTAGCGGCTTACTTGAACAAATTGATTGATCTCTTGTATTGAAACACTATGAAAAACAGGCTACTGGGTACTCATAATGCATCAAGATGACCTCAATGTGACGGTTTCAGGTATTTGTAACCACCATATTCAGTGTTATGAATCAAAAAGGCCGGAATTTTTACCCTCATCATCATTGGAAACCGACATGGTGGGGAGTGATATCAAAATCAGAGTCAAAGGTAGATTCAAAGTCTGAAGTTAGGAGCCAAATGCATAGGCATTTAATTTTATAAATTTTACAAATTATAGATTAATAGAAATCGCTTTTATTCAGGATGGTTACAGCCAAATAAATATGTTTAAATACAATGCCATGAGGATGAAAATGGGAATCAAAGTTGTAATATTATGTGGCGGGATGGGGACAAGGCTTAAGGAGGAAACGGAATACCGGCCTAAGCCGATGGTTGAAATCGGAAACAAGCCGATTCTCTGGCACATAATGAACATATTCGCCTTTCACGGTTTTAAAGATTTTATTTTATGTCTTGGCTATAAAGGTGAAATGATAAAGGAATATTTTTTAAATTTTGAAATGCGAAATAATGATTTTACAATAAAACTATCACATCCGCAGAAAATCAAAATCCATAGCGAGCAATAAAATGATTGGAGGGTGACCTTAGCAGATACCGGAGCAAAAACCTTGAAAGGGGCTCGATTAAAAAAAATTGAGAAATATATCGATGATGATTTGTTCCTGATGACTTATGGGGATTGTCTCGGCAACATTGATATTCCGTCATTAATAAAATTTCATAGAAGCCACGGGAAAATAACTACGATAACAGGCATCAATCCGATTTCACGTTATGGCGAGATAAAATACGAAGGGAACAAGGTGATTCGTTTCAGTGAAAAGCCAAGAGATGCCAAGTCCCTTGTTAATGGAGGATTTATGGTTTTTAACAAGGGGGTTTTTGATTATTTGACCGATAAGGATGACTGTGACTTGGAGTATGGCCCATTTGAAAAAATGGCCAGTGACGGTCAACTTATGATATATAAACATGAAGGTTTTTGGGCTTGTATGGACACCATACGCGATATGGAATATTTAAATCAATTATGGGATTCAAACAAAGCAGGCTGGTTATTCAATTGATTAGTCAACTTCATAAATTTTATAAGAATAAAAAGGTCCTTGTTACAGGACATAACGGTTTTAAAGGCACATGGTTAACGATATGGCTTAAATTAATGGGAGCAGAAATTTGTGGTTTATCAGTAGAACCGCCGAGTCGCCCTAATTTCTATGAGTTATCAGAAATAAAACAGAATATTTTATCTTTTCATTGTGATATTAGAGATCTGAATTCATTAAAAAAAATTGTCACCGGGTGCAAACCGGATATTATCATTCATATGGCGGCTCAATCTTTGGTAAAAGAATCGTACAACAATCCAATAGAAACTTATTCAACCAATATCATGGGAACTGTAAACCTGCTTGAAACTGTTCGATCAGAAAATAATATAAGGGCGGTAATAAACGTAACAAGTGATAAATGCTATGAAAACCATGAGTGGATATGGGGATACAGGGAATGTGACCCAATGGGAGGATTTGATCCTTATTCCAGCAGCAAAGGATGCTCTGAAATAATAACTTCCGCATATATCCGGTCATTTTTTAATCAAGATTCAGCAAACGCAAATCGCGGTACCGCGGTTGCTTCTGCTCGTGCCGGCAATGTAATCGGAGGTGGGGATTTTGCCGCTGATAGATTGATCCCTGATATGGTTCGCGCGTTTTTAAAAAAAGAGAAAGTTTATTTGCGAAATCCTCAATCAACAAGGCCGTGGCAATATGTATTAGAACCCCTGGCAGGCTATCTGCTGCTGGCAATGAAACTGTATGAAGAAGGTTTTAAATTCAGTGGCGGATGGAACTTCGGCCCTGAGCATAGCGCCGTAAGGAATGTCGGCTATGTTGCAGACAAATTCGCATCCATGTGGGGTAATGCCGCCGGCTGGATTACAGACGGGTCATTGGATAAATTTCATGAGGCAAATTTCCTGCGAATGGATTGTTCAAAAGCCCGAAGTCTATTGGGCTGGCAAGCTAAATTGGGTGTTGATCAGGCATTGGAATGGACGGTTGACTGGTATAAGATATTCAGGGATGAACCAAACCAATTATTGGAGTTTTCAGAAAAACAGATAATGGCTTACGAGAATTTATTAAAATGAAATTCAAAAAGCTGCTATTAAATGGCGCTTTTATTATTGAGCCTGAAATTATAAAGGATCAGCGCGGTAGTTTTTACAGAGTGATATGTAGCAATGAACTTAAAACAATCGGGCATAATGAAAGCATCGTTCAGGTAAACCATTCAATCAATATGGAACCCGGTACGATCAGAGGGTTACATTTCCAGGTTCCGCCGAAATCTGAAATTAAAATAGTAAAATGCATTAAAGGCGCCATATTCGATGTTATAGTGGATATTCGCAGGAATTCAGCGACACTTTTAAAATGGCACGGCGAAAATCTTTCAGAGGAAAACATGAGGATAATGTATGTGCCAAAGGGATTTGCCCATGGTTTTCAAACCTTAAAACCACAAAGTGAATTAATTTATTTTACTACCGAATTCTATAGTCCTGAGTATGAAAATGCTTTTCGCTATAATGACCCTGAACTCAAAATTAGTTGGCCACTACCTGTTTCCAACATTTCAGAACGTGATCTTGCGCATCCGCTGATTGATAAAAGTTTTAAAGGTTTTGATATATAGAATTACTCCTTCTAAAGTTGAATTAAAGGCTTGGAATATGAATACCAAAAGTGAATTGCCTCTGGTTACGGTTGGGATGCCTGTATATAACGAGGAAAAATATATTGAAGATGCATTGAAGTCGATAATCAATCAAGATTATGATAATTTGGAGATACTCATTTCCGACAATCACTCAACTGATAAAACCGGTGTTATATGTCGGGGATATGCGGAAAAGGACCAGAGAATACACTATCATTGCCATGACAAGAATATCGGGGTAGCTGCGAATCATATCTATCTTACCCAAAAAGCTCGAGGGGAATATTTCATGTGGGCTGCCGGTCATGACAAGCGGTCTATAAACTTAGTGTCGCAATGCATTTTCCAGTTAGAAAATATTGAAACAGCGCCTGTCGCTTTTGGAACACCTGTCTGGATAGGAAAAGATGGTAAACCTTCAGGTACTTTTGCAGGTTGGTATGATACCCGCGGTCTAAATCCCGTAGCCCGCTTTTTCATGGTATTCTGGGGAAGCATGAATCCGATCCTCGGAATTTTTAGACGAAAAGATCTGCCTGATCTGAAAAGCTATGACTACGCAGGTGCTGACCTTGTTCTTTTAGCGGAATTGGCGCTAAAGGGGGGATTTATCCACGCAGCAAATACCAGTTTTTACAGACGCGAAACAAGAACGGTTAAAAATTATGATGAAAAAATCAAAAGATATAAGAGTGAAGAAACGCAAATAGCAAATACTTTTTTCTCTAAGTTGTTCCCTCTGGCCAAATTGCCGTTTGAATTGCTGAGAATTGTGCTACAGGCAAAAATAGGCATTCTGGAAAAAAGTTGTATCATTGCACTGTTAATCCCTTCATTCCCAATCAGATATATTCTGGGTAAAAAAGACCACATTGTCAAGTAATCAATTTTTAAACTTTACGGGATTCATGAAACCATTGATGAGTAGAGTATTACATATAACAAAACTTTTGTACACGCCTGTCTCGTTTTGCTTTATTCTTTATTTTTCATGGTTAAACAGGACTGTTCTGGTCAAACTATTCGACATTGCTGATTTCAGCTTTTTTGTAATCGCGGTATGCCTTTGGTGCTTGCTGCACCTGATATCACCTTTATCCCCTCAAATTATTTTTGCCAGTCTTGGTTCTAAAATAGCTTACAAAGATTTATTACGCATATATATTTTAAGACTTCCTGCGCGATATCTGCCTGGAGGGGTATGGCACACTGTGGGCCGGTTGTCTGATTATCATACTTTTGGAATTTCAAAAAAACATTTAACCCTGTTAGTGGTGGTAGAGACTTTTTTCCCCTGTTTGATCACGCTGTTCATCGGAGGTGGATATCTCTATTTCGCAGGTGGGAAAAACATGCTTACAGCCATAGAAGGATCGTTTGCACTCATCAGTCTGATCACATTGTTTTTGATTCCATTCGTTGCGAAATGGCGATTGTCTTCTATTTTGAATAATACCTTTATTTATTATTCATTGTTAATATTACTTTCAGTTTTTTTTTGGATAATTGCATCTTCCTCTTTTTTGTTTTACTACAATTGTGTTTCACTTGATACTTCTCCTATGTCATACATTCGTATAGCAGCAACCTATATTTTTTCTTGGGGGATTGGTTATATAAGCATCTTTGCGCCCCAGGGGATAGGCGTTTTTGAGGTTGTTGCAGGAAAAATAATGGCATTACCGATGTCGCTTGGAGGGGCAATTGCATTTCTCGCCGGTTTTCGAATAGTGGTATTGATGGCTGATATGCTTGTATGGGGTTTATATCGGTTTTTGAATTTATTCATGCGGGGCACCTGTACAAAAAAATAAAGGCAATATGATTAAAAATTACGCCAAAATTTTAAAAGAGTTACATTGATGAAACAGGATAAGACAAAGGAGTCCAAATGAGGGTACTGTTAATTGCGCCGATAAAACTTACTGGATTAAAAGAATCAAAAGGAACTATTCCAGTTCCACTTATTCATCTCGCAGCAATATTAAAAAAACATGGCCATGAGCCGTCCATTCTTGACTTTTCAACTCTCTCTGCAAAACTCGATACCTTCAATTGCGAATGGGCTCAAAACATACTGGAAGAAAAAATAAATCAGGAACAGCCAGACCTTGTAGGAATCAACTGTTTTAAAACGCTCCATTTCCCTTTTACTCAAAAAATCAGTGAAATAATAAAATCTCTACGCCCATCTCTTCCCATTGTGCTTGGTGGTACGCACCCGAGCCTCTTCCCAAAAGAAATTCTGGAACATATTGATAGCGTTGACTATATCGTTATTGGCGTGGGTGAGATCTAGATGGCTATGCTTGCCGACAATCTGCAATCAAAGAATACATCAAAATTCAGTAATATTCCATCTTTTGCCTACAGAAACGAGAATAGAAGCATCAGTTATAATAAACGTAGCGAATATATTGGTGATCTGGACTCTCTCCCAGAGCCGGCTTGGGACATGATCAATATTTCTGATTATTATGCTGATCACGCTACCTGGTACAACCCCAAAAAATTGAATTTTAATGCCTGCATACCGATTTTAACAAGTCGATCCTGTCCCTTTTCTTGTAATTTTTGTGCGTGCTATGCCACCATGGGAAGAAAATTTCGCAAACGCTCACCCAAGAAAGTGGTAGATGAAATCCAGATGCTTTGCTATTGTCCGGAATGTAGTACTCATTTGGGTGAACCAATAAAGCGTTATAAACGCTATATAGAAGACATTCCATCAGTTCAACCGGAAGTCACCGAGCATACGGTCTATGGTTATTGGTGCTCGACCTGTAAAAAGGTCGTTTATGCCAAAGTTGCCGATGCATTACCCAATGCCATGCTCGGGCTTAGGTTGGTTGTTTTTACAGCATGGCTTCACTATCTTATCGGCATCAGTGTCAATAATATTGTTAAAATGCTTTGTATTTTTGCAAACTTTAAAGTTTCTCCCGGCGGCTTAACGCAGGCATGGAAAAACTTGGCTTTTACTTTAGAGTCTATTTACAACGATATTGGTAAAAAGGTTTCGAATGCTGCTGTTTTAAACGCCGATGAAACTGGATGGAGAATCAATGGTATTACGCATTGGTTATGGTGTTTTGCAAGCCGAAAACTTTGCTATTATGTCATTGATAGAAGTCGTAGTTCCCCGGTTTTAAAAGAAGTTTTCGGAACAATATTCAATGGCATTTTGATCTGTGATTTCTGGGGTGCCTATAACAAGCTATCATCACCTTAAGGGTTGATGGTTCTATATATGTTTTTTCTATCATTTCCCTTTAGCGACTAAAATACTATCGATTTTCTTTCTATCGCCCCAAAAGGCCATAGGTTCATATTCAGGGTAGGGATAAAAGCCTAAATTCAGTTTAATATCACTTCCTGATTCAATAGTTCTTTTTTCAACCAATTTCCGTATTGAAACCGGTTCTCCTGAACAGATATTAAAAATCCCGTTCCCATGGTTTTCTGTTGCCAGTAATGCGGTGAGACGCGCTACTTCTTCTACTGGCAGATAGTCACGAAGTTGCTCTCCGCCGGACATATTGAAAACAGCGTCGCCGCGGGATATCGCAGAATCCAATTGAGAGAGAAGGGTTTTTTTATCCTGCCCGGCGCAGTACATATAAAAATAACGAAGCCAAGTTAAGGAATATTTTTCTCTTTTTTGCAATAGTAACAGATAACGCCGCAAAGAGTCTTTGGCAATGGCGTAAGAGATGATTGGTGCAGTATAATTGTTTTCAGACAATTCTCCATCTTGTAAACCGTATTCAAAGCAGGTTCCGGCAACTAAAACTTTCTTCGCGCCGTTACTTATTATATTTTTCAGAAAATTATAATGAGTTGGAAGTTCATTTTCAAAATGGGAAGAATTGTTAAAGTCATCCAAAGCACCCCATGCAAGGTGGATAACAATATCCGGCTTCCCTAAAATGAGGTACCAATTTTTTTCTGAAGATTTAATATCAAAATTGACTGTGTCGACCCCATAGGCTTCAGAGAGTGCGGTCAGTTTTGATCTGTCTTTTCCCGCTGCAGTTGGCCGGTATCCATTTTGAATAAAATCCTTAATGAGATGTGTTCCAATAAAACCCGTTGCACCGGTAACAAGAATTTTCATCTTATCCTTTGTCTCGTCTATCTTTATCATTACTTCGTCTTGACATATTTATCTCCTTCAAGCCTTTATTCGCCTCCATGTCAAACCACATAGCGAAAAGAGTAAACATATTTGCGCTCATAAAAGAAAACATTGCCGCGAGTGCATTAATTGGTGGTATATGTTCTATAGTAAACCAGAAATAAAAAATCCTGATGAATAGGCATATTGTCACCAACCCGAAAAAACCGCCTATGGAATAGAAGAAAATCAATGGATGGAAGTCACGAATAATATATTTTTCCTTCATACGCCAGAAAAACATTTTAAAAAGCAACCAGCCAAGAGTGAATATGATCTTTTTATATTTTATCCCTGATCTTTCACCCACATTATAGACTGGTTCAACAGGGACATCGGCGACTCGAAAATTATGTACGTTTAGTCGAATCAGGAGATCATTGGGTTGGCCGTATCTTTTATACATCTTGTCCCAGTCAACTGCATGGAGAGCCATCTTGTTAATTGCGGTATATCCGGATTGAAAATCTGCAATATGCCAGTAACCTGAGACGATTTTTGTCATCAAAGATAAAAAGGCGTTGCCAAAATACCTGACTTTAGGTATTTTTTTATAGGCCTCTCCTGTAAAAAGACGATTCCCCTTTGAATAATCAGCCCTTTCTTCAACAACAGGAAGGAGTATATCAGTTAGATTTTCCGGTTGCATTTGACCGTCTCCGTCCATCCTAACTGCAATATCGAAATCATTATCTCTTGCCCATTTATATCCTGTTGCAAGAGATCCTCCGCATCCCTGATTTGTTTCATGCTCCATTTGAAAGATCCGGGAATTTTCTTTGGCCATTTTCTCAACTATCTCGGCCGTACGGTCGGTACTGGCGTCATTTACCACAATAATCTTGTCTACCCAGTCAGGAATAGAAGTTATGGTTTTAGCAATCAGCACTTCTTCGTTATAGGCAGGAACAACAACAGCGACTGACTTTTCTTTATACACAGCAGCTCCTTATTCGGCCTTAAGTCTTAATTCACAGAAAATCTGAGGCCTAATTTCAGGGTAAGTGCCCTGCCTCCGGCCAAGAAAAACTACTGATCTGACCTGCGATTTTGTCGATCAGATCCTGAGCTTTATCTGAGAGCACTTCCTGAAACATCCCCTTCCTCACTTAACGATATATTGAAAAACACAGACCAGAACCGTTTCGTTATCGGCAAAAGCCCCCTCCTTGTCCTTATGACATTAATTAGCTCATCGTCAGAGTATATCTCTCTAAGCCTCTTCACGTCCTTTTCATCCCCGAAATCGAGGACCCTTGCTATGATATAATCCGCATGGCGCCCGGTATCTATGTCCTCTGCATCCCAGAAAAGGGTCGGATCAAAAATAAGTTTTGCATCTCTCAATTTTCCCATGCATTATCCTCTCCTATCAAACCCCACAACCTCCTTCCACCAGTAATAGACCCATGCCCCGTACTCCGCCAGAACCCAACAAATCTACCTTACCTGTTTCCACCATCCCTTTAATATTCACCGCAAAGGCGCAGAGACCGCAGAGAAAAACACTCATAAAACAGGTAAATAAAATACACAAATTATAGCTGTATGCTATATATAATGGTAGAGCGAAGCGATTTCATCATTCGATGTTGGATGTTCAAAAAAAAAGCAATTTAAAGCCGTACACAATATAACGTTATCCCGGATGTTCTTTTGTTACAATACCAGCAAAGATTCTGGGCAGTTCCTCTATCATATAAAGAGGGAGAGATAAAAGATCAAATTCAACCTGTACAGATTCTCCTCCTTGGCTGAGAGCGTGGGAAACATGCTGATATGAGGGTATGTTTAAATCAAAACGGACACCGACCCGGCCCTTTTTTTGATTAACAAATTGCTGGAGTGACTTGAGTGATCCGCTCTTGCCTGCCTTAACCTCAACAGGAACAATTGCTTGTCCTAATTGCGTGATAAAATCGATCTCAGCATTTCCAGCCCTTCCTTCGCGCAACCAGTAGGTCAAATACGGGCTTACATTGTTTTTTCCGATGTAGGCAAGGTGTTGAGCGATGAACTGTTCAGCCACATGACCTTTGTTGACAAATGACTTTCGCTTAAGTTCGTTCAATGATATCCACTGAACGCCGCAAATGGTATTCATCAAGCCACAATCCATGAAGAAAGGCTTAAATATTCGTCTGTTTATGGTAGCGCCAAGCGGCAAACCGGATGCATCCGTATGACAGGCTTTCATTATGATTTGTGCTTTTTCAAGCAAATCAACAGTCTTGCGTAGTTCTCTGGATTGCTCCTCGGGGTCTACACGAACGTACTTGAATTTCTCCCCGGCAGCCATCGGGACGTAGTTAAACACCTTATGAAGACGGAGCAGATCGGCCTGGGTTGCATATTTTGCAAAATCGTCTTTGTATGTCTCAATAATCGAGGCATGAACATCAAATACCGCATCAAGCGCATTAGTATCGATGAATCGCTGGGTTGCCTCAGGCATCCCCCCCACCAGGAACCAGACTCTTTGCAGTTCCAATAATTGGTCGTGAGCGGATTTAGGAAAAACCTCATGTGGGTGATAATTGTTTAGCAGATCGAGCAAAACACTTTTTTCCATCGCCGCCAGAGTCTCTTCAAAGGTTACGGGACCAAGGTAGAGGTATTCGACCCGACCCACGGGCATGGAAAAGGAATGTTTGGACATTGTAAATTCAAGTAGGGAGCCGGCTGAAATTACCGGGAGCTCAGGATAATCTTCATAGAAATATCGAAGGGTCTGAATGGCAATCGGCACCGCCTGTATTTCATCTAAGAAAAGCAACCCATCCTTCCCTGAAATCGGTCCCTTCCCACAGACAAATTCGAGTTCCCGAAGGATCTTTCCGGTATCCTGTGTTTTAAAAACCTCGACTAACGTTGGATACCGTTCAAGATTGACTTCATGGAGGGTCAATTTCTTATAATCAGCAAACTGCCTGACCAGAGTTGATTTTCCTACCTGACGGGCGCCGCGAATAATCAAGGGTTTGCGATAGTTTGAATCCAGCCAATCAGCCAGTTTTTTTTCTGCAATACGGTCCATTTTTATTGTGAATATGCTGAATAGAGGGGCCTATTTTATGCAAGTTGCGCTTATTATAATGACCTATTACCAATGATGCAAGCAAAATCGGGAGTATGCTGTTTTTATCGCTATTTTAACTCCAGCGTCCTTCAGACAAAACCCTGGTAAAAACGTTTTTCTGCCTCTGCTGATCTCTCCTGAGGAGTCAGTTTCAAGAAGGCTTCAATCATTTCAAACCATTTTTTTTCCATCAAATGTGACATAAATGGCTCCTTCTTTGTATTGAACGACTTGTACAATTTCTCGAATGCTCTTTTGTCTAATGTTTGCACCTTGATCTGGATTTTCCTCAGAAATTCAGGCCAACAACTCTGAGGCTCTGTGTACTCTGTGAGAGACAAAGCTTTTGGACATGGATCAAGAAAGACCTTTTTAGGGGTGGCTATTAACTACACCCACCCACTCTATTTCAGAGAATTGTCGTCCATATCTGGAACTCGATTCAACCAATATCCCGGCTTACGCTTATTATGCGCAACCGCAATGATACGAATGTGATCCGGTTCAATGGAATATATGATTGAATATGGAAATATCGATAAAAGATGTCGCCTAAAGGGTGCTCTTAGTACACGGTATCGGAATGGTGTCTCGGCAATATTTTGGATAGCAGATTCAACAACGAGGTGAAAACGACGACCCAAGACGTGTTATCAATCCTCGTAATACTGAACAGCCGCCAGAAACTCAGCCTGGGCTTCAGGGTCAAAAATAACCAACGTCATCTCAGCATCCGATCAGCTTCGGAAAACACTTCCTGTGCAGCAACGCCTGGTCGCTTACCTTCCTTGTATTCTTGATAACGACGTTCAGCCTCGGCTATCCAGGCAGCATCTATGTCTGTGAGTGTATCTTCGTCAAGAGAACTCAGTAGGCGGTCAGCCAAAAATGCGCGCTCTTGGACAGAAAGCCTAAGGGCTTCATGTTCTATTTTTTTCAACAAGTTTGACATGGAACAACACCTCCTTAACCATTTCTTCTGGTTATAACGGATTTTGGGGAGTATCAAATTTATAGCTTAAAATCAGACTGATATCTGGATAATGCAATGAACAAGTGTAACGTGCCTAAAGTGATCTAAAGTGCCTAAAGTTGAGGAGTCGCTTCGCTCCACCATTTTATAAAATTGATAGAATTCAACAACCCTGGCCCAGACCGATCACCAATACGCTATATTCAAAAGGCAGGTTTGCAATGATCTATAGCCGATATCAATATACATGGACGAGTCGCACCAGGGCGGGCTTTAGCTCACTTTAGATCACTTCAAACTTTAGTTCACTTTACTGTCGCGACTAATTAGATACGATAAAAACAGACGATTCGTAATAGCCTCCCCAAAATTCGATATAATCAGCATTTCTTTATGTATTAAAAATATCAAAATTTCTCTTAATTCCAATAATTGATTTTTGAAATTAAATATAGGAAATAACAATCCATTGTGTCAAGAAAATTGCCGGGACCAATATTGTTGTTCGGGATTTTCTTTTATTTCACCATATTTTCCATGTCTTTTCCGAGCCGAAATAATGCAAGAGGGAGCGGTTCTGTGTGTATGCCCATAATTTCTCCATATCGTTGTGAACAGGTTAAAATGCGGCTATTGGAATATTTGGCAACCTGTTTAAGATCTTTGGAGCGTATCTGGTCAGTCCACTTAACTTCTACCGGCCAGAAACGGTTATGGCTAACATAGGCCACATCTACTTCTCCCTTTGCTTTAATGTAGTATGTTGGATAATGCCTTGAGTAATGGCATGCTACGCACGATTCAGCCAGTCTGGAAGACCATTTCCGGTCTGAAAGAGCAACTTCAATCTGTATTTTATAGGGATCTTCAACTGAGGTTAACCAGGCGCGTATTGCATGGAAAATAAATGGATCGGTAAACATCATTTTGCGGGCCTTTTTCGGTGATGCTGATAGCTTGTCTTCTAAAATAGCCGCCTGAACAAATGCAACATCCATTGATTCCAGCAAGGCAACATAATCCGCCACTGTCTTGGGATGATCGATGGAAAGGTCTTTTGATAATGCATTCCATGTAACCTGGCTCCCATAACGATTAACAATTGCATTCAGAACTTCGCGCAGATAATGCTCCTGTTTACCCCTTTTTAAAACATCGCCTCTAATCCAGTCGCTGTATGTGTATAAAGTGGAAGGTTTTATATATCCATTTTTCTCCACATCATTTATAGCCGTAAGGAATCCGCCATGAGCCAGGTAACTCTTAAACTCTTCAAACAGTCTGCTGATCAACGGAGATTTTTCCTCAATATCAGGGCCGGACAGGAGTTCCAATTCATCCCGGCAAAAACGCTTTTTTAAGTTAACAAATTCAAAAAAATTAAGGGGGTAGAGTAAGAAATCGACGATGTCTGCTTCCCCTCGCCTACCCGGAAACCGCATACGCGCTTCTTTGATGAGTACTGTATCTGAACCGGTGAGCATCAATATTATATGTTCTAAGATACCGGCATCGGCCAGAAACTTTATCCCTTTGTCCCAACCGCGGATATATGTAACCTCATCAAGCAGCAAATAGCACATCTCGTTGCCAGGCATATCTTGAACCGTTTCTGTGACAAGCCTTACCAGCGAATGGTGATCATCTATAAGCTCACCGGTGAAATAGACTATCCTGGATGGATCGATATTTTTTTCAAGAAGCTCTGCCATCCACTGCTTTAACAGGGTCGTCTTGCCTATCTGTCGTCCACCGCTGATCGAATAAATACCGGGGGTTTTGACTATAAGACGGTCAAGAAGCGGAAAGCGATAAACAAGCGCCTGATTCTTAAGCTGTCTCAAATGAGGATCAAGGCTCGAAAATAGAGACCTGTTTTCCAAATGAGTATTATGCGGAGAAAAACGAATATCCATATTTTTTTAATCTGAGAATTTATAATAAATGGTGATTAAATTTATTCAATGGCTATTATACATATTTAGGGAATATCGTCAAGTTAAATAGGACGAAGATATACACAGATAATATTGTTGTTTTGCTATTTAAGAATCTTGGCAATCTGCCTGCCCCGTAGGTTCGGGAAATCGTATGGGGTGTTCACCTGCCCGCTCGTGCCACAGGCCGCCTCGCCTTGCTTGGCTGGCTGGCGAGCTTGCATGGCAGGCGGGTCTTGTGTCCAAAAAAGGAAATTCCTATATTATCAAGATTCTATTAACCGGGAAATAACTTTGAGCTTATGATTTTCATTTTTGCCAGTCGAAACAAAAAGGCCGTGATCAAACACCCGAAACCGTATTTTATACTTCGGAACAGTTTAATTGATGAAGCTTCAGGAAAATACTTTGTCGGGCAGCTCACTTCGGCAATGGTGTGGCCGGACCAGACGATCTGGGCCAGCATCTGATTGTCAAAAACAAAATCATCAGAATTTGCTTCAAGCGACAACTTTTTCAACAGCTCCCGCGAAAAGGCCCTGTAACCCGTATGGTACTCTGAGAGTTTCGCACCAATCAGAACATTTTCTATAAAAGTAAGAAAGCGATTGGCAATGTATTTCCAAAGCGGCATCCCCCCCTTTAACGCATAGCCTCCGAGAATCCGTGAGCCCAGAACACAATGATACAAACCGTTTCCGATCATGGAAGCCATGGCAGGAAGCAGCTTGGGTGTATATTGATAATCCGGGTGAACCATAATAATGATATCACCGTTGGCTTCTAATGCAAGCCTGTAACAAGTTTTCTGGTTGCCTCCGTATCCTAAATTTTTCTCATGTGTGTATACCAAAGTATCGGGCAATGTTTTTGCGATGGACACGGTTTCATCCTGACTTCTGTCGTCCACCACAATAATCAGATCTGCTATCTCCTGGGCCATAACCTCCTCGTAAGTTTTGCGCAGGGTTTTTGCCGCATTGTATGCGGGCATGACAACAATCACCTTTTTATCTTTAAACATTCAAACTTCCTATCCGGCCGGCCGCATAAATCGGCATATACAACCGCGAGCCGTGTGTCTTTACATTCAAAGCACTCAGGACAATACTGGGATGATTAAAATTGCCCATGATATGGCTTTAAAAAATATCCCATATTTATTCCTTCCCGTACGCCTGGTTTCAGGTGTCAAGTTTCAGCGCCTCTGTTCATCATTCCTGACACCTAACCTTAAGATAAAGTCCATATTTCAGGCCCTACTCTCTGGCGTTCTCAATAGGAAAACAGCTGTCGGGATGGCCTCTATTGTATGTCCGGCAATTTCTGTTTTAAACCACATTACACTGTTTAAAAGAATTGCTTTTGGAGGAGTATATTTGGAAAGAAATGAACGATACCCTCGGCTTATAGTTATCCGTTTTAGATTTCCGGATTTTACCTCTATGCTTTGAACCGGTTTGACGCCTGATATTATGAAATCGACTTCAGCGCCTGACTTGGTCCGCCAGTAGTTAATTTTGTGAGACATAAGGCGGTTTCTGAAAACATGAGAAGCAACGATTCCTTCTATGATCTGACCGGTGTCAGAACGTGTTTGCAAATTGCTAAAACTCCCCATGGCAAGATTGCGCATGCCCGCGTCGGCAAAATATATCTTGGGCATCTTGCTTAATTCTGTTCTGGGATTTGAAAAAAAAGGCGTTAAACGTTTTATAACAAACGTTTCTTCCAGGTAATATATGTATTTTGTGACAGTTCCACGGTTGAGGCCGAGCGTGGAAGCCAGTTCCTGTATATTAACAAGTCCGCCCTGCTGTACCGACAATAAGGTTGCCAGCTTTCGAAATGCAGGAATATTTTCTACCTTCAGGAATCCGGCAATATCCTTTTCAAGGTAGCTTGTAAAGATCTCATTGAGTCTTAATCCTTTTTTTTCAGGATCATCTGTTAAAACCGGCACTGGATAACCTCCGTATATCCCGTAGTCGAACAGGGCATCATTCAGAGCACCTATGTATATACTATAATTTCGAGGATCAAGAGTAGGCAGTGAAGATAAAGCCGGCAGAGTATTCACATATTCAGAAAATGAGAGAGATTCTATATGGAAAATCTGCTTACGCCCTGTCAGAGCTTCATGTGTTCTTGTACGAATATCCAGTGATGATGAGCCGGTCATTATAAATTTTATTGGAAGCCGCAGGTCATGAAGCCCCTTTATGAATATACCCGGATCAGGAAGACGTTGCACTTCATCAATAAATACAAAAATCTTCTGCTCTCTATTCACATCCAGAAAGCGCAGAAAACGCCCCTGATCTTCCAGAAATTCCGAAATTCCGGCAAGATCAAGATTAAAGTAGTAAATGCTATCAGGCACGGCACGGCCGGTTCGAATCAGCCAGTCAATCAACTGATAAAGGATACTGGTTTTCCCAACCTGCCGTGTGCCGGAGAGAATTAAAATTTCAGGCTCATCAAGCCATTTTAACAATTCCCCGGTGACAGATCTCTCGATCCCCGGGACATCCCAGTTTCGGCCTGTTCGCCAAGGATTTGAGAGGTTGAATGTTGTTATATCCATAAAAACAACCCTGCTAAAGTTATAGATCTATATACATATAGCAGGAGATTATGTCGTCTGTAAACATTTTTTATAACATAAAATCAGGATAAAGCTTCTTGATATTAAAAACAATAGCACCGATGGTCGCTGCTTCATTGTATGCCGGGATGATTATCGAAACTTCTGTCTTATCCATCTTCAATTCCATTAGTGAGGGCTATCTCAAACTCCCTTAGATGAGTTTCAAAAAAGGATCTCACGCTGTCCCATCTCCATTCTTCGCTGTTTTTCAACAAAGTTGGATAAGGGTCTTCCTGCGCATCTTGAAAATAGACGAGGCTTTTCAAGACATGATAAAGGTTAATACCCACGCCTTTAAAACGATTCAAAAATAATGCGCACAATTCTCTTATATCTGACTTCAACATGATAACAGCATAGACATCATAAAAATCCTTCTTGGCCCCTCGTTGGGACATGGTTTTAAGCTTTTCCGCAGCGACATCCTGCCACGCAGCTACCTGAATGCCACGCCATATCCGAGGCGGAAAGCAGAGAGGAACATCGTAGAAAAGGAAGGATAACCTGACCCCATTTTTCACACAGTGCAGGGTTTCTGAACGAATTGATGAAACTTTATCCGGCAGAATTCTGTTTTTTAGCTCTTCGGCATCAAATGCCTTGTCAATAAAGAAATCAAGGTCTTCGGAAACTCTGTGGCCTAATTGCAGGGCAAGTGCCGTGCCCCCGGCAAGATAAAAGCTATCTAACTGAACTGCAAGTTTATCAATCAAATTAAGGGCGTTCTGTGGAAGCACGTCTTCGATCATTTTTTAACTCCGGAAGTGTGATATTAAAATATACCGACCAAAAACGCCTGGTCATGCTCAACAGTCCCCTTCTTTCTTTTACAACCCCAATTAATTTTTCATCCGTGTATATTTTCCTGAGTATCTTCAAGTCGTTTTCATCCCCAAAATTCAGAACCCTGGCAATGACATAGTCAGCGTGCTGTTCTATATCCACTGACTCAGCATCCCAAAAGAGGGTGGGGTCAAATAATCTCTTGGCATCTTTTATTCTATTCATCTTGATATCAATCAATGTCTTTCACTCTCTGACAGTCTTTTATTTCTTATCGCTATGTTAACGCCAGCGTCCTTCAACCAAAATTCTTGTCAAATTCTTATCCTGCCGTATCAACCGCGCAATATCCCATTTTGCCAATATCTTTTTTTTCGTCTCCGCAAAACAAGAGTATGTCAATATCAATTGTCGTTCTGGGTATACCATGCATAATAACGGCTTCTCCACCGACGATTGCGGCAAGCCGTGTAACATTAGCCTGTTCAGAAAAACTATCAATGCATTTTGTGACTATTTTTAATAAGCTTTTCATACGCTTCTTCCGGTGAAATATCATACAGTTGTGCCATCCACTCTAAGCTCTCATCCAGGCGCTTTTCTGCCTCTGCCGATCTCTCCTGAGGAGTCAGTTTCAAGAAGGCTTCAATCATTTCAAACCATTTTTTTTCCATCAAATGTGACATAGTTCTTTTAATCCACAGATCATGCGCAGATTACCCCGATTAAATAGAAAAATGAAATGCCCAAGTTAAATACGCTGCGCTCATCTTCTATAAATAATTTAACAGGGCAGGCCCCGGTTAAATAGTCCTCTATCTTTGATTAAATGGCTTTAAGATTTAACAGAGTAAAAATTGAACGGGATAAACATTTCATAGGGCAGGCACGGATTTTCGTGAGTTATTGGGTTATATTTTAACCCTCGTTTGGATAACTCATAACAGAAACAAACTCTGGCCCTTCTTCGTGCCTTACTGTCTTAGTAGCTGAACTATATTACAAAAAAACGGGCTTTGGTGTCAAGGGAATTGCCGGGACCAATATTGTTCTTCAAGATTCTCTTTAATTTTACCATATTTTCCATGTCTTTTCCGAGCCGAAATAATGCAATGATTTACAATGTATACTGATTAAATTTGTTCAATAGCTATTATGCATATTTAAAATATGAGGTTAGCGAATGATCTCGCCTTTCCACAAATCACGCAGGAAATTTCTATACGGCATTATGTGTATCCGTCCATGAATTCTCTCTTCCCTCTCATTGCATACAACCAACGCCTTCCGTGGCAAATATTCCTCTATAAAGGCGTTCAGTGGCTGTAAATCCCTTTTCTCGATACGGGTTGAGCCCTTTACTTCGATTGCAACTTCGCCACCACCCAGCACAAAGTCGACCTCCATGCCTGATTTTGTCCTCCAGAAATTAATTTCATAATCGATTTCATTGTAGGAATTATAAGCTGCAATCTCCATTAAAATAAAATGCTCAAATGCTTTCCCGAACAATTCACCCTTCTCTTCCTCAATATGCCGTTTTGTGACAGCACCGGCAACTCCTACATCAAATAAGTAAAATTTTGGCGCCTTGCTGATGACCTGCCGGTTTTGCCTCCTCTTAAAGGGTTCTACCATAGCGCCTAAAAGCGTATCCACAAGGATCTGGTAGTACTCTTTTACAGTTTTGGAATCTACCCCGCAATCACGTGCTATATTGGAATAATTTGTAAGTTCTCCGTGAGAGTACGCCATGGCATCAAAAAACCTGGAAAATGAAGGAATGTTACGGGTTAACCCCTCATCAAAAACTTCTTCTTTCAAATAATCCTGTGTATAGGCTCTCAAAGATTTTTTATAGCTTTTCTTAAGATAATGATCCGGTATCATACCACGATTTAATACTCTTAACAGATCCCAGTTCTCCAGTTCAAACGTAACAAATGGAAACATCTCATAACGCCATGCCCGGCCCCCAAGAAGGTTAGCCTTTCCTCTCTTCAGCTTTCGAGCGCTTGATCCGCACAGTATAAAGCTCAAACCTTTATTTTCGATCAGCCAGTGCACTTCGTCTAAGATTTGAGGAATCTTCTGCACTTCATCCAATATCACCGGGTATTTCAGAACATCATCCTTTGCTATCAGCCGTTCCCTCAAAAGAGCCGGTTTTTTGGAGAATTCAAAAAACAGATCGGTTTGAAGAAAATCATACACAAGGCTGCCTGGAAACCTTGCTTTCAGATAAGCCGATTTTCCTGTCTTTCTTGGCCCCCATAAAAAAGCAGACTGCCTTGGCGGAAGATCGATATTCAGGATTCTCTTGATATTTTTCATTTTAGTACATCGTTCCAATTTAGTTAAACTAATTCGGAATATATTGCAAACTGGTATGGCAGTCAAGAAGGAATATCATTTAACAATCTTTCCAGCCGGCCGGCCGCATAAAACAAAATATACAACCGCGAACCATGTGTCTTTACATTCCAGGCGCCCAGTACAATACTCTGTTACAAAAAAAAGCGGTCAAGTAAAGCTTCTACAGCGAGCAGCGCAAAGGCCAAAGATCAATACTTCAAAGGAATATGAGACCTGTAATGAGCAACTTAGCCCATTTGGCGGGCTGTGTCCAATTCTGCTAAAGCATGACTAAATGGCAGATAAAGAATTCTTAAGTTAAAGTGGTTTAGTTGTTAATTATTTGATCAAGTGACAAGGAAGATAACAGGAAGAATGTTAACCCTTTTTTATTTGGCAAGAGTTAGAATAGTTTCAGCAAAGCTATGCTTATGGAGGTTTGAGCTATCATTAATCCAATGATCCATTTTACCAATCGGATTTCTAAATCTTTGATATACTCTTTGGTAGCTAACCCCTCTTTGCGTGATTCATCTATTATTTCAACAAATTCATTTGCTTTTTGGTCTTCAAGCCCAAGGTCTTTTAAGATAGGGTAAAGTTTTGCTAAGGTAGCCATGTTATTATTTCTCCTTTTTACATTTTAAAAATAATATATCATTTACACTATGTAAAGCACTAAATCATAACGTCTCTATGATTGCATATGTTCGGTAGTACCTGCAAAACAATGGAGGTTCGAAAAATCAGTTATTTACGAGGCGTTGGGTAATCCCTTTAAAGCAGTGCGGGTTTAGAAATACTGCCATGTTTTACTTTGTAAACCCCTGATTTTGCACTATGTGCTGCAAGAAGATATGATATGTAACTTATTGAAATTATTGACCCCCACTGTTTTGTATGGACTACCAGGTTCTGGGTCGTACAGTGCATTGAACTATGGTTTAAGGAACGAGGGCGAAATATTTACTGATGGAATCTAAGCCAGTCCCCGATATAAACTTATAAACTGAAGAGCGTATTCACCATAACTATGGAAAATAGTCTTGACAATATTCCAGTGGTATGGATAATAAGCACAATGGAACGATTAATTGGTAAATATATATTTGATCCTGAAATGACAGCGGGAAAGATGATCTTTCTGACCGGTCCCAGGCAGGTGGGAAAAACTACCTTCGCTCAGAACTGGCTTAGATTTGTCGGCTCGGAAGATACATACTTCAACTGGGATGACCCATCATTAATGGTAAAGTACAAAAAAAATCTACTCTATTTTCGGAACATTATCGATGAGAAATTCAAGAATGATCCCGTTCCTTTCGTGTTTGATGAGATTCATAAACATAGGGAATGGAGGAATATTCTTAAAGGTTTTTATGACATTAATCGCGAAAGAATGCAGCTTCTTGTTACAGGTTCCGCCAGGCTCGGCTATTTTCAAAGGTCTGGGGATTCACTGGTTGGACGATACTTTTCCTATCAGCTTTTTCCATTGGGACTTCCAGAGGCTACGGCTGATTTTTCTCATATTCTCGATAATGGTGAAATTTTTGCTGACGGCAACCTTTTGGCAGGACGCGCGAGGGAAGCTAAAATACAGGAGGCGGATGAAGCCTTTGAAAACCTGTTGAAATTTGGAGGTTTTCCAGAGCCGTTTCTCAAAGGCACAGAAAAGTTTCATCGAAGGTGGCAGAATAATTACAGAAACCTTCTGACAAAAGAAGACGTGCGTGATCTTTCACGGATTGCAGACATTAAAGGCCTTGAAACGCTGGTAGAAATCCTTCCTACAAAAGTCGGTTCCCAGATTAGTATTCCGTCATTGAGCGAAGACCTGGGGAAAAAATACGATACCATAAAGAACTGGATAGATATATTGCAAGGTCTTTATCTGGTTTTTACTCTACGTCCCTGGCATAAAAAAATAGCACGGGCAATAAAAAAGGAGAAAAAACTTTATTTCTTTGATTGGTCAATGCTGTCTGAACCCGGAGCTGTTTTTGAAAACCTTATGGCAGTTAGCCTTATACGCATGTCGGCAAGGATGACAGAAACCGGTCTGGGGAATTTTGAAATCCGGTATCTCCGTGACAGGGAAAAGCGGGAAGTCGATTTTGTTCTGGTGAAAGACAATCATCCAGTTTGCCTGTTTGAGACAAAGGATAACGATACTGATATTAGTAAAGCAGGAAGGTTTTATGGAGAAAAACTCAACATTCCATTTTACCAGATTGTCCGCAATGCCTTAAAAGTTGAAACATTTCCTGGAAACTGTTTTGTAATCCCGGCAAGTAATTTTCTTATGTTAACAGGATAATTTGTTTAAAGAAATTTACCGGCATTATGCCCCGTACTGGAATTTTACTTCTTTTCCGCTTTAATCAATAAGACCGCCGAAGATCTGGAACTATTGGAGGAGTTGTGGATGTTAATTATCTTCCTGTAAAACAAATTTCACCCCCTGAAAATGAAACAAAATTTGTAACAAAGTCAATGCATAAATTGATTTATCGCGTAATAAAGTAAAGGTAATCCACAACTAAGGGGACATATCTTAAGTTAATGACTCGGGTTTTGCTCCCTTTAAATGATCTAAGACCAGTTAATGCCTTAGTAAGTGGTTGTTATAATGAATATATGTTGTTTGCGTTAAGGTTGATCTCCCTCCTTTGGGCTTTGTGTCTTAGTGGCCTTGTTTTCCATGTCATCCATCAAGCAAAACCACCAGATCAACAATATTTTGAGCCATAACCTCTTCATAAGTTTTGCGCAGGGTTTTTGCCGCGTTGTACGCCAGCATGACAACAACCACTTTTTTGTCTTTAAACATATACATTCTCCGGATAAAATTTTACTCTTTTATTCGAATATCCCATACTGCATAACCGTTATGTACATAAACCGGTTTCCAGAATTTCTTTTCAAGACGCATAAATCGCCTAATCTTATCTGATGAAAAATTATCCTTCAAATAATTGTCCACCAATTTCGTTCTCATCATTATATGGGTAACGTTCAAAGACTGTATATATTTTACAAATCTTTCTTTGCTCGATGAACTTCTTATCATCAGCTTCAGGGTCTTCATCCCAAATGAAGGTTCATTTTTATAATTTTTGTCCAGATAATATCCGCGTCGTCCCAGAAACATTGTAAAAATGACGGCATCTTCAGGCAGACTGGCATTGACATATTTCACGGCATCATAATGT
>Ga0208648_1000616_pt1 | contig 34157 bp, 31 predicted proteins | sample AntAceMetag02UKL_FD_184772 | JGI IMG/M metagenome (GOLD analysis project Ga0208648, IMG submission 184772) | Saline lake microbial communities from Ace Lake, Antarctica - Antarctic Ace Lake Metagenome 02UKL (SPAdes) (version 2) | ecosystem: Environmental > Aquatic > Non-marine Saline and...
TAGCAATTCGTCTTAATTCATTAACAGATATGAATAGTGCATAATCCCAGAGAATTGAGGATATCTGACGGGATATCGAGTGAGGACCTTCGCCATGTAGCCACTTGACCCATTTCATGCGCATTTGCCGAAATGATTCCCCTTTAGCTTTATCGGAGATATCACATTGATCAATTGGGTATTTGTACATAAATATATCATTCATATCTTAAAACTATAACGCCCGGTTTCACAGGACGCGACGTTTTTTAGCGTTCCTGTGCAAACCGATGTTAGCCTGTTTTTAATTGACCTAAATAGAATCACTCAAGTTTTGTTTTCCATGTATCGTACACAGACTTAAGTTCTTCCTCCCAGAAATGTATCTCAGCACCTTGATTTTCTGAATCCAATCTGCGTAAGTGACGAGCTAGTTCAAAAAATCCAGGTCCAGGTTTGCCTGAAAGATTCACAGCACCCGCACTTAGCATGGGTCTGCCAGCATTAACCTCATCTTCGGATATCTCCCCCAAAAGATGACCGATCTCAGATCCCATGTAATTTCCAGTTAGTGGTAAACAAAGTATCTTCGCAATCTCTTGATAAGTAATAGTACCACGGAATTTTGCTGCTGTGATAAGTTCTGAGAAGATACGGAAGTATTCGGGTTTACCTCGATATTTCGGTTCGATAGTAATCATATATACCTCCTGCTAATGTCGTAAGGCTAACGCTAAGCTAACCGGCGCAAAAGGGTGGAGGGAGCGCAGCGACCGGAACCCTTTTGCGCCCGAGTTCAGCGCCGGGTTATGTTGTTAAGTGTTTTATTTTTAAGCCGTTACCATTTATTTTTTTTACACCTTTGGCAACGACCATTCTATGGCATAATTTATAATTTTTTTCAAAGCACATAAGAGCTACATTTTTACCATTACATAGCATCTGATTGATTTCTGTAAGTTGCTCTTTATGGTTTAATACAGATTTAGCCATAGCCTTAAAGAATGATTCATAATTACCGTCTTCTTTTAGTTTATCTCGCAGTCTTTTATCTGCTCCGAGTTCACGATAATTTATGTAATCAATATTCTTGCTGGATAAAAATTCAGATAGGGTAGATTTTGAAAAGCCTTTTTTTCTGCTTAAAGGAAGATATCTGACATCAGCAACAACTGTAATTTTATTATGCTTTAAATATTTGAAAAAATCATTCTGATTTATTCCTTCATAACCTATTGTATACAAAACAGTTTCCATTTTATCACCTTGATTTTAAAATAAATCTAATTGAGTTTTTTTAGGTGGATAAAAGAAGCCGAGAATACAAAATATATGCTGACGTTTAGCCACATTACCAAGTATCAAATATGTTTCTTTTTTGGGGCTGCAAATTTCATTGACTTTCATTTCAATTTTATTTTCCCATCCCCTATTGTTTTTCACATTTTTATACAATTGTGCAAATTCCCAGTCTAAAATGCTCATTACGTGCCCTTTGCATTCTAAACCTTCACACCGAAAGTGCAATATGAATTTGACAGGCAATATTTCAAGGTCTTTCTTAGCCTCAAACATATCCAACTGATTCATTATTGAGTTTTTCTTTTTTAAAGTCTGTTCTATATCACTTTCCGGTTTTGATTCAATGCTAAATTTGGTTAGTTCTTTAAGCTTTACAAGACCGAGAGATATACCTGAATTCTTCTGGGTTTCATATAATTCCTCTACGGAACTATAAACATTTTTCTCATCTAAAACCCATTCCTTTCTTTCATCCCAATATTTTTTTGTTTCAATTGTATCGCCAATTTTTATAGAATCTTCATAAATATTATAGCTTTCAGGTCTTGAGTCAGATGCCGCTTTTGAAAGTTTTACATTTAGCCATTGGTATTTTGAAAACTGATATTTTCCCTCTAAATATCTGTATCGGATGGGATATAATCTTATCAACTGCTTATTTTCTGCTAAGATCCCTGCTGTACAAACTGTTTCAGTATATTTAGCGCTGTATTCGGGGTAAGTCTTAACCAGAATCAAAACAGCACTTGTTTTCAAGTTATCTCCTTAATTTTTATAAAATATATAAACAACATAACGCCAGCATAAGGCGCGGCGGTTTTTTGCCGTCGCACTTAATGCTATTGTTCTGGCTTTGTTAAATAAAGGTAACTCTGGTTGTTATTCTTTTTTAACCAACGCAGATACCCCTCCAATTCGGGACCACCTAAATTGATCGTATATTCAACTCCAAGAATGGCAATCACTGCGTAGTACTCTCCGCTATCTGAAGATAAATGTGAGGGGATGAATAGAATGTCCCACTCATTTAGAACTTGATAAGCTTCTTCAATATCATCCTTGAATTGATGCTCTGCGGAGTAAATCCTCCGTGTGTGAATAGGCCACACAAATCCTGGTTTGCCTCTTCGAACGTAATCACGTAACTCATCAAGTTCTTTCTTATTGACTATCTCCTCGTTCCAGCCATCTAATTCTTGACAGCGATAAGATAACACCTCCAAGCCAATCTTCCCAACAAACCTTGCTGTTTCGTAATTCAGATTCGGATCACCTGAAAATGGGATGTAAAGGCTTCCATGCCTCTGGGAGCGTAGTGTTTGAATAAACATAGTTTCATCTTCATTTTGACTGGCCGAAAAATTCAAGCCATCACTATCAAAAATAAGATCTACTTTACATTTGCTCTGAGGATGAAATCCTTGGACAACCGGAATGCGACCTCTTCGACTCGGAATTTTCATTTCAAATCGAATCCGCTTACCGTAATCGGAATTCATGAAAGGTGCTTCTACTTTTCGTGACAGGTAGTTGTTACAAGCACCACATACCCATCCACGAGGTAGGGTGTAATCTGTGTTCCCCAGTGACTCTGGTATAATATGCTCAACTGAGACACTGGAGTCAGAGTTTTTTTTACAGAAGATACAGTTCATTATTTTAGATGCAGAACGCATTTCTCAGCCGCGAGGGAACCGAGTCGGCTGAAGAAAAAGGTTATGTTTTGTTTTTCAATCCAAGGTGTCTTCTGATTGCGTTTTCTTTTTTATCTGCTGCGTCATATTCGGTGGTATTCGAAAATCCAATAAGATGACGCGCTGCTTCTTCTGGCCGATAACCTTTTTGTCTTAAATAGCCCAAGTACCATACTGGCAGTTCCTGTATTGCTGCGGAAAGCTGGGCAGATGATCGTCTATTTGCAAGGACACGTTCTTTGTAAAGCGCCTTCATATCATCATTTAACTTTTCAGCATTTATAACCTGAGCGTAATAGATGAAATCCATCAATATTTGGTTTCGAATATTTCGAAATCGTAAAATCGGTTGCATATTAAATGTCGCAAACCAATAACCAAATGCACCGGCTAAGATACCAATAATTGCGGATAATAAACCCACATTCATACTTTACTCCCGTAAAACATAACATTTACATATCAGGCAATTTCGCCTGATATCCTGATATTGAACCGATAAACAGGCAAAATTGCTTGTTTCCAATATTCAATATAGTATACTCTTTCAGGTCATGAAAAAACAATAAAGCAGGAAGAAAGCTATGTCAAGTAAGATTCTTAATAATATGCGGGATGTTATGCGAAGGCGTGATGAGCCCGCTTGAGGATCTGTGATTCATTTTCTTGAAACGAACGAAACTATGGGGTTATTGATCCGAAGTCAAAGCTCGTTTGTAAGGTGTAGTATTTCGACAATTTTCCAAAAGGCAGGATAATCATTTGAAAGATTTATCATCGAGTTTTGATATATTGAAAAAGAAGTTTAAGGGATATGAAGATCGTCCGGAACAGCGTGAGATGGCGGGTGAGATACTGGATTTTCTAGTGGAGAAGAATAACCTGCTGATCGAGGCCGGAACGGGTGTCGGGAAGTCTTTTGCCTATCTTATCCCCGCGATACTTTCACGCGAGAAAACGATTGTGTCCACATCCTCTCTGGCCCTTCAGGATCAGCTGGTAAAGAAGGACCTTATCTTTCTTCGAAAGGCGCTGCCGCAGAAGTTCTCATTCGGTATACTCAAGGGAAAGAACAACTATGTGTGCCTGAAGCGGGAACGGGAATATGCCGGAAGCGGCAAGCTTTATCTAAGATTTCGCAAATGGCTGTCGGAGACTGAGACGGGTGAAAGAAGCGATATTTCCTTCACTCCGAAGTTCTGGCCGGAGGTCTGCGGCGATTCCCAGGATTGCGGCGGACGTACATGTCCCTTCTACGGCAGGTGTTTTTATTACAAACACTACCGAAAGCTCTACTCCAAAGACATCCTCGTGGTTAACCATCACCTGCTGATATATGATCTGCTATCGGATTTCAGCCTGTTGCCGTTTCACAAACAATTGATCATAGATGAAGCTCCCAATATCGAGGATGTTATATCAACCGTTCTAGGCACCACCCTGAATTATTCCAGGACGGCATGGCTTCTCTACAGGTTGAGGGGATTGAAGGTGGTTGTTGATCATCTTTTTCCAGGGGTGGAATCATTCTTCAAGAAGAGTGATGTGCCGCCCTGGCCCGTCTGCCCTGTGCCGTTTGCTGTGACGGAAAAGCTGAAACAGTTGCGAAAGGATCTTGCGTTAACCAAGACGGTTTCCGCGCTGGAGAAACGCAAAAAAGCCGTGGTGGATGAGGAGATGAGAGACAGAATAGAAACAACTATCGGCTATCTGAAATCGTTCGCGGCGGACATGGATGATTTTATAGAACAGGGCGATAAGGATAAGGTATATTACGCCCAGAGCGCTAACGGCGGCATGGAGCTGAAAAGCAGCCTCGTGGAATCGGGGAATGCCTTTGAAAATCTGATGCGCGCTTACACCAGCGTCATTATGACATCCGCCACGCTGACATCGGGCGAAAATTTTTCTTTCCTGAAGAACAGGTTGAATATCGAGGATTTTGGGGAAAAGATTATCGGTTCCCCCTTTGATTTTCAGACTCAGTCGCTACTCTATCTCGATAAAGATCTGCCGAAGCCGGATAACGAAAACAGCGGCCCGTTTCAGAAGGAAAGCCTGAAGGTTATTGAAAAACTTATCGGGGCGTCACGAGGCAGGGCGCTGGTGCTTTTTACATCTTACAGGCACCTTAATTTTGTCACGGAGAATGTGGAGACACAATACCCCTTCAAGAGTCAGGGAGATATGCCGCCAGCGAAACTTATCAAATGGTTCAGGGATACACCCGATTCCGTGCTGTTCGCGACGGCAACCTTCTGGCAGGGGATCGACATAAAGGGGGATGATCTCAGCTTGGTGATAATCGTCAGGCTTCCATTCAGCTCACCGGGTGATCCGGTGTATCAGGAGCGGTGCAACAGACTGGGGGGCAGGTGGTTTTACGACCTCGCGCTTCCTCACGCGACACTGTCCCTGCGGCAGGGGTTTGGCCGGCTTATCAGGGGGCGTGATGAGTACGGGGTGGTTGCCATACTGGACACGCGTCTTGTAAAAAACTCGTATGGCAGATATATTGTCTCATCACTGCCGGCGGCGGATATAACCCATGACATAAGAGATGTGGAGGCCTTTTTTTACAATCATCAATGATTCTGTTTATTAATGGTCTTTTCGCCCAATCTCTGCGTTATACTCAAAAAATAATTCTCGGAATATCAACTATATACCTCCGGTTATTTTCCATTATAATCCCGGCACGCCGGGATAGTAGCGCTTTCTATAGAATCGGCTATTTTGCCAGCAGACCGCCATCATTAACCAGTATATGACCGGTCATATAGGATGAGGCATCGGAAGCGAGGAAAACGGCAACCCCCTTCATCTCATCAATGTCCCCTAACTTTCGCAGGGGAATCGTGTTCATGGTCATGTCGTAGGCCGCCTTGAATTCTGGTTTTTCAACAAATGCCATCATATCTGTCCGGAAGAAACCGGGCGCTATGGCGTTGACACGGATGTTATAAGGCGCCAGTTTCACGGCGAGGTTCATGGTCAACAGGTTTATGGCCGCCTTGCTCGAATTATAGGCTACAGCCGGATGGGTGAATTCATCGGATCCTCTGAATGCCATGACCGATGAAATGTTTATGATATTTCCCCCGCCCTGATCCTTCATTATGTTGGCCACCTTCTGCGTGAGCATCCATACGCCCCTTACATTGACATTGAATATATGGTCCCATTTCTCTATGGGGAATTTCAGCGTGGGCGCAGCCCAGGTTGCTCCCGCGTCATTTACAAGAATATCTACGCGGGGAAAGTTTTCGCTTACTACTTTCAACATATTATCGATATCTTCTTCTTTGCTCACGTCGCACCGGATGGGCAGAGCCTTAACGCCAAACTCATCCGCTATTTCTTTCGCCGTTGCTTCGAGCTTTTCCATTTTCCTTGAGGTGATAATAATATTTGCACCCGCTTCAGCAAGACCGATAGCTATAAACTTTCCTATACCTCTTCCTCCGCCGGTGATCAGCGCCGTCTTGCCGTCTAATTTGAATAAATCCTGTAGTTTCATATTATCCTCCTGTTGCTTATTATCCCGAAGACGGGTTCACTTTGAATGTCCGCCCGTCCGGTGCATACTCCAACAATATTTCGTTTTCGTCAACAACTACCTTTGTCAGGGTTGACTGGATCTTTTTCCCCTCTGTGGATCGTATAACATCGTCGATCGTGTTATAGCCGGCCAGTTCCTCCATGGTTATAATCGTCGGCAGCACCATGTCGAAAGTCTGTTCATAGAACCGCTCGAGGGCCTTCTGTGGTGTTATCCAGACATGTCTGGTCAGTTCGATGCCGTCGTGCAGGGCTCTCTGGTTTGCGGGGGCTTCGGCCACAAAAAATCTTACGTCGTAACGGATGGGAGAAGGGATGGGAGTTATCCAGTGGGAAAAGTAGTGGAGTCGGTCAGTAGCAAGGGTAAGCCCCTCATCCCGGATAATATCGTAAAAATCAGCTTTCCTATCGAGAAGCGACCAGCGGCGCGAAAGGAATCTTTCCCTGAACAGTTCCGAGTCGAGGGGTATGATAGTTCCGGCCTTTGTGTATGCCATCAGAAGGCCGACTTCCTCAAATGTCTCGCGAATCCCGGTGGTCCACAACCCTAACGCTTTTTCAGGTGATGAGATATCATCCAGCATACGCAGCGCCCGATTTCTGTCCATACCTGCGCATAGATTTTCTATTCCCGGCAGACAATCTGCCTCGTCAAGGCCGCCACCGGGAAACACATACAGGCCCGGTACGAACTTGTTCCTGGAACTTCTCAAGGCCATCAACACTTCGAAACTCCTGTTGCTCGGGCTGTTTCGCATAAGGATGACGGTCGCAGCATCTTTTGGTTTTACCAGCATGGGATATGTTCTAATCCAAATCACCTGGTGATGTAAAGAAATTTGTGACGAATAGCGTGGGGGTCTTTGTGCCCTACAGAGGGGCACGCTATCCCTCGAGCCCTTGGATCCTTTTATAATGTTATCTGACCAGTGACGCGATAACCTCTATGTGTTTTGTCTGGGGGAACATGTCGACGGGCTGCAGGGTTTCAAGAGAAAATCCCCTGCCGATCAGGTACCTGATATCGCGTGCCTGGGTGGCGGGATTGCAGGAAATGTAGACGATTTTTTCCGGCTTCAGTGCGTCGATACGCGTAAGGGTCTTTTTAGCGCAGCCGGTTCGTGGCGGGTCTAGAAGCACGATATCCGCGCGGGTTTTCTCTTTTATGAATCTGCCCAGCGTGTCCTCCACATTACCCCTGTAAAAACGGGTATTCGTGATGCCGAAATTTTTGGCGTTGAGCGTCGCGCAGTGGACGGCTGTGCCGCTGATTTCGATGCCGGACACCTTACTGACACGCGGGGCGATAAAGAGTGAAAAGAGGCCGGAGCCGCAGAAGCAGTCCAGCACGCTATCGGATTCTTTCAGATCGCACATGTCGATAACGCGTTCTGTCAGTGTGTCTACCAGGTAGGTATTCCCCTGAAAGAAGCCGTCGTTTGCAACCTGCAGCTCTTTTCCTCCCGCCATTCTTGTAATGTATTTTCCGGGAGGATAGGTGGCGTCAGACCAGAGGATGTATCTCTTGCGGTATGAGGGAGTTTCCTCGGAGGCGAACATTTCCCGAAGCCTGTGGTATTCCATGTTTATGGATTCATCCACGATGTTGCACTGCTGTATATCGATCAGTTTTCCTCCCACTGTGTCCATGAAACCCAGGTTCAATTGTCCATCGGCATTCGGGATACAGTGGAACTCTGCTTTTCCCCTGTAGTTAAATGTCTGTGGTGAAGGGATGATAGTCTTCACCGGTGGAGACGCGATTTTTCCTATTCTTTCAAAGGATTCCCTGACCTGTCTTTCTTTGATTTTCAACTGGGCCTTATACGATATATGCTGATACTGGCATCCGCCGCACGTGGAAAAATGGGGGCATACAGGTTCGACCCTGTCAGGCGACGGGACGATTATCTCCCTTGTCTCACCGATGTAGTAGTTCCTTTTCACCTCCACGATCTTTGCCTCGACTGTGTCTCCTGCAGCGGTAAAGGGAACAAAGACGACCATGCCGCCGATTCGTCCGACACCATTGCCCCCGAAGGCAACAGTATCGATAGAGGTTTTGATGATGTCTCCCACGCTTAATCTTTCATCCATGACAGCCGTTTATACATTGCCGGGAGGGTATGGGCAAGAGAAAACAAACCTTTATTTTTCTTTACAATCAGGGTGAATATTGGTATCTCCGTTCTTCATTTTTTTGCTTAAAGGATAACATGCCAGTAGAAGAAAACAAAAACATACACCGCATTAAAACAGCTGACAGGGAAATTATCCTTGTAGGTACAGCGCACGTTTCCAGGGACAGTGCCGATCTGGTGGAGAAGGTCATAGAAGAAGAGCATCCTGACACGGTATGTGTAGAGCTGTGCCAGTCCCGGTATAACGCGATCACGCAGAAAGCCAACTGGGAGGAGATGGATATACTGAAGATAATCCGCAAGAAGCAAACATCTCTTCTACTGTCACAGCTTATAATGGCGTCATTTCAGAAGAAGCTTGCGGAGAAATTCAACATAAATCCCGGCGAGGAGATGATACGCGCGATAAACAAGGCGGAGGAAACGGGGGCACAAATTGTGCTGGCCGACCGCGATATTCGCACTACTATGAAAAGAACATGGCGAAATATGCGTTTCCTCAACAAGCTGCGGTTTATTTTTGAGCTGATCTCCTCTATTTTCTTAAGCGAGGATATCACCGAGGAAGATATAGAGAAGCTGAAAGAACGCGATGCCCTTGAGCTGGCCCTTCAGACCTTTGGCAAAGAGCTGCCGGAAATCAAGACCACACTGATTGACGAGAGGGATCAGTTTCTGGCCCATTCGATTGCCGGCGCATCCGGCGACAGGATAGTGGCAGTCGTGGGAGCCGGTCATGTGCCCGGTATATTGAAGAATCTTGACAGAGACATAGATATTTCTGCGATAAACGAGGTTCCACCGAAGGGCAAGGTGGGGCGGTTTGTGGGATGGGGAATTTCTCTTGCCGTTATAGGGCTTATAATTGCTGGATTCTTTCATTCAGGCAGTGCGGCGGGCCTGAATATGATTAAATGGTGGTTTCTTGTGAACGGTATATGTGCGGGTCTAGGCGCCGCGGTAATGCTGGCCCATCCACTTACAATTATTGTTTCAATCGTTGCCGCGCCCCTTACGTCGATTAACCCGATGATAGCAGCCGGGTGGGTTGCGGGTTTTACAGAGGCACTTTTGAGAAAACCGCGGGTAAAAGATTTCATAGACATGAAAACGGATATATCTTCGATAAAGGGGTTCTGGCACAACAAGATTACCCGGATACTTCTCCTTATAGCTTTTGTAAATATAGGAAGTTCTATTGGAACATTTGCTGCCATTCCGCTGATGATGAGGTTTTTGAATTAAGTGCAACATTCTGAAAAAAAGTCCATGCTCTGTCCCAGTTGCAGAAAACTTATCAATCGTGATGAACCATACTGCCCATACTGCGGACTCTCAAAGCCCGGGTCGGTATGGAAGAAGACCACTCCTTCAAACCTTCTGCGCAGTCCCTATGATATGATAAAGATCATAATCTACGTTAACGTGGCATTTTATGTCTTTGCCCTCTTATTGAATCCCATGGCGCTTGGCCTGTCCGCCAATCCTCTCGCTTTTCTGTCACCTTCCAACAACAGCCTTTTGCTTCTCGGTGCAACGGGAACCATACCCATAGATAAACTGCACTGGTGGTGGACGCTCCTGTCAGCCTCTTATCTTCATGGCGGGTTACTGCACATCGTGTTTAACATGCTGGCCCTGAAGCAACTGGGACCCTTTGTGCTGAGGGAATATGGTGTCAATCGTTTTTTTGTAATATATACGGTAACCGGTATAGCGGGGTTTTACCTGTCATATCTAGCCGGCGTTACCCTGACCATAGGAGCATCCGCCAGTATTTGCGGTCTTATAGGGGCAACACTCTATTATGGAAAAAGCAGGGGAGATATCTATGGACAGGCAATCTACAAGCAGGTTATGGGATGGGTAGTGGGCCTGGCGCTGTTCGGTTTCATGATTCCGGGAATCAATAACTGGGGGCATGGGGGAGGTATAGTTTCAGGCATTCTACTGGGTTTTCTTATGGGATATAATGAAAAGCACAGAGAAAATCAGCTTCACCGGGTGCTTGCGACGATCTGCATACTGCTGACAGCGGGGGTCCTGTCGTGGGCTGTCCTGCAATCCATCTATTACTCCCTTACCTGATATGAGAATCTGTCACAACGGACTGCAGGATTGACATACCCCGGATATTAAACTATATTTATCAACACTGTCCCGACTTATCGGGGTCATCCATGTAGCGTGGGGCCTCTGTGGCCCATAAAGAGGTTATGCTACGCGCTGGATTCGCGATCGGGGTCGGGAATGACAAATCTACTTGGAAATTGAAAGGAGGGTCACATGTTAAAAAGAAATTGCTGGATGCTGGTCGTACTGGCCGGGATCTTTTTTATTTCAAGCTGCTCTTTACAGGTTGGAGACAGGGTAGCCGGTATCCATTCAGGAAAGTTCTTTTATACGGAAGGAAACTTGATGACGAACTACGATGTTTCCTTCGACAGGGCGTGGAAGGCCTGTGAAAAAACTCTGACTGATATGAAGGCCTCCGTTGTTGAGAGGGATAAGAAAATATCGGAGGGGACGCTGAAAGCCGAACTGAAAGGTGACAATATCCGTATAGTTGTTGAATATATTGAGAAGAACCTGACGAAGGTATCGGTGCGTGTGGGACTTGCAGGGAACAACATTGCGGCGGGCCTGATACAGGAAAAGATCAGGGAAAATCTCATAAACATGTAGGCTGAAGAATCTTCATGAAGATTATACTGGCAGGTCACAACGTTGATTATGAGGTGATAAAGGAATGCCGCGCGTTTCTGGATGGGAAAGAACGCCTGACTCCGGAGACTATCTCCGCCGCTTACGCCCGCATAAGCAGGAATCCTCTGCCGGTCGATGAACTGAGAAAGATCGCGAGGGCCGAGGTCGAAAAGGCGAGAAGCTCCAACCGCAATATCGTCTTTGGTATGGGGCACAGCTCTATTGCCGAGCATGCCGTTTTCAATGTCGATATCCTGGGCGTGTCGCGTCTTGTTGTGGAGGAAATAGAGAAATTCCGTCTCTGCTCCTACACGGAAAAATCCCAGCGATACATACGGTTGGAAGATGATTTTGTTGTTCCCAGAGAGGTGCGGGATGGCGGTCTGGAAGATCTGTTCGTTGAGACGGTAAGAAAGCAGAACCGCCTGTATCACGAGCTCTACGCCGGTTTGAAGGACTACATGTTTGAGAAACACAGGGATATGCTGTCCGATCCGCGTGGCCGTTCCACGGTGGATGGATGGGCGAAGGAGGATGCCAGGTACATAATATCCATGGCGACGCACGCCCAGCTGGGCATGACACTGAACGCGAGGAATCTTGAACTTATGCTCAGACGTTCGGCAGCGCATGTCCTGAAAGAGGTGAACGAGTATGGCACGAAACTCTATGAGGCGACCGGGGATATTGCGCCTTCACTCGTCAGGTACATCGAGGCGACACCTTTTGACCTGGACGTGAGAGCAGACCTGAGAGAGACAATAGGACTCCTGATGGTAAAAATGGGTGCATCTGGGGAGAGTGCCATCCTCGCGAAAGAGGGGAATGTGACACTTGTGCATGCCACGCCGGACGGTGACGAAAAGATTATCGCGTCTATAATGCACTCATCTTCTGACCTTCCCATGGCCGAGTGCCTGGCCGCCGCTCATAAGATGGATAGTGAAGAAAAGGAAGGAATAATCAGAACCGCCTGCCTCCATATGGAATCGCATGATCCGCCGCTGAGAGAATTTGAAAATGCCGATTTTTCATTCGAAGTCACTGTCAGCGCCTCCTGTTTTGCCCAGCTGAAGAGACATCGGATGGCCACAATAACGTGTCAGGATTATAACCCTTCGCTCGGCGTTACCATGCCGGCCTCAATACGCGAAATTGGGATGGAGGGACGTTTCATGGAGGTTATCTCCGGGACAGAGGAAGTGTACAACCGGATCAAAAAGGTATCGCCCCAGGCGGCGCCATATATCCTCACAAATTCTCACAGAAAGAGAGTGGCGCTGAAGGTAAACGCCAGAGAAATGTATCATATCTCCCGCCTTCGAGAAGATATGCATGCTCAGTGGGACATTAGAGAAGCGGCCTCGAAAATGGTAAGACTCGGCAAGAAAGTGATGCCACTGACATTGATGCTGACAGCCGGCAAGGATATCTTCTGCCCAACATAGTGACGGCCGGTCAATCGCTGAATTTGAAGGCCTTTTCTCTGAAGACTTTCAGGCAGGCGTCCACTACGTCCGAATCGTAATGTGTGTCTCTGAGAGCTAAAATTTCCTCCAGCGCTTTCTCCTCTCCAAGCGCCGCCCGGTATAGCCTGTGAGAAGACATGGCCTCCACAGTATCCGCCACTGCTATTATTCTCGCCCCCAGGGTGATCTCTTTTTCCTTCAGACCACGCGGATATCCTGATCCATCAAGTCTTTCGTGATGCTGATGGCATGCCTCGGCAATAGGCCACGGAAAGTCTATTCTCTTTAATATATCGTAGCTGGCCTGGGAATGTGACTTTATTATCTCAAATTCGATTTCTGTCAATTTGCCCGGCTTACTCAATATTTCCGATGGAACACTTATCTTGCCGATATCATGAATAAGCGCGGCAAAGTGGACACCTTTGATTTCATCATCCGAGAGATTCATCTCCCGGGCAGTGGCCTCGGCAAGCTGGGCCACATGTCTCTGATGGCCGGCTGTATATGGGTCGCGCATCTCCAATGCTGTGGCAAGGGCATTTATTGTCCCATACATGCTCCTCAAGAGTTTTTCGGTGCTTTTGTACTTGTAAATAGCCATCTCAATGGTAGTGTTTAAATCTCTTTCACCAAAAGGCTTTATCATATATCCAAAAGGTTCCGTTACCTTCGCCCGCTCAAGGATCTCGTCATCGGCATAGGCGGTAAGATAAACAACCGGTATATTAAAACGGTTTCTGATCTGACTGGCCGCCTCTATACCATCCATTTTCCCATCCAGGACAATGTCCATCAGTATCATATCCGGTCTGAGCTTTTCGGCTTTCTCGACAGCTTTTTCCCCGGAGGTAACAATAGGAAGAGACTCGTGCCCGAGATTCCTCAGCTTGCTCTCTATGTCTTTTGCTATCATTATCTCGTCTTCAACAATCAGAATCCGTTTCTTCATCTGGAGAACCCCCTCTCCTTTTTAACAGTGAATATTTTAAGTATAATTAAAACTATTCAGGTATTAAGTAAATCTTTTAAACATATCGAAAATGTCAAAAATAGTGACAGCTGTCACTATTTTTGAGGACGTAGTCGCGGACGGAATCGGGGACGAGATATCTGATGGAGAGGTTCGCTTTTATACGGTTTCTTATGTCTGTGGAGGATATGTCGAGGAGGGTCAGTCTCCTGAAGAATATGGAGTTACCGTCGGGACCCTTGAAGCTGTCCGCGGCACTGTCATATTGAAACAGTGAGGCAATTGCAGGAGGAAATACTCCACCCAGATTCTTTGTCTCGTGTCCCGGTCTGGCCATGACAACAAAATTACACAGCCGCACCAGATCTTTCCATTCTTTCCATATATGGATCTCGTGGAAGGCGTCCTGTCCCAGTATAAAATAGAGATCGGTGTCGCCCGGTGAATTGTCGAGGAAATACCTGATGGTTTCAATGGAGTAGGACCTGCCACCCCTCCTGTTTTCTATATCTGAGATTGAAAATGCCGGATTGCCCTCTATGGCCAGCCTGAGCATCTGTTCCCTGTGATGAAACGGGGAAATATCTCTGTCTGTCTTGAGCGGTTGTATGCGGGCGGGAATGAATATTATCCTGTCAAGGCGGAACAGGTCGAGGATCTCTTCGGCACATCTCAAATGCCCGAGATGTACTGGATCAAAGGTTCCTCCGAATAGTCCCCACTTCATATTCTTATCTGCCCGTCGCCATAGATTATGAATTTTGTGGTTGTTAATTCTTCGAGCCCCATGGGACCGAAGGCGTGGAGTTTCGTGGTGCTTATGCCCATCTCCGCTCCCAGTCCCAGCTCAAATCCGTCACTGAACCGGGTGGAGGCATTTACCAGTACCGTTGAGGAATTGACTTCATTCAGGAAGCGCTGGGAGTTGTTATAGTCGCTTGTGATGATTGCCTCTGTATGCAAAGAGCCGTATTTCTCTATATGCGCCATAGCTTCGTCAATACTGTCGACCACCCGTACTGCAAGGACGAGATCGAGATATTCTTCATACCAGTCGGTTTCGGTCGCCTCTTCCGCGTCTGGAAGAATGGCCCTGGTCCTGTCGCAACCCTTTAACGTAACACCGGCCTCGCGAAACTTTTCAGCTATTGCCGGGAGAAATCTTCCGGCAATATTTCTGTGTACCAGCAGGGTTTCCATGGCATTGCACACGCCGGGTCTCTGGGCCTTGGCGTTGAGGGATATAGCCACAGCCATTTCGATATCGGCACTCTCATCCACTAATATGTGACAAACACCTTTGTAGTGTTTGAGGACAGGTATCCTGGACATGCTGACAATTGCCCGAATAAGGCCTTCGCCCCCCCGGGGGATAATGAGATCTATATACTCATCAAGCTTCAGCAGCTCATTGACGGCATCTCTGTCGGTTGTGGAGATTATCTGTATGGCGCCCTCCGGGATATCAGTTTCTTTCAGAACACCCTGCAGTATCCGGGCAATGGCGAGGTTGGAATTTATCGCCTCCGATCCACCCCGCAGTATGATGGCATTCCCGGATTTCAGGCAGAGGGCCGCAGCGTCCGCGGTTACGTTCGGGCGTGACTCGTAGATAATTCCTATTACACCGAGCGGGATCCTTCTCTTCCCGACGAGCAGGCCGTTTGGCCTTCTCCTCATACCGGTGATTTCCCCCACCGGATCGGGCAGGGCGGCAATCTGCACAAGGCCATTTGCCATGTCCTTTATTGCAGTTTCGTTCAATGTCAGTCTGTCTATCATGGCATCGGACATGCCCTTGTCCCTCGCGTATTCAAGATCCTGTGCGTTTTCCCTGATGATGTGATTGGACTCTTTTACCAGTACTTCCGCCATCTTCAGGAGCGCTTTGTTTTTTACAGCGGTTGAAATATTTGCAAGAAGTCCGGCGGCCTTTCTGGCTCTACACCCTGTCTCTGTAATCTCTGCTTTCATATCCATTGTCCTGTCTTCCCATTATTCATATTTTCTCATTGAGAAGAATGAATCTATAGTATATGAAAGGCCGTGTCAAGATTGACAGTTTTGTAAAAAATCCAACTGAGAAAACAGAAATGAAGATAGCCATGGATGAAATATGCGTCAGTGCAGGGAAAAATGTATATGAAGTTATACAGGCCGGTGGATTCGATTTTGACAGAGTCACCACCTATGTCGGCGCGGCTACAGGACCAAGGTGGCTTCTCGCCAGCGGTTTCGACCTCTCGCTATTGAAGAGTGGAGTACTCGGCAACAAGCGTCCCGTGCTCCTCGCAGGTTCATCGGCGGGCGCGCTACGCTTCGCCGCATGGATGCAGCCGGAGCCTGAAAAGAGTTATGACAAGCTCATCGAGTCGTACATTGCCATGCATTTTACCAGAAAGGACACACCGGAGGGAATTCTGCAGTGCATCCATGATCTTATAGATTCTTACATCGATGATGATGCCATCCCGTTTGCGCTGACCAACAGAAAATACCGCCTGGCAATCATAACGGCCCGTGCCAAAAGACTTGCCGCCTTGAATGTAAGATGGTTGCAGGGACTGGCCCTGGGGGCGGGATTTGTCTGCAATGCCCTCAACCGGCACAGGATCCACAGGTTTTTTCAGAGGGTGGTGTTCCACAGCAGTCCAATCCTGCCCTATTTCTGTCTCAACCACGATTTCAAGGGGCAGGCGATCCCTTTAAATGAGGCAAATTTCAAACACGCGCTGCTGGCTTCCTCGGCGGTGCCTCTTGCCGCCGCCGGCGTCAGAGACATATATGGCGCGCCGAGCGGTATGTATCGGGATGGAGGTCTTATCGACTATCATCTCAATCAGAAATATTCCAGCGGCAAGGGATCGATCACCCTCCTTTTTAACCATCAGCGCCGCCTGATACCTACCTGGCTTGACAAAAGACTTTCCTCCCGGCAGCCTCCCGGGGAGTATCTCGAGGATCTCCTGATGGTATATCCGTCGGATGATTTCATCCGTAAATTGCCCTATGGCACGGTGCCTGAGCGAGGGGATTTCAGGAGGTATGTCGACAATCCCTCAAAGAGAATAAAAAACTGGAAACGGGCGGTCGTGGTCTCGGGGTACCTCGGAGAAGAATTCCTGGGACTCGTGGAAAGCGGAAGACTGCGTGATGTTGTAAAGAAGATATAGGACGTAAGATATGAATCCCGGATATGCAGACCTTTGTAGAGAGGGGACACTGATAAAGAGGGCGAATATTCTTGCCGGCATTATGAAAAGCTGTGTACTTTGCCCGAGAAAGTGTCACGTTGACAGAACGGCCGGTGAAAGGGGATTTTGCGATCTTGACGACAGGATCATGATCGACAGCGCCCTCGCTCATCACGGGGAAGAGCCTGTTCTTTCGGGGAAATATGGCGCAGGGACCATCTTTTTCTCATCCTGCAACATGCGATGCATCTATTGTCAGAACTACCAGATCAGCCATCAGCAAACCGGTAAGACAATTGATCCCGAGAACCTGTCACGTATCATGATAGATCTCCAGGGCAGGGGATGTCACAATATTGACGCGGTGACGCCGACTTCCCATCTTCCGGGACTTATCGATGCCCTTCTTGATGCTTCTCAGAAAGGACTCTCCATCCCCCTTGTCTATAACTGTGGTGGGTATGAAAACTGGGAGATCATTGGACTTCTTGACGGGATAGCGGACATATATCTACCCGACTTCAAATACGGAAATGACCGGGATGCCCACTCCTTTTCGGGCGTGAATGATTATGTTCTCCATGCCATATCCGCGATCCGCGAGATGGTGCGGCAGGTGGGAGGCTGCCTGGAGATCGAAGACGGAATCGCGAAACGGGGCGTGATCATCCGGCACCTGATTCTTCCCGGAAAGATCGAAAACAGTATAGAGGTCCTCGAAGCAATAAAGAGATATATATCGACGTCTGTTTCTCTCAGCATTATGTCTCAATACACCCCGATTCGAGCTGTTGCGGACCACCCCCTTCTCGGAAGGAGGATAACGAAAGGGGAATATGAAACTGTTGTAAATAAGGCCCTGGATATGGGCTTTGACAACATTTTTATACAGGACGTGAATAATTACCAGCTCACCCCGGATTTTGACAGAGAAAATCCCTTCAGTGGAGAATAATTCGGGGTGCGGGCCTACTGTCCCTGAATATTATATATTTCCACGCCTGGCGGGGGAGTAAAGTTGAACAACTCGTCTGGGGGATTGATGTTGAACTTGATATCGCTGAAGCTGAGCCTGGTAGTATTATCGTACATGTCGGTAAAAACGCATTCCACAATACGGAAATTGTTCCTGTCCACAGTGAGCAGGAGGGATTTGATGCCGGCTTCGTATTTGCGCGGTATAAGGGTAATGATATAATTACCCTCTGTATTCACGGAGCCGTTGCCGGGAAAGGCTATTTCAAAGTCATCTTTCAGTTTTCCGATACCCGTGAGAAATCTTATGGTCATTTTTGACGACAGGGCCTTTTTAGCGTCCTGAATATAGACAATATTGTCATCCGGCATATACAGCCACGCCTTCGAGGGATTTATAATCAGTTTCTTCATGGAAGGTTTCGTGTAATTCCACAACATTCTTTCAGGTTTTTTCAGATAGACCGTGCCTTTCTCTATAATTGTCCTGTCTATGGATTTGATGGTTGCTTTCTGCATGAAATTTGCCTTGAAATCCGCTGTATGATTATACGCAGTCTGTATATTCGCGACGAGTTCGTCGAGGGAAATGGCAGGGGAGGTAGCCACTGTACCAATCAAGATCAGGACCGGGATTACAAACAGGATCAGAAAAATTTTACACCGGTGAGAACATCTGATAATAAAATCGGTCATGGGTTGTAGCCTAAGCATGCGATAACAGGAGTATAATTATAACTATTGGTTATTATTGAATATAATCTAATGCCTAAATTGTAGGCAATGAGGTATAAGGTATCGGCAACAGGATGATTCTATATTTTATCAACAGGTTTATTAACAGCCTTATACACAGCTTTGTGGAAAGCTGAATACGGGTTGTGGATCTCTTTTAGAAGGTTAATAACTACGAGATCTTCACTCTCCACCCGAATGGATCTTCCTTTTCGCCATACTGAATCCGGAGGATTTCATTGTACAGCTTTTCAGTCAGTGGGCCTGTGTTTCCGTCACCGATCACATAGTCTTTCCCACGGTAGTAGATCTGTCCCACCGGCGATACAATGGCGGCGGTTCCCGACGCGAAGGTCTCTTTAAGGGTCCCATCGGCAATAGAGTTTAATATCTCATCCATCGACAATCGTTTTTCCAGGACGTTGACCCCCCATGATTTTGCCAGAAGGATCACGGAATCACGCGTAACGCCAGGGAGGATGCTTCCCGTGAGAGGGGGTGTTATCAGATCATCTCCTATGACAAAGAAGATGTTGCTTGTCCCCACCTCTTCAACGTATTTTCGTTCCCTTGCGTCGAGCCACAACACCTGGGTGTAACCCATTTTCAATGCCTCCTCACTCGCATAGAGACTGGCCGCATAATTGCCTGCCGCCTTACAGTCTCCCACACCTCCCTGGGCCGCCCTGACATATTTCTCGCTCACATATATCTTCGTCGGACTGAAGCCTTCCGGATAATATGCCCCGACCGGACCCGCAATTATATAAAACAGGTATTTGCCGGAGGGGTGTACTCCGAGGGAAGACTCTGTAGCGATCATTGTCGGCCTGATGTACAGCGATGTGCCTGCGCTGCGTGGTATCCAGTCTTTCTCTAAAAGCACAAGTTTTTTCAACCCATCCATGAACAGATCGCTGTCTATCTGCGCCATGCACAACCTTTCCGCGGAGAGGTTCATCCGGTTCATGTTCTCTTCCGGTCTGAACAGATAGACGGAGCCGTTTTCACCTCTGTAGGCCTTCATGCCTTCAAATATTTCCTGTCCATAATGGAGACACATCGCGGCAGGGTCGAGTGACAAGGGCCTCAGGGGTTCTATGGAGGCATTGTGCCATCCCTCATTATTATCGTATTCTACAATAAAGAAATGGTCGGTGAATATTTGTCCAAACCCGAGTTTCGATTCATCTTCGGGTTTTGGTTTCATGCGCTCCGGATCGATTTTTGTAATTTTAATCTCCATTTTGGTCTTCCTTTCAGAAATGGGTGCAGTCCCCGATTATCGTTTTCCCTGTGATTTACGATTATGAAGGCGATTTTTAGAAAATACACGCAAATATAGCTGCCTGTCAAGGGCAAAAAATATTGTTGTTGCTTAGGCTTAGATTGAATCCCTGGAATATCTTCTTCAACTAATTTGAAGATGAACCGCAGAACATAAAAAACAAAAAAATTTCCAGGACAGGATCGCAACGAAATTGGGAGTAAATCAGGTATTGATTCATAATCATTAATGGCGAATGGTGCAGAGGAACGCAATACCAATGGTCCAGGATTTACAAAGTCATTTAGATCGCTTCTCTGTCAAGGGCTCTGTACTGGATAGCCTCTGATATGTGGGACTGACGAATATTTTTCTCATCTTCGAGGTCCGCGATGGTTCTGGCTACCTTCAGTATCTTGGTATATGCCCTTGCGCTCAGGCCGAGCCTGTCAACCGCCATTTCAATCAGTCTCTTCGAATCTCCGTCAAGTACGCAGTGTTCCTTTATCTGTCTGTTGGACATTCTCGCATTGCACAATATGCCACTTTGAAATCTGTCCTTCTGAATATCTCTCGCCCTGTTCACGCGTTTCTTGATGGATTCGGACATTTCTCCTCCGGATTCCCTCGATAGATCCTTATATCTTATAGATGGTACTTCTATGTGGATATCTATCCTGTCGAGCAGAGGACCGGATATTCTGGCCCTGTACTGTCTTATCTGGCGGGGAGTGCATGTGCACTGTCTTCTGCTATCGGTATAATACCCGCACGGACATGGATTCATGGCGGCCACAAGCATGAATCTGGCGGGGTAGGTTGCCGAGGCGGAAGCCCTCGAAACGGTTATATGACCGCTTTCCAGAGGTTGTCTTAGCACCTCCAGCACGTTTCTTTTGAATTCAGGCAGCTCGTCCAGGAAGAGTACTCCATTGTTGGCGAGACTTATCTCTCCCGGCCTCGGTATACGTCCTCCCCCCACCAGGCCCGCGTCGGATATGGAGTGATGTGGCGCGCGAAATGGTCTCACAGCCAGGAGAGAATCTTTTTTACTGAGCAGTCCGGCTACAGAATGGATCTTTGTTGTTTCGATGGCTTCTTCAAGCGAAAGATCGGGCAGAATCGTCAGGAGGCGCTGGGCCAGCATGGTTTTGCCCGAGCCGGGCGGGCCGATCATGATGATGTTGTGTCCGCCGCTGGCCGCCACCTCCATCGCCCTCTTTGCCTGATTCTGGCCATTGACCTCGCTGAAATCGAATGGATAATGGAGACTTCGGGAAAACAGATCAGATATGTCTGTCTCCACGGGGGGGAACTCTTTTGTGCCGTTAAGAAATTCAACCACATCGTGCAGATAATCAACGGCTATCACATCTATCTTTCCAACCATTGCGGCTTCCCCGGCATTTTCTCTTGGAAGCACGATTCCCTTCAGCCCCATCTTTGCCGCCTGGATCCCGGCCGGCAGGGCACCATGTATGCCTTTGACTCCTCCGTCCAGCGATAATTCCCCGGTAAACATGTATTCGGAAAGTCGTTCCCTTTCAATTACTCCCTGTGCCGACAGGATGCCCACAGCTATCGGAAGGTCGAAGCCGGTTCCTTCTTTCTTGATGTCCGCAGGAGCGAGATTTATGGTGACCCTGTTTCCAGGGAACCTGTAGCCGGAATTTTTTATGGCGGATTTGATTCTGTCCTTGCTCTCCCTTACAGACGCATCGGGTAGACCGACTGTGGAAAACTGCGGGAGACCCCTGGAGACGTCCACTTCCACATCAACAGGGTAGGAATCTATTCCGATTATGGCGCTGCTTGTTATCTTGACAATCAATTCAGATGCCTCGCAGGAATTTTCTTCAGGCCTTCCGTTCGAGGAAGGGTCGCTCTTTCCCTCAGTCCAGAGTAATCTTAAAAGGGAAGTCGGTTACAACTTTTTTATGCTATTGGATGAAGGGAATTATGGCAAGGATTTTTATTGAGAAATAGCATCTTGACTTTTGCCGGGTGAGTTGACATAATCAGTTCACAGCAAAATATCACTGAGAAAAAGTTTGAGACTGGGTATAAAATTGGAAAGATTTGGCGAGCTTGAACAAAAAATAAGGAAATTGGTAGAAGAACATTCTGTACTGAAAGAGCGGAATCTGGATCTGGAAAAATTGTTGAAAGGGGAAAGCGCGGAACTGGAAGATGCGAGCAGCAGGATAAGGGCTCTCAACAACGAAAAAGATGCTGTGCGTACCAAGGTGGATATGCTTCTTGATATGTTGCGTGATGTAGAAGTACCATAAGCAAAACACGGGGAAATCGCATTTGAAACAGCGTTTTGATATAAGGGTAATAGGACGGGAATTTTCAGTCCTGAGTGATAAAGGGGATGAGTATGTAAACAAGATTGTCCAGTATGTAAATGAGAGGGCTAAGGAAATAGGAGATGCCTCAGAGGATGTAACAACTTCAGATATTGCTATATTGGTTGCTTTGAATATTGCCGAGGAATTGTTTAAAGTAAAAGAAGAAAAAGAGGATCTGCATAGCAGATTTGAAAACGAAGTTGAAGGATTGATCAGTTACATAGATAAAAAAAGCAGATCAATCCCCTGCGATGTGCGTGATGATCTTTAGTTTTTTGAACCAACACCTTATAACCGGGTGCTCTTCCTTGTTAGTGGTGTGCATGTCCACTGGTTCTCTGCGATGAGAGGGGTGGAAAGCCTGAAGCAGCAACAGGGCGCCAATTCTTTTGTAAGGTTCAAAAAAAGGGTTGTTACGGCATAGGCGGGGGAGAATATGGCAGAAGCAGTTCCATTTCTCTCAAGGCCTTGGGCGAGATATATTGAGCCCTGCCGATAGGCTATTGCGTTTCGAGCGCAACATGTCGTTTCCCTGTCCCCTCCCGTTTCTACAAATCCTAAGTTCCCGGTTCTTACGGGATAATTACGGGGGGAGGTAAATAAATTTGTCAAACATCAGTTTTATAATACTTATAGTGTTGGGGGCTGCCGCGACGGGTGTGGTGCTGGGCTATCTTGCCAGGAAGAGTATCTCTGGCAGGATGCTGGAGTCGTCTGAGAACCTGTCGTTAAGGATTACAAGCGAGGCCAAGAAGGAAGCGGAGAATATAAAACAAGAGGCTATTCTCCAGGCCAAAGATAATCTCCTCAGGTCCAAAAATGAATTTGAACAAGAAACGAAAAACAGAAGGGTGGAGCTTGAGAAGATAGAAAACAGGCTTCACCAGAAGGAAGAAAATCTGGACAAAAAGGTGGACCTTTTCGCCCAGAGAGAGGCCAGTATAGAAAAAAAGGAGAGTGCTGTCCTCAGTAAAGAGAAGCTTTTGGATGAAAAGCATGGCAATCTGGATAAGATTATTGAAGAACAAAGAGAAAGACTGGAGAAAATTGCCGGTATTTCATCAACGGAGGCAAGGGAATATCTGGTCCAGTTGATGACGGATGACGCGCGGCACGAAGCAAGCGGTGTAATAAGAAGAATAGAGGAAGAAACAAAACGGGAATCTGAGAAAAAGTCCAGTGAAATACTGGCTTACGCGGTTCAGCGGTATGCATCCGATTTTGTGGTCGAGAAGACTGTATCGGTTGTAAATCTCCCCTCGGATGAAATGAAGGGCAGGATAATTGGCAGGGAAGGGAGAAACATAAGGGCTATAGAGGCCGCTACCGGTACAGACCTGATTATAGATGATACACCTGAAGCCGTAGTTGTTTCCAGTTTCGATCCCGTGCGGCGGGAAGTGGCAAAAAGATCTCTGGAGAATCTGATAAGTGACGGGAGGATTCATCCGGGGAGGATAGAGGAAACAGTCAAGAAGGTAAGATCCGAGATTGACAAGATGATTCATGAAACAGGTGAAAGGGTATCATTCGATGCGGGTGTTCATGATGTCCATCCTGAGCTGTTGAATCTCCTCGGACGATTGAGGTTTAGGACAAGTTTTTCCCAGAATGTCCTGGAACATTCCATTGAAGTTTCACATCTTGCGGGTATGATGGCCGCCGAACTTAAGGTAAATGTAAAGGACGCAAAAAGGGCGGGGTTACTGCACGATATAGGGAAGGCCATTGATCATGAAGTCGAAGGACCTCATGCCGCCATTGGAGCGGAATACGCAAGGAAGTTCGGGGAGTCCGAGAGGATTATTCAAGCTATAGCGCATCATCATGACGACGGGCGCAACAACACTGTCCTGGATGTTCTTATACAGGCGGCAGACACACTTTCCGCCGCGAGGCCGGGTGCCCGCAGGGAAATGCTGGAAACTTATGTAAAACGACTGACCGAACTGGAGGGGATAGCAACCTCTTTCAACGGTGTAGACAAGTGTTACGCTATACAGGCCGGGAGAGAGATCCGTATCCTTGTAGAAAATGAAAAAGTATCTGATAATGATGCCGTTATGCTCTGCAGGGATATCGCGAAAAAGATCGAATCGGAGCTAACCTACCCGGGCCAGATAAAGGTTACCGTCATAAGAGAAACGCGTGTGTCCGATTTCGCGAAATAGAGGGAAGATCTGAAAAGTGAAGATACTCTTTATAGGAGATATAGTAGGAAACCCGGGGAGAAAAGCGGTAAAAGCTCTCCTTCCCGGCATAGTGGGGCAATATGGGGTAGACATTGTCATCGCGAATTGTGAAAATGCAGCCGGCGGGTTTGGCGTAACCAGGAAGATAGTGGATGAGCTTTACCACAACGAAATAGACATCCTGACTTCCGGAAATCATATATGGGACAAGAAAGAGATCAGTGATTTTATTGATGACTATGAAACCCTTTTGAGACCGGCCAATTATCCGGAAGGAACTGTGGGTAAGGGAAGTACAATAATAAACACCAGGTTGGGGATATCTCTGGGCGTGTTGAATCTTGAAGGAAGGATCTTTATGAAGCCCCTTGATTGTCCCTTTCGTATTGCCGAGAGAGAAATAAAAGAACTGAAGCATAAGACGGATATAATAATTGTTGATATGCATGCCGAGGCCACCTCTGAGAAAGAGGCTCTGGGCTGGTTTCTGGATGGAAAGGTCAGTGCTGTCCTGGGCACGCATACACACGTACAGACGGCGGACGAAAGGGTGCTTCCCCTCGGGACCGCGTACATAACGGATGCCGGCATGACGGGTTCCTTTGATTCTGTTCTGGGCATGAGAAAAGAGGTGGCACTTGAACGATTTCTAACCCTCTTGCCCAACAGATTCGATGTAGCGAAAGGGGATGTCCGGCTCCAGGGAGTTTTGATAGATATCGATGACAGGACGGGCAAGGCTCTTTCTATTGAGAGATTGAGCATTGCCATGGAAGGTTGATGCTTATGGGCGGGAAAAGCGCATATGACGTACTTCATGAGAGAGGTTTTATAGAGCAGGTAACGGATGAGAAGTCCATACGGGATCTTCTGGAAAGAGAAAACATCACCTGTTATATCGGTTTTGATCCCACCGCTACGAGTCTTCACATCGGGAGCCTCGTTCCGATAATGTCTCTAATGCATATGCAGCGATGTGGCCACAAACCCATCGCTCTTGTCGGCGGAGGCACCGCCCTCATCGGTGATCCGAGCGGCAAAACTGAGATGCGCCGCATAATGACACGTGATGAAATAGACGCAAACGCGGAAGCTATAAGGAAACAACTTTCACAGTACATTGATTTTGAAGGGGGTAGGGCTCTCCTGTTGAACAACGCGGATTGGCTTGCTAATCTCAACTATTTGGAATTTCTGAGAGATGTGGGATGCTGTTTTAGTGTGAACAGGATGCTTACCGCGGAGAGCTGCAAGATGCGTCTGGAAAAGGGGCTCAATTTCATAGAATTCAATTATATGCTTCTGCAATCCTACGACTTTTATTATCTCTGCAAGAATTATGGATGCATTCTCCAGATGGGTGGTAATGACCAGTGGGGCAATATTGTGGCGGGAATAGACCTTACAAGAAGGCTCGAGGAGAAAAAAACCTACGGGATAACCTTTCCCCTTCTGACTACGTCCCAGGGACACAAGATGGGCAAGACCGAGAAGGGTACCGTATGGCTGGATGCCGGACTCACTACTCCCTATGATTATTTTCAATACTGGATAAATACAGAAGATGCGGATGTGGTGAGGTTCCTTGCCCTGTTTACCCTCCTGCCCATGGAAGAGGTAAAGGAGGCAAAAAAACTTGTGGATTCCGGGCTGAATATAGCAAAGGCGGTTCTGGCTTTTGAGGCGACAAGTATTACACATGGGCAGAACGCGGCGGTTGCCGCCTGGGGAGCGGCGGTGAACAACTTCGGGTTAAAACCTGTAAGCCCCAACCTGTTCCCGTCAAGCTCCATACCGAGATCCAATGCTGACGTTGGAGCATCGGCAATACCAACGGTGGAAAAGACGAGGGAAGAATTTGTAGCAGGAATTTCTGCCTTCGAACTTTTTCATGATGTTGATTTGTGTGCGACCAAAAGTGAAGCGAGAAGGTTGATCTCACAGGGCGGAGCATACGTTAATGACAGGCAGGTGGGGGCCTTTGACGAAAAGATCGGGGCAGGCGACATCGAAAACGGTGAAATCCACCTGAGAAAAGGGAAAAAACAGCACATGGTGATTAAAGTGTCATGACAGGTGTTGTTCAGGTCAGGATAGAACTATCAGTCTTTAGCCTTCAGGCTGTCTTTTATCAGTGATCTGTTTATAAGAGCCTTATTGTACGCCGAAAATACATCCCTTCGTGAAAGTATGCCTACTATCTTTCGCGAGTTATTCTTGTCAACTACCGGAAGCTGTTCTATATTTCTCAGTCCTATTTTTTTCAGTGCCTCATCAAGATTTTCATTTTCTGTTATGGTTATTACATTAGGTATGGAGATATCCTTCACCACAACGAGGTTTCCCAGACCTTCCTCGAAAACCACCTCCTTGAAATCCTGAAAGGTCACTATTCCGCTTAACAGACCACTGTCGTCGACCACGGGAAAACTCGAGTACTTGCTTGAAAAGGTGTACTTGAGCAGTTTATTGAGGTGCATATTTTCAGACACCGTTGCCACATCTTTTGTCATGGCATCCTTAACGAGAAGGGATTTCATAATATTGACTTCCTTTCCCGCCCTGATATTGGTCCCCCTTCGTATTAGCTTCATCGTATAGATGGATTCCTGTCTGATTTGTGATGCTATAACGGAACTCAGGATACAGGAAAGCATGAGAGGGAGTATGATCTTGTAATCACCGGTCATTTCAAACAGTATGAGTATCGCGGTAATCGGGCCGTGGGTGGCACCTGCCACCAGTGCCCCCATACCCACCAGGCTATAGGCCCCGTATGTGGCTGTGAGGGTGGGAAAGAGGTGGTGAACCAGACTCCCAAAGGCCCCGCCCAGCATGGCGCCGATAAAGAGTGACGGGGCGAAGATGCCCCCGGATCCGCCGGAACCTATGGTAAACGAGGTCGCGAGTATCTTGGCAAAGATGAGAGCGAGCAGCATATACCAGGAAAGGTTTTCCAGCAGGGCGGAGCCGATTGCATCGTACCCGACGCCGTAAACGTGTGGGTAGTATATCCCTATTATTCCTATGAGCAGGCCGCCTAACGCCGGTTTTGTGTAATCGGGGATCTTTATGAGGGCAAATAAATCTTCGATTTTGTAAAGCGTTGAAGTGAAAATTACGCCAACCACGCCGGCAAGGATGCCCAGTATTACATAGAAAGGCATTTCCATTGTGCTTACAAGTGTATAATGCGGAACAACGAAGGCGGGAAAATCTCCCAGGTATGCCCTGGAGATGACAGTTGCCATGACGGAAGAGACCACAATGGGGCTGAATGTGGCGATGCCGAATTCACCCAGAATGATCTCCATGGCAAACATAACTCCGGCTATCGGGGCATTGAATGTTGCAGCTATTCCCGCGGCTGCGCCGCATCCCACCAGCGTTCTCATCCTGTCGGCGGAGACCTTCAGTATCTGCCCGAATGACGATCCGATAGCGGCACCGATCTGTACGATAGGGCCCTCTCTCCCTGCTGAACCGCCAGAGCCGATACATATGGCAGAGGCGAGCGATTTTATCAGCACAACACGTTTTCTTATGATCCCTCCCTTAAGAGCGACCGCCTCCATTACCTCGGGAACTCCGTGCCCTTTTGCCTCCCGTGCAAGGAAATATACAATAAGACCAACCAGCAGGCCCCCTATGATGGGGGGGGAAAGCCTTGCGTACCACGGCAGGGCAAGCAGGGTTGGCAGGAGCTCCCCCCCTCCACTACCGAAGGATGCCTTTTGAAAAAACCGTATCAGCCACCTGAACAGAACCGCACCATATCCTCCAAGTATCCCGACAATGATTGCCATGAATATCATTATGGCATGCTCATTTATATTCAGATGGGGCAGGGATATCTTTTTAAAGAATTTTTTCATAAGTTTCCGATGTCGCGTTTTTGGCTGGATTGATATCTGATTTTATGTTTTGTTTAAGGTCTTTAAATAACAGAAAACTTTCTTAGTAACTCTTAATGCACTCTGTTTGCAAGCAGAATCTGTATGGGACTTCGGATGCCGGATCGGGGACGCTTTGCAGTTTAGCCTTGTGTTATGCTATAGTGTTTTACTGAAAGGAGTGTTCATGAAGGTTATATCTGCTGAATTCGTAAAGAGTGCTGTCGATCCCTCTCAGTACCCGCATGATCTATTGCCGGAGGTGGCGTTTGTGGGCCGGTCGAATGTGGGAAAATCTTCCCTTATAAATACCCTTGTGAACAGGAAAAGAATTGCTCGAACGAGTAATACGCCCGGACGCACCCAGCTTGTAAATTTTTTCCTGGTAAACAAGAAACTTTCTTTTGTTGATCTTCCCGGTTACGGGTATGCGAAGGTGCCAGCCTCTGTAAAAAGGGGTTGGAAGGCAATGGTGGAGGGGTATCTTGAAGGACGTAAAACCCTGCGCCTTGTAGTAATGATACTTGATATTAGGAGAGAACCCTCAGCAGATGATGCCATGCTTATTCAGTGGCTCCGCAGTAATCTTGTCGAAATAGTATTCGTACTGACAAAGGCGGACAAGTTTTCCAGAAGCCGGGTCAATATGTCCAGGCGAAAAATAGGGGAATATCTGGGAGTTTCGTATGAGGAGCTTATCCCCTTTTCGGCCCGGACACGCTACGGCAAAGACGAGATTTGGAGGGTGATAGAGGGTGCCTGTTCTTCCATTTCCTGACTTGGCGTTTCTTTCCTGCTATGCCTTTTTAAAGACCTTTAAAAAAATCCCGAGAAATTTATAATTATGTCTTGACAGGAAACGCAAACCCTGTTAGGCATGCCGCGGTTGAATCTATCGGTTGATTCTAAATGACCGGCGGTCATAATTCCACTTGACACACGACAATATTTTTGGCATATCGATCATCGTTAAAAAAACAGACCCTGTAAATTGCGCGGGGAGATTTCCTTTTTAGAGGTGTAATAAGTGATAGTAGTCGCATGCATCAAACAGGTGCCGGATACCACTCAGGTCAAAACAGATCCGGTAACCGGGACACTAATTAGAGAGGGTGTGCCATTTATCGTTAACCCGTTCGATAGTCCCGCGTTGGAGGAGGCCCTAAAGCTCAAAGACAAGTATGGATTTCGGGTGGTAGCGATCTCTATGGGTCCCCCGAATACCGAAGTTACCTTGAAAAAGGCCTTGGCGCTGGGAGCCGACGATGCTGTATTACTGAGCGACCGTGCTTTTGGAGGGGCCGATACACTGGCCACCAGCAAGGTTCTGGCGGAAGCAATATTGAAGATTTCAGAGGAGGACGAGGTGGCGGTGGTGCTGTGCGGTCGCCAGAGCATTGATGGAGATACCGCTCAAGTTGGGCCGGGTATCGCCACGCGCTTGGGATTCACTCCCCTCACCCTCGTTGACCAGATCCAGGAACTGGACTTGGTGACAAAGAAGGTAAAGGTCAGACGCAAACTGGAAGGACGGCACGAAATAGTGGAAACTCCGTTGCCTACGTTGATCACGGTGGTTCGCGAGATAAATCAGCCCCGGTACCCGACGGTACCCATGCGGCTGATATCCAGTGACGCCGAGGTGAAGTTATGGGACAACAGTATAATGGGATTGCCAGCAGAGCTTATCGGACTTGCGGGCTCCGCTACGCAGGTACGGAAGATATTCTCCCCGGAAAGAACAGAGGGTGAAATACTGGGCGACGGTGAAAACAAACCCGATGAAACTGCACGCCTGCTGATTGATGCCCTGCTTCAGAAGGACATCATTTCTATTTAAACTCTACACGGATAAAGATATGGATGAGAAGAATAAAAAGATAAAGAAACCCCGAGGCGTAGCGCGGCTCATTTCCGGTAAGTGCATTGCGTGTGGCGGTCGTTGTGAGGCGGCCTGCCCCAAAGGCTGCATAACGATGGAAGATAATGGCGAGCCGATCATTGAGACAAAGGACTGCATCGGTTGTGGCAAGTGCGTTAAGATATGTCCATCCGAAGCCATAGAGATGTACCTGACCCCGGAAGAACTCGAACTTCTCAAACAATGGAAAGCACAGAAAGCCGCTGGACCGAAGGTTGAGGAAGCCGAAGAGTTAACCGAAGAGGAAGCCGCTATACTGGCTAAAATAAGCGAGTATAAAGGTGTCTGGGTGTTTGTCGAACAAACGGGAGGCGAAGCAGCCACTGTTTCCTGGGAACTGCTGGGGGTGGGCGCTGACCTTGCTAAAACCCTGGGAGTCGAATTATGCGCGGTTGTTATCGGAGATAAGGTAGAGCATCTCTGTGATGAATCGTTCTATCATGGAGCCTCCAAGAGCTATTTGATCGATGATCCTGTTTTTCATAATTATCGTACCGAGTCGTATTACAAGTCTGTCTGCTATCTGGTGGAAAAATATAAGCCGGAGATCCTGCTTACGGGTGCTACCGGTCTGGGTAGAGATGTGGCGGGAGCTGTTGCTACACGCCTGCGTACAGGCTTGACGGCGGACTGCACGGGCCTGGCTATCGATGATAAGAGGTTTTTGTTGCAGACCCGTCCTGCTTTCGGCGGTAACATCATGGCAACGATTGTGACCGAACGTACCAGACCTCAGATGTCTACTGTTCGGTCGCACGTGATGCCTATGCCGGAAAGAGACGCCACTCGTAGCGGAGAGATCATCAGAGAGTCGTCGCCGGTCAGGGAAGAGGATATCCTGACCAAGGTGCTGGAGGTGATCGATGATCGCAGGGAGGGTGCGGATGCGGTAGATGTTGCAGCGGCGGATATTATCGTCTCCGGTGGACGTGGAATGTTAAGCGGAGAAAATTTTGGCATACTGCAGGAGTTGGCCGATGAACTGGGGGGTGTTGTCGGTTGTTCACGCGCTGCCGTAGAGGCCGGATACATGCCCTTGGAACGTCAGGTTGGCCAGACCGGCAAGACGGTAAGGCCGAAGATATATATCGCATGTGCAATCTCTGGAGCGATCCAGCATCTGGTCGGTATGCAGGATTCGGATGTAATCATCGCGATAAATCGTGACCGATCTGCGGCGATCTTTGAAGTGGCTACCTATGGCATCGTCGGTGATGTCTTTAAGGTGGTTCCGTCTATTACAAACCGGCTGAAAGAGTTACGTTGCAAGAAAGCAAGTTAGCTATACAGTATTTGAGTATACCAACAAAGGAGTAAATCGTGGCTGCCAACACTCTGATATTTATTGTAGTCTTCATCATCTCAATAGCCTTCTTCGGTTGGAGTTGTTACAATCGTTTTCGTCTGGTCGCTCTGGGAAAACCGGACAATCGCTTCAAAGAGGTAGCCAAACGTATCTGGAGTACAATATATTACCCGTTCGCGCAGCGTTGCACGATTTCGCACGGCTATCGTTTCGGTATAAATCACGCCATACTTTTCTGGGCTTTCATGCTTTTGCTGATAGCCAATACAGAATTCCTTCTCCACGGGTTGGCCCCGGATTATATCAGTTTGTCCAAGTTGCCGACTGGCGCGTATCACGCCCTGGCCTGGATTTTTGATATCGCATCAATCATTGCTTTGCTGGCCGTATGTTCCGCAGTTATCCGGCGATTGGTTTTCCCGCCGTCGTATATTGATGCGAAAAGTGGAGATGCCTTTGTGATCTTGGGACTTATTGCGGCTTTGATGATAGCCTTCTTCGGCATGCACGGTGCCGAGATAGCCCAGGGTACCGAGAAAGCGGTCAGTTATATGCCGATCTCTGCTTTCGCAGGTACAGTTATCTTTAGCGGTATGTCGGCCGGAGCGCTGGAGACTGCGGCAAATGTCTTGTGGTGGATCCATGCTATCGTGCTCCTTGCCTTTCTCAACTACCTTCCCTACAGCAAGCATATGCATATCCTGACATCCATACCTAATTGCTTCTTTAGAAGCTTGGAGACGGTTAATACGCAACACCGTGAGGAGTTTGCGAAGGGCAATGTCTACGGAGTGGAACGGATTGATCAATTTACCTGGAAGGATCTGTTCGATTCGTATTCCTGCACCGAATGTGGGCGGTGCGTCGATAACTGCCCGGCGGTATTTACCGGCAAGGCGCTGGACCCAAAAGTTCTCATCCATAATATCAAGGTAAATATGCTGGAAAACGGACCAGGGTTGGTACGAAACGAAAAGCCTGCCCAAGCCCTGATTACTGAGGATAATACTGAAGAAGGCAGCGTGTCCGAGGAGGCCCTCTGGGACTGCACCACGTGTGGTGCATGTATGGAGGTATGCCCGGTGTTCATCGAGCACATACCCAAGATTATCGATATGCGCCGAAACCTGGTAGAGATGAAAGCCAAGTTTCCCCCCGAACTGCTCAACTTTTTCGAGAACATGGAGGCGCGCAGCAACCCTTGGGGCATTGCTCCCGAGAAGCGTGAGGCCTGGATGGAAAAGGCGGGGGCCAAACCTTTTGAAGAAGGTGTGACCGAATATCTGTTCTACGTTGGCTGTGCCGGTGCCCTCGATCCCCGCGCCAGGAGTGTCACGCTGGCTACGGCCAAGGTTCTCAATGCCGCTGGCGTATCATGGGGTGTTTTAGGCAAGGAGGAACTGTGTTGCGGCGATAGCGTGAGACGCCTGGGCAATGAGTACCTTTTCGAAATCATGGCCGAGGAAAATGTTAAACTCTTAAAGGAGAAAGGTGTCAGAAAGATTATAGTTCAATGTCCCCACGGCTACAACACTCTGAAGAATGACTACCACCAGTACGGGGCGGACTTCGAGGTCATTCATCACGCCGAGCTCATCAACAGTCTTATAGAGCAGGGCAAGCTCAAGTTGAATGGCAAAGGCAATTTTGGCAAAGTGGTATTTCATGATTCGTGTTATCTGGGTCGCTATAACTCAATTTATGAGCAACCCCGAAAGGTGATCGCTGCTGTTACAAGCAAAGAGCCGGTGGAGATGGAGCGCAATCACGAGAAGGCATTCTGCTGTGGAGGCGGTGGCGGACGCATGTGGCTGGAGGAAAGCGTTGGTGACCGAATCTATGTAAAGCGTACCGAACAGGCCCTGAGAGAGGAGCCTGATACAATCTGCACCTGCTGCCCATATTGCATGACCATGTTTGAGGACGGCCTGAAGGATAAGAACTCGGAGGATTCGGTACGGGTACTGGATTTAGCCGAGATAGTAGCAGCAGTCCTGGAGTAAGAGAGAGCCGCGGTAGCCACATCAATGATTGTTCGACAAGCGCAGAGTGGCCGCGTGACAGAGCGATTCTCCATCCAAAATGTTTCAATCGTTGGATCTCGCTAATCGTTGCATATCTTATTGGAAGAACTGTGAACCGGAAACTGTGAACGGTTACAGGAGTATTCCCTCAAAGCGATGCTTTGTCTAAGGGCCATAACCTGTATGCTTAATAGAGACAAAATAGTTTGGAGGTGAGGGTTTTGAACAGGATAGTGAAAAAAACTAAGTTATCTGAAAATGTATTCAGAATGACGATTGATGCCCCCCAGATTGCGGCAAAGAGAAAGGCCGGACAATTTGTCGTCATTATGACCGAAGAGAAGGGGGAACGTATACCCCTGACCATAGTTGATTCCGACAAAGACGCGGGAACGGTGACCATTATATTTCAAGTCGTTGGCAAGACCACTATGTGCCTTGCGGCAATGAAGGAGGGAGAAGACCTCTTTG
>Ga0208648_1000619_pt1 | contig 34058 bp, 39 predicted proteins | sample AntAceMetag02UKL_FD_184772 | JGI IMG/M metagenome (GOLD analysis project Ga0208648, IMG submission 184772) | Saline lake microbial communities from Ace Lake, Antarctica - Antarctic Ace Lake Metagenome 02UKL (SPAdes) (version 2) | ecosystem: Environmental > Aquatic > Non-marine Saline and...
TCCCAATAGGCGTTACAACAGAGGAATATACTGTAACAGATATTGGTGGTAATACTGCTAGCTGTAGTTTTACAATTACTGTTAGTCAACCATCTTATGTATTTGAAATGGCTACTATATGTAGTGGTGATAGTATAATGTTAGAAGGTGCATATCAATATGCTTCTGGTGTTTATTATGACACTCTTTCTACTGCTATGTCTTGTGATAGTGTTGTTGCAACAACATTGACTGTAAATTCATTAATGGTAGATTTAGGTGCTGATACTACAATTTGTGCAGAAGATACAGCTATGATTGATGCAGGAGTATTTGATACATATTTGTGGTCTACTGGAGAAACAACACAAACAATAATTGTTGATTCATCTGGCTTAGGAATTGGAACTCATGTTTTCTTTGTTACTGCAATGGACACTTTGGGTTGTGAAGCTATGGATACAATTACGGTTACAATAGAAATTTGTAGTGGAATTGCTGACGATATTGAGAATAGCTTTATTCAAGTTTATCCAAATCCATCAACAGGAATATATACAATTTCTGCAGATAGAGATTATAATTATATAATTACAGATATTGCAGGAAGACAGATATCTTCTGGAAAACTTGAAAATACAGAAAGTCAGATTGATATTTCAGATCAGGCTCAGGGTATTTATTTAATCAAGTTTGTAAATAATGGAATAAGTAAAACAATTAAACTCATAAAGAAATAAGTTTAAGTTATTTTCTGAGTTAAAAAGGCTGCCTCAAAAGGGTGGCCTTTTTTTAGGTCTAATAATTATGCATTTACCAATATCCATAAATTGAAGTTAAGTTCTATTCCTGAAAAAGAAATTGCTCAATTGAAAATGTTATTTAGCGAAAGAGAAAAATTAATGAAAACCTTAAAAATAATGGATACAACCAAAGAGGTAAAAGGATTCCTCCCCGACAACATTATTAAGGATGTAATTAAGATCAATGCAAAAACTATAGTATTGCTTAAGAAGCAGCTGAGCGTATTAGAGCACAAAATGCATGAGATTATCACTAATAACAATAAAATGAAAGAGCAATATGAACTTATAACCAGTATTCCTGGCTTAGGTAAGCAAACAGCAATTTATTTAATTCTAACAACGAAATGTTTTGAAGCTTTTGACAACTGGAGACAATTAGCTTGCTATGCTGGTGTTGCTCCTTTTGAGTATTCTTCTGGGTCTAGTGTTAAAGGCAGAACCAGAGTAAATCATTTTGCTGACAAGAAAATGAAATCGCTCTTAAACATGTGTGCTTTGAGTTTTAAAAAATATGATAAAGAAATTGCAGAATACTATCTAAAGAAGATAGATGAAGGTAAAAACCCTATGTTAGTTATGAATAACATTAGATGTAAAATATTAAGCAGAGTTTTTGCTACTATTAATAGGGGAAGTAAATACGTAAATATTTACAAGTTCGCTGAATAATTTATTTTATTTTATTTGGTTTTTAACATAGAATGCGGCAGCGGTGGGAGCATGTTGTTTTTTGAAATTTTTTGTTTGGAAAGTGGTATTTTCTTAATCTGGATACTTTGTTGAACTAAGGACACGAGATAACAGTGGGGGATAAAGAAGAGAAAGTTGTTTTGTATATAAAAGCAGATTTTTTTCTAAATTATCATTACTTATGTATGAAAATTATGTATAAAAAAACGAGCAATAAATATTGCTCGTTTTTAATTCTATTGTGCCTGTAATTCAATATTACAGTTTATTTAATTTTATGACCTGTAATTTGAGACCTATAAACAGCTGGATTTGCATTTCCATAAGTAGTCATTCCAGTTCCTGTATAAAAAAATAAAACGACATCACCAGCAGTTAAATTTAACAAGAAGGTTGTTTCCCATACCTGTGGACCAGCACTAAACGCTACTCTACCATATTTCCGCGATTGAGTAACACCATTTACTTTGGCATCAAATATCATTGTCCCTCCAGCAGCTGCACCAAAACAATGAGATATATTAAACATATACAAACCTGTTTCAGGAACATTATAAGTACTGTTAGATACATTCCAGCCATTGCCGATATCAAACATTTTTCCATCTGCTGTGTATGTCGTCCCACTAGATAGTGCTCCAGTAGCTGCTCTATAAGCATAAAAACCAATAGAACCAGCCCAGCTTGCATTACCAGTTGCGTCAGATGTTAATACTCTGCCATCAGCTTGTGTTCCATCAACAATCTGGACATTACCAACTACATCTAAATTCGCAGAAGGAGTTGTAGTTCCAATTCCAATATTATTAACATTAACAATGTCGTTATTCCCTGCATCATTACCTTGTGTTAATACTTCTGTAAGGTTTTGGATTTCATTTGTTGGGTCAGCATCTGCATCATCAACCAATGTACTTAAATCTGTAATAATTGTACCGCCTGCATCGGTAGTCTCTAAATTTGTTCCGTTTAATACTACTGTAGTATTTAATTCATTTGCTGGATCTGCATCTGCATCATCTACCAATGTACCTAAATCTGTAATAATTGTACCACCTGCATCGGTAGTCTCTAAATTATTGCCGTTTAAAACTACTGTAGTATTTAATTCATTTGCTGGATCTGCATCTGCATCATCAACCAATGTACTTAAATCTGTAATAATTGTACCGCCTGCATCGGTAGTCTCTAAATTTGTACCGTTTAAAACTACTGTTGTATTTAATTCATTTGTTGGGTCTGCATCTGCATCATCAACCAATGTACTTAAATCTGTAATAATTGTTCCACCAGCATCGCTAGTCTCTAAATCTGTACCGTTTAAAACTACTGTAGCATTTAATTCATTTGTTGGATCTGCATCTGCATCATCTACCAATGTGCTTAAATCTGTAATAATTGTTCCACCAGCATCGCTAGTCTCTAAATCTGTACCGTTTAAAACTACTGTAGCATTTAATTCATTTGTTGGGTCTGCATCTGCATCATCAACCAATGTGCTTAAATCTGTAATAATTGTTCCACCAGCATCACTAGTCTCTAGATTTGTACCGTTTAAAACTACTGTTGTATTTAATTCATTTGTTGGGTCAGCATCTGCATCATCTACCAATGTACTTAAATCTGTAATAATTGTTCCACCAGCATCACTAGTCTCTAGATTTGTACCGTTTAACACTACTGTAGTATTTAATTCATTTGTTATATCGCCATCTACTTCAATAGTATGTGTATTCCAATTAGCTGTATCTAAAGCTGTAATTCCATTAGCAATAGATGCTCCAAATATAGGATCGGTTTCTGTTATACCACCTGTAATACCATCTGCGGTTTTTGAATGTAAAGCATAAGGCACGCTTAATAACTGACTGGTACCAGTAATTGAATAAGCTGTTCCGCCTGCAGGGTCGGTTTCTGTCATAATAAAATATGGTCCTGCACTCCAGTCGATAGTTGTAAAATCGCCACTTACAATTGTACCTGTACCAATCTCTATGCTTAATAGACCGTTGGTATTTGTTGTGGGTGTTTGGGTTTCTACATAAACTGCTGTACCAGTTGGAGAAGTTTGCAAAATACTAATTTGCATTCCTACTGTAGTATTTGTAACAAGTACATCGCCTACATCTCTAACTACTGCCTGATAGCTCATTTTTTCTGGTGATTGAGCAAACACACTTACAGTTAATAATACTGCTGCTAATATTGTAAATAATTTTTTCATAATTTCTTATTTTTTAATGATTTTAAATGTTTTAATTTCTTTGTCTACTTTAGTTACTTTCAGAAAATAATTCGCTGGTACTAAATAATTCATTTTAATACTTATTTCATTTGCACCAATATTTTTGCTTTCTAAAAGCTTTCCATTAATATCATATAAATGATAGATTAAACCTGAAACATCAGAATTATTAATTTTCAGTGTAAGGTAATCTGTTACTGGATTTGGATAAGCAGAAACATTTAAATTAATATCTTTGCCTTGCTCAATTTCCAGAACTACCGAAATTTCGTATGGCTGCTGCACTCCTTGTGCTACTGTACCATCAATTCCCGTATTAGTAGTGTACACAATTTGTCCTACTGAATAGGCCACAGTGCCACCACTACCAGAGGCATCACCCCCTGAGGCAGTAACTGAATTTTGTGCATACAATCCTGTAAATACGAGAATAAACAGCATTGATAAAGTGATTCTTTTTAGTTTCATATAAAATAATTTTTAATTAGTAATATTTGAGCCAAAATTAAATAATAATATATTCTTAACAAATAATTAATTAAAAAATCCTTTTGTCTAGTTCGATTTAGCTTATTAAGTCTTGATTTCATTAGGCTTTTACGTTTTTTCTTTTCTAGTATATCATCTGTTAGATTGTTTAATTCAATTTCAAACCTGAGCATATCATCATATTTATCTGAGTTAAGTATTGATATAATTATTCAAAAGCCTTAATGTCGCTGAATATCATCAATCAAGGGGTTCGACTTTGGCCCTCTCTGGGTCACATAATTAAACCTCGTGATTTTACGAGGTTTTTTTATAAATATTTCGTTACAAGTGTTATTAAATAATAAATGAGAGGTAGAGTTAAAAGACTCAGAACTGTTGTAATGAAAAGATTTTCTATTGCTGCTTTTTCATTGCCACCATATTTTTTCACCAATATTATTATGATTACCATACAAGGCATTGCAGCTTCTAGAACAATAGTAGAAAGAGCAATTTGTCCAAAGTTAATACCAGTAAGTTTTACAAAATAATGGATTATTAGCAATACTATAAATGGTCCAAAAATTAGCTTATTGAAAGTAAGAAAATAAATATGTAATTGTTTTATTGTTTGGCTTAGCTTAATATTGGCAAGTAAAGCACCAATATATATCATTGCAAGATATATGGTTGTGTTACCTAGACCCCCCAAAGATTTATTTAATACTTCGGGTAATTTTATTTGAAAAGTCATTAAGATTAATCCTATAAAAAGAGCTATTGTATTGGGGTTTGCAAACTTTTTAAGATTATATTTTATGTTTTTATTTTTATCTTTTCCAAGAATATAGATTGCCATTGTCCACATTAGGCTATTTGAGGCAACCTGATAAATAGCAGCATAAAGCAAGGCTTCGCCTCCAGGGAAAAGTTCGTTTAGAACAGGAAACCCCAGAAATACAATGTTGCCATATGTGGTATGCAATAGATGAACTTTTCCCAGACTATCCTCTAGACCAAGAATTTTGCGAGAAAAATAACCTAATCCCATTAATACGAAAATGGCCAAATATGAAAACACAAGAACCCAAATACTATTATTTACAATTTCTCGTGTAAACTCCATATTAGATAATGAGGAGATTATCATAAATGGGGTTGTGATATTAATAATAATGCCAGCTAGACTTTCGTTTGCCTGAGTTGAAATGATTTTAAGTTTTGCTGCAACAACACCAATAATGCCAACAATACCAAGAATCATTACTTGGTTGAATATAGCTTCAAGTCCCATTAAATAATTTTGCAATAATTATTACGGGATAAAAGTAATAAATGGAATTTTAATAGCTTTTATTTTTAGCTTATATTTAATTCTTAATAATAAGACAAGCTAAAACAAAAAGCTTGCACTTAAATTAAAATTAAATTTGTTTGTTTTATCTAAAAGAGAAATAAACCACAAAATCAAAGCAACTATTTAATCATTTTAACGTCAATAAAACATAAATTCAGTATATATATGCTAGTATAAACAGTTAATTCTAGATATTTATGAAAATAATAATAATGTACTGTAAAATCCATATTAGGAAATTGCCTTTCTCACATGTTGACACTTTTTGTAATGATCTATTAATTCTTTTGAATTCCCTTCTTGATGTATAAATTCCACTATTTCAGACATAGTCATAGAATTGAATTTAATTAGAGCACATTTTCCATCTTTAGCTATTGGACAGCTGTTAATATGTTCGCATACATTATTATTATCTCGTTTTTTTTTAAAAAGACTCATTAATTATTAATTTGTAAAATCAAAACAGTATGTAATAATTTCGGATTAAAGTTAATGTGTAATTTTTATATTTCAAAATAATAATTGTTTCATCAATTTATTTGAAAGGTAGAAAATCCCGATGTTAATAATCTAATTATTTTTCTAAATTCTTGCATTAGTATTCAATATCAACTAAATATCCTCCTTTAAGGTGTTCAATCTAGGTACTCTTAGGTTCACAAAAGAAGCCTTAACAACAAAGTTGTTTGGGCTTCTTTATTTCTGGCAAGTTGAGTTTGCTCATAAGTGACAGAAAGAAAAAGACCATAAGCGAGCATGGCGATTGTAGGCTTTATGCTTGTACTGAAACACCTGAAGAATCATAAAGTAATCCTCTTTTTCTTGATTTTGTGAAAAATATAAAACCATAATATTCTCAATATTTTAAAAGCTTTAATGCATATTTGCGCAAATTTTAATCGAAAACCAGAAAAACAGAATGAATTCTCAAACAACTCTTAAAGAACAAAACATTGAACTTCCTGAAGTAAAATTCCCAGAAGACCAATCAATTTACAAAGCATTCAAAAATAGAGAATCCAAAAGAGATATGACGGAAAAGGAGTTTACTTTACAGGAAATTTCGAATATATTGTGGGCTGCATGTGGTATTAACAGGGATAACGGAAAAAGCACAGCTCCTCTCTTATGGAAGCATCACCTATATGTTGCGTCTATGTATGGAGTACATAAATACGATGCTGAAAAGAATAATCTGGACAAAGTACTGGAAGAGGATATTCGATCTAAAATGGCATTTCAGGATTTTGTGAATAAGGCTCCTCTTATCATCATACTTGGAATCAATACAGATGATATGACAAACGAATGGCTTGAACGACTGGGAGGAAAAGACTTTTATGCCGGAAATCAGACCAGCGCCGTATCCCAAAACATATACCTTTGTGCTGCTGCCATGGATATTTCCACTGTAGCAATGACTTGGTATGACAAGAAATTTGTCGATGATAAATTAGGGTTTACCGGAGGAATGCAAACATTTATAATACACCCGATTGGGCATGGAAAATAATCTCAAAATAGAACTACCACAATTGCAATGAACAAAAGCTTGGCTTTTTATTTTAATAATATGGAGTATCCCGACTGAAGCATTAGCGAAATGTTGGAAAATTCTACATTTATCAATAAAATTTTAACACAAAAGTGTAACACTTAGCTTGCCAAAGGGACAAAGAAATAAAATAAATGCCTTGCATTGCTATAAAATGAAAGCTTCACCTAGAGTGACATACCCAAACACTTAATACTCCCAGCTCTTTTCACGTTTATTATAATGACTTATTGAAAACTGAATTGTAGGTCTTGTGGTTCTGTTGTTTGAGCCTCCATAAACAAAATATACTCCAAGCCGGAATCTTTGTCGTTGAATTCTTATCGATTTTTCAAGTCCTGCATAAAAATCAATATAATGATATTTAACATCGTGTATATATGTGTAATTTGCTCCTGCAGTAGTAAAAACCTTTATCTTCTTTATAAAAGGGATATTATTAAGCAATGCTCCATTAAAATGATGAACATAATGAGCTTCAAAAAAAACATCATCGGTAATTAGAGTAGTATCCTGTAATTGGTTTTGCATTGGTGAAGAAAAAAACCAATCGTCGCCACGTGGAAATATTTTATAATTTTCGTAATGCATTTTTTTTGTGCTTATAAATTTTCCGCTTGCAACTTTTGCTGTTGAAGAGCCTAAAGTACTTATTTTGTATGTCTGACTTATTGAACCTGCAATATATGTGAAATTTACATCACTATTAATAATATCCGGGATTCCTTGTCTTACTCTAAAAGTAAATCTTGGCCAATCGCTACCAAGTATTATTTTTCTGCGTGGCTCTGTCATATATTTTTGAAAAGGCACATACGAAAAAGATAATGATATTGAAAATTGGTTATAAGGCTCAAAAGAACGGGGAACATTATCTTCAACAAAATTTTCACTAATAGGACCAAACTCATAAGAATCTATAGGTTTGTAATTCTGTGCAAAAACCGATGCTCCAAAATAAAACCCATTAAATAACTCTGTGCTATGATATATATCAAAAAACAGCGATTCCACATAATTTGCTCTATCCATTAAACCTGTAAAAGACTGACTGGACTGAATTTCATCGAAACCTAAACCTGTGCTTACAGAAATGCTCGATTGTTTCATAGCATTGTATAAATATCTTGTATACAGGCGTCCTTTTACATCCTGATTTCTAAATCCGTAATGCATACTTGTATAAGCATAAACGTTACTATGATTTTCAAATTTCTGAAAAGCCGAACAATAAAATCCTGCTCTCATACCCCCTATCGAAAATGGATTAACCAGGCTTGTTAAAGAAGGGAACATTATATGTCGTTTTTTTTCGCGATTAAAAAAGCCAACACCCCATAATGCTAAATCTCCAATAGTAACTTTATTGTAAGCCCTGTCTATAGAATCGAGATATTCTTTAGTATTATAAACTGCTTTAATACTATCCTGAATAAAAATAATGCGTTGCTCCTCTACCGATAGCGGTTCCGGTCTTATATCTTCCCAATATGAAGAATCTCTTTCGTAGGCTTCTTGTGTAGTTACAGATACTTCGTTTTTAAAATATCGTTTTGGGTATTTTACGCCTAGTTCTATACTATCGTATTTTGCAACTGTATTTCCTTTAAAATTTCTTTTTCCCGCTTTTGTAAAATAATCAAATTCCTGCCTTGTAATTATCCATATCGAATCATTAATTATATCATATTTTTGCTTAACAGTAAAATTATCGTAAAACATCAATCCTCCTTTTTCAATTGCCAGATCAACAGACTTTATTGCAAACGAAGCATCAACAATATCAATATAACCGTGAAATGTAGCATTGCCTTTTTTTCGGGGAATTACTTTTATATGATACACCAACTGATTTTTATAAACAGACGAATTTATCAGTTTAAACTTATATGAAATAACTGATGTTGGATTTAAAGGAGAGATCAAAGGAATTTCATTTAAATTATCGATCCTTATCAAATTATTATAAAAATTAAAATCTGCCTCGCTTGAATTTAAAAAGAACAAACCTCTGCTATTGCCATATTTGGTATATGCTTGTCTTATTTCTTTTACTTTATTTGGATATTGATAATTGCGTTGCATCTGAATTTCAACCATATTCATACTGTGGGCTAATTTTTTTTGTTCTGCTTTGCGTTTTCGTTCTTCAGCCTTTAGTTTTTTTTCAGGATCTTCGGGTTCAATTTCTTTATCGCTGTTTTCTTCCTCTATTTTATCCTGCTCTTTAAGTTTTTCTCTTCTTTTTCTTTCTTTTTCCGAAATTATCTCCTTTGCTTTTATATATACATTACACCTGCTAGATTGCACCGATTTGTTATTTTCTTTTTTTGATTTTATTGCATTTTGAATTATTTCATAAGCAGGATCACGTCTTTTGCTTAAAACCTCTACTTGTGAAATTTCATAAAACGATGACTCTAACCAGATATTTTTTACTAAATCCTTTTTATAAATTAATATAGGTAATGTTTTCGATTCATATCCTAAAGTAGAAAATACCACCTCATAATCGCCTTCGTCAAGTTGCAGGAAAAACCTACCGTTTTCGTCGGTTATTGTGCCAATTTTGGTATATTTTATATAGATGTTTACAAAAGGTAAGGGAGTGTTTTCTTCGCTATACACATACCCGCTAATAGTTTGAGAAAATATATTAGATACTGATAAAAAAAGTATAACAAAAATTAGTAAAGCTCTAAACATAATATTTGCAAATCTAAATATTACAAACTATAAAAATAGGATTTTATTTGAAAGAAATGAGCATGAAAAAAGCCAAAATTTATGACAAAAAATGATCAATTTTGTCAATTTAAAGCTTTTTTTTTACCCCTTTTTACCCTTTTTTCATCTTTTTCTCTCTCTTTTTTATTTTTTTTTCAATTTTTTTTCATTTTTTTTCACATTATCTAAAATAAGGCTACATAAAGAAAATAGAATGATTAATATTGCATTTTTTACAAATTATTTGAATTTTACTGATTACTTTTTCAAATTTTATACTCTTACTATATGAAGGGAAGAATATTTAGCGATACGGAAATTACAGAAGGAATAAAAAGTGATAACAATGAAATATTAAAATATTTGTATGAAAATATTAAACCGGACATTGTAGAATATTTTGAAAATAATGAAGGACCAAAAAACGGAGTAGATGATATTTTCCAAGTAGTTTTAATTAAAATAAGAGTAAGTTTAAAAGAATCAAAGGTTAAAATAAATGATTATAAGCAATATATTTTAAAAACATGTTTATACGAATGGCAAAAAGAAAATAAGCTTATAATAAAAAAACAATCGGATCAAGAAAAGTATGTACATTATAAAGATATAATTGAAGCTGAAAATGAGGATGAGGATAAAATTGATATTGAAAAAAATGATGAAAAAGAAAGATCATTATTATTATTAAAATTAAAATGCTTTAATCTGTTGCAAACGGATTGCAGAAAGATTTTTTTGTTAAAATCGGAAGGTAATTCATACAAGGAAATTGCAAAAAGAATGAAATTAAGTGAAAAATACTTGAAGATAAAAAAACAACGTTGTTTTGAATATTTTAGAAATATTTATAAAAAAACCATTGAAAATGAAAACAAAAAGTAAACATTTTGACAGGGTTTACGCCTTTTTTGAAGGAGAAATGAATGAAGCCGAAAAGCTTGCCTTTGAAAAAGAATTAAACCAAAATTCTGAATTGAAAAAAGAATTTGAACTACAAAAATCGTTAAATCAATTTCTTAATGATAAAGACACATTATCGTATCACAATACTTTAGAAAATATTGAGCATGAAATTGAACAACAAGCTCAGGGCGGTGGGAAGAAAAAAACAAGCAAACTAATTTTATATGCTGCTGCCGCAGTAATATTAATACTTGTTGCAAGTATAATTGTTTCGCAATTGTATGTTAAAAAAATGACTAACGATGAGTTATTTGCTCAATATTATAAATTTACTTATTCAGGTGAATTATCAAGAAGCGGAAACGATAATATATCAACTTTATCGGAAGGACTGATACAATACGACCTGCATCACTATGATAATGCAATAATAATACTTGAAAAGGTTTTATTAGAGGATACCGAAAATGTTAAAGCAAAATTTTATTTAAGCATGGCATATATCGAAACGGGCAAATTTGATAAAGCAATACAAAATCTTGAAAGCATATCTGGCAAAAAAAACCATATTTTAATTGACAAAATAAAATGGTATCTCGCACTTAGTTATATCAAAGTAGAAAATAACCAAGAAGCCATTAAGGCATTCGAAGAACTTGCAAACAGCAGTTATTACTGCAATAGCAAAGCAAAAGAAATATTGGAAAAATTAAAATAAAAAAATAAAATGCGGAAGCCGAAAAGCATTAATAGAGTAGGCACTATTTAATACTTTAGCATTATGAAATTAGATGATTTGCTTTATTTGTTAAGGACACCAGACCCAATACCTGATCCGCCACCAAATCCACCACCAACACCACCAGAAAAACCCGGAGGAGGAAGATATTAAATATTAAGCAGGACAATTGTCCTGCTTTTTTTATTTATGTTTTGTATGTTTGTTATCTTATATTATTTTAATGTAACCAATGAGAACAAAAGTATTATTGTTTCTGCTTTTTGCTTTTTATTTTAATCCGGCTTTTGTATTTAACATTACAGGTACAAATAATATCGACTCACTCTCACTTAGCAATTCCATCGATTCATTATATAGAATTGGTCATAAATACAAAGATAATGGCGATTTTTATCAAGCTGACCTGTATTACAACAAAGCATTATTTACTCTTAGAAATAATAATATTAACGAGCCAAATACCGAAGGATATTTACTTCACCTTATTGGTAATAATTATGCTTTTCAGAAAAAACATACTAAGGCAATTGAATATTTAAAACAGGCAACAAAATTATATTCTAAAAAAAATGCAGATTATATTGGTAAAGCATATTCCGATATTGCTTATTCTTATAGTGAACTTAAACAGAAAGAAACTGCAATTACTTACTATAAAAAAACAATACTACTATTTGAACAAGAACCCGAAAAATATAAATCCGCACTATCGGCTGCATATAAAAGCTATGGATTAATTTGTTATAACAATAAAGAATTTGATAAGGGTGAAAAATTATTTTTAAAATCTCATAATTTAATTTTAGAACAATACCCCGATAGTATTTTATTAATTTCTAATTCATTAAATTATTTGGGATATTTCTACAAAAACACAAAACAATATAAAAAGGGAATTGAATATTTTCAAAAAAGTATTACAATTGTTATTAATGATTTTAACGATACAAATATCTACTCAAACCCCAAAACCGAACAATTAATATTAAGTGATGAATTATTATACGCAATCCGGTACAAAGCTCATGCTTTTTATTTGCTATATAAGCAAACCGGAAAAATGAAAAACCTTATAGCAAGTTTTGAAACTTTTGAACTTACATTTGCATTAATTGATAAATCGAGAAACGAGTTTTTTAGCGAAGAAAGTAATTTAAGCTTTGCCAACAACTATAAAGAAACCGTTAACAATGCACTAAAAACAATTTACGAATTATATAAAGTAAGCTCCAATAAAAAATATCTGAACAAGCTGTTTGAGTATTCCGAAAAAGGAAAAGCATCATTGCTATACAAATCGATGGCAGAACTTGAAGCAATAAAAACCGACAAAACACTGGCAAAACTATATAGCTACGATAAAAAATTAAAATCGGCAATATCAATAATACAATCAAAAACCAATAAAGACAACTACAATTATCAGCAAAAAAGAATAAACAATTTAATGCAAAAACACGATAAACTAAAAATGTTTACCGAACAACACTATCCATTATATAAAAACAGAAGTTGTAACAACAACACAATATCATTAAGTAATTTGCAAACAAAACTACAGCCCAACGAGGTATTACTTGAATACTGCATGGCAGACACACTGCTAATTTGTTTTGTAATAGAGCAGCAAAGCACACAGCTAATAGTAAACACCATTGACAGCACATTTGTTGAAAACATATTAGATTTAAGAGAATGTGTGGAGCAGCTCAACACTTCGGAACAAAGCTTTAATAAATTTACATCGGTATCGAAAAAATTGTACGACTTGCTGATATATCCGGCAAGGGAAAAAATAAAAAACAAAAAACTAATAATTGTACCCGATGATAAACTGCTATACATACCCTTTGGGGTGCTTATTAAAAGCGATAAAGCAGATGTGTGCGATTATAAAAATCTGCAATATTTAATTTATAATAATGCAATTTCGTACACATACAGTGCAAGTTTAAAATATATGCACAACAATAAAAAACGCTACAATAACAACAAACTGGCAGCCTTTGCCCCCGATTATCTGCGCTTAGAAAATATTGAAGAAAGCAATAAGGAATATTTAAAACACAAAGATTTGCTTAAGCATATTAAATACGCTAAAACAGAAACAAAATACATTAGCGAGCTGTTTGGCGGAAAAAACTTTGTTGACGATGAAGCCAGCGAGCATTATTTTAAACAAAATGCAGGCAAATACAATATTTTGCATTTGGCAATGCACACAAGCATTAGCGATGAAAATCCATTACTGTCGAAATTCTTTTTTACATACACGCCCGATACCATTGAAGATAATTGCCTAAACACCTACGAACTTTACAATATGCAATTAAAAGCATCGCTGGTGGTGCTTAACGGATGCAATACAGGATATGGAAAATTGTACAGTGGCGAAGGATTATATAATTTGGCACGCGCATTTATACACACAGGTTGTCCCGCAATAGTGCTTACACTGTGGGATGTAAACGATTATTTTGGCTCACAACTAATAAGTAAATTTTACAACAACATAAACACCGGACTGCAAAAAGATGAAGCACTGCAAAACGCAAAAACCAATTATTTGGCAAACACATTTTTTAAGGACGATGCACATCCGTATTATTGGTCAAACTATATTTTAATTGGAAATATTTCGCCAATTAAAACAAAATTCAACAGCTATTTTTATCTAAAAATTCTGTTTTCGATAGTAATTTTATCGCTTTTGGTCTATTTTTTCTTCAAATACGCTGCAAAAAATAAAAAAAACTGAAAAAGTTTTCAACTTTTTTCTAGCACGCATTAAACAACTTACAAGCTTTTTTTTTAAACAATTATTTTTTTACTGATTACCTTTTTTAAAAACAGACTCTATAGTATATGTAGGAGGTTGTTTTTTCCTTCATTAAAAAATTGAAATTATTTTATATGATTATAGAAAAAAAGAAAGCAAGTAAGAACCAAAAAAAAGAACCAAACAATATATGCAGATTTAACAATATCTGGCAAAATAAAAAAATTCTAATAGCCGACGATGACACCACTACTTTAATGCTTATTAAAGAAATTTTAAAACAAACAAACATAGAAATAATAAATGCATACAACGGCGAGCAGGCAGTTAAGCTATACAAACAAAACAAAGATGTATCGCTGGTTTTGTTAGACTACAAAATGCCCTTTGCAAACGGAGATATTGCAACAGAAAAAATAAAAAAAATAGCTGTTGATATTCCTGTACTTATACAAACAATGGATTACGATAATTGTGTAAAAGAAAAATGCAAAAAAGCCGGATGCAATGAAATTATACATAAACCCCTACGCAAAATGGATTTGCTGTTGCTAATAGAAAAATGGATAAATAAAAAAGTAGAAAATTGTGATTTTAAGTTTGTAAATTGAAATTGGATGCAGGATACAAATTACAAGTTGCAGTATACAAAATTAAAATAAAATAAAATATGGAAGTAGAATCAAAACAAGCTATAGGACAATTAGAATTACACAGCGGAATAATGATGCCATACTGTTTTAAACGAATTTCGCACGACCAAACAAAACTTATTTGCTACACAGGCAAAGGAATTGGTGAAATATGTATGCCAATTAACAAAAAAGACATACTAAAAGCCGAAGAACTAAAACAACTTAGCGAAAACAGATTAATAGAAATGGGCTACTTAGATGTTATACCATTTACAAAAATTAAAGAAGTTATAGGATAATGACAGTTTGCATATATACATATCGATTTTGGGGGATATTGGCACAATTTGTTGAACAATGCCTTGAGGACACGTCCTCAGTCATTAAGGACATCCCCTCAGTCATTGAGGACATTCCCTCAGTCATTAAGGACATCCCCTCAGTCATTGAGGACATTCCCTCAGTTATTGAGGACATTCCCTCAGTTATTGAGGACATTCCCTCAGCCATTAAGGACATTCCCTCAGTTATTGAGGACAGTTCCCCACTTACTGAGGACAGTCCCTCAGTTGTTAATGGCATGCTTTTATTTACTAATCATTACAAATATTTTATTAATACTAACTTTTAAAATTAAAAATTATGAGAAAAAAAGATTACATACCAAAAGACAAGTTTCAACTTGGTGTTTGGTTAGTTGGGTTTTTAGAGGCCGTAAAAAAAGAAGTAAATCATTATGGTATTAATGAGGAAGAGATTAAAGCTTTTGAGGCTTTTGTGGCATTATATCTTGCCGACCTAAAGATAGAGAAAAGCCTGATTGACCAAAAACGCGAACAGGTAAAAAAGACTCGCGACGACCGCATAAATGTAATAGATTTTAGTCGTGGTTTGGCTCAGCAAATTAAAGCAAGTGCTGATTATAACGATCAAGTGGGCGAAAAATTTGATATTATTGGCGAAGAAATAAGTTTCGACCCTAAAACTTTCAAACCTACTATAAGTCTTAGAAGAGTAAGCAATGGCGTAGAAATTTCTTTTTTCAAAAGCCAAACCGATGGTGTAAATATTTACAGACGTGTGAGTGGCGATAACGATTTTGTTTTTCTTGCACACGATACTTACAGTCCGTATATCGATACCAAACAAATGGACAATCATGCTACCTACGAATATGTGGCATGGGCAGTAATTAAAGATAAAGAAATAGGTATTAGAAGCGGAGTAGAAATTATTACGGTTTAAAATACATATAAATTTAAAAGACCTGCAACTATTGCCTAGTTATTAATGGTCATTTTTTTCATAACCGTACTTGCAGGTCTTTTATTTTTTTGTATATTTGTGTGAAATTAAAATACAATAGTATATTAAATAACATGTTAATTTCGTTATTTTACATACAAAAACAATATATTTATCATATATTTGTTATATTTTATAATTAATATTTACATTTGCACTTATAACGTTTAATTGATTGAGCATTATTAAAAATAAATCGTTAGAAAACTTTACTGCCATTGATATATTAAATAGTAGTAACCTTTATTCTCCAGGAATTCACTGTGCATATTATAGCTCCTTACAATTATTAATTCATTATTTTTATGAGTATTGTAATTTTACTGAAGAAGAAGTAGACGAAGAAATTAGGATAAAAGGTGGTTCTCATAATTTTTATCTTAGTAAGTTTGTTGATGAAATAAGGAAATTGAATGCTGTGAATGCATCTAAATTTTATTCATATTTTAGCAGTTTCAAAAGAAAAAGAAATGAAGCTGATTATAAAAATATTGAAATTACTCCCGATAACTTAATGGAGGCAAAAAAGAAAGCAGAAAAAATAAGAAAATTCTTAAATAATATTTGTGTTAATGGAAAATGCGAAAACATACATTACATCTAAATTAGAAGAGATAATAGTAGTTCTATCAGAACTTAAAATTCTTTATAAATATGATGCCTCTAGTAAAGAGCATTTAATAAAAGTTTATCCTATAGATGAGGTTAATAATAACCAAAAATATCAAGAAATTGAGAGTGAAATTATATTCAGTTTTATTGATAAGTATCCACACGAAAGTTTAGTTTTCTTTACAGAAGATGATTGGATTAATATTGATAATCCTGAAAAGATTTTTCAAGGACAAGATTATCAAGAAGAATGCACTTATGAATTTGCTCATAATGATTTATTTTCATTTACAGAAGCTGAAGATGATTTAATTGACTTTGTTGGTATCTTATATAATACAAAAATTAAATTCAATAAAATTAAAGATGAACTTATAAATTATAGAGTAATTAACGAAGATTTTGAGAAAAGTCAAATTGAAGATATTGAAACACATAAAAATGACACACCTGATGTAGTACATTCTGGTGGTGAAAATAATTTTGCATTAGCAGCATGAAAGAAGAACAAAACATTACTCACGCTCCTTTTAAGTTTAAAGGTTTTATAATTACTGAAAGTAAAATTAAGATTGAACCTAGTACTAAAGGTAAATCAATTGAGGTGAAAATTAAACCAGAAGGAATAATTAATGAAGAGAAAAAGATATTCGAAGTTCAATTATTAATTTCATTAAAATCTGAAGATGGCTTAAAAGTTTCTGTTAAAATGATTGGGTCTTTTGAATTCAAAGAAGTGTTAAAGATGGAGCATTTAAAAAACTATTTTTATGTGAATGCACCAGCTATTATGTTTCCCTATCTAAGAAGTTACATTTCTGCCCTTACAGCTTTGTCTGGTTGTAGCACAATAATTATACCTCCAATGAATATGGTGTCCTTAGGAAAGAACCTAGAAAAAAATACAACCACAGAACAAAGCAAATAATACAATTGTGCGTGATTATATCCCAGCTAGCGCCGACATGTTGTCGGAGCTTTAAATAAGGTACGGACAAGATATCCGCAGCAGCAGCTTATATAGTATTTATTTTTTCATAGCTATTTTGCAGGTCTTTTATTTTTGTATTATTAAAGCAGGAAAACAATATATTACTTTAGTACTTGATTTATCAGAAATGTAATTTTAATTAAATGTATTATTTATCACAAATATTAAATAAAAACATTGTTATTAAGGCATTCTTGTTATTAGTTGCAATGTTTTTATTTAATTCTTGTGAAGAAAAGCCAGAATTAATATTATCTAATAATATTGATATAAAAATTAATCTTCCAAATTCATGGCCAAATGCATATTATCATAATGACTCATTGTTTTTATATCATCTTCAGAATAAAAAAATAATATTTTATAATCTCTTAGATATTGAAAATGGATTAATAATCCCTTTAGATAATTTGTTTAGTAAATATTCATTTAAAAAAGAGTATTATACAAACTCTCACATCTATATTCATAACCTAGATAGTATTTTTACTTTATTGCCTGAATGTAATTGCATTGTTTTATTGAATAAAAAAGGTAAAATAATCAATGATTGGGTTATTGATTGCCCATTATATATGGATAATAAAAATTATGTTTTATGTGCAAATAAAACACATAAAATCTTATTTAAAAATGGTGTGATATACACATCATCTTCAAGAACTGATATTAATATGAATTACAATGATGATAGAACCCTGTATTATCAAACACCATTAGAGGTTGAAATAAATATTAATGGTAATCAAGTAATTAATGATAAAGGGTTTTTCCCAGACTGCTACTTACCTGATTTAGATTATTTAGATTATTGGGCAACAAGGATTGTTACGGGAAAAAATGATTTAGTATATTCATTTGGAGTTTCACATAATCTTTATCAGATTGATGTTGATGGGAATGAAACCATTATGCCTGTTAGGAGTGTTTATCTTGATACAATTCAAACAATTAATGAATCAAATAAAAGCAACATTAAAAAGTTTAAAATGAGTCAGGGAAGGTATCATAATTTAATTTATGATAGGTATAGAAATTTGTATTATAGGCTTGTTATGTTACCTACTAATTTTGAGAAAGAAGATGGAACCGTAAATAGATTTCATGATTGGTCGGTTATAATAATGGATGGTGATTTTAAAATTTTAAATGAACAAAAATTTGATAAGGATAAATTTTATCCTTATATGTTTTATCCTTCTAAAAAAGGAATTTATATTGGTAAGATGACTGATGATATTTTTAATTGCAAAACATATCATTTATCTTTATTTAAAATTAATTAGTAAATTTATGTATTACAGAAAAGTTATTTGCTCTACCATTATTTTATTCTTGTTTACTTACTGTACTAGTAATTCTTCAATAGAAAATAGAGATATCTTTCCTCTATCTAATTATTTGAAAAAAACTTTTGATGAAAATATTGATGAAAATGATCATAAGTATATTTTTATTCCGAAAAAAGGATGTTCTATTTGTTTAGAGAAAACAATTGATATTTTAAATGGAGTTGAATTGTTAAAGTATAACAAGAGTATCACTATTATATATTCTAACCCTGAGATTATTACTAATGAAATTAAGGCATGTAAGAATGTTTTATTTGATTCATTAGAGAATATGAGTAATTATAATCTCAATATAAGTAATGTTACTTTGATTTCTGTAAAGGAACATTCAATTGATACAACAGTTAATTTTAATACAGAAAATTATAGAGACATTTTAGATTTCATCCCCAGCTAGCGACGACATGTTTTCGGGGCTTTAAATAAGGTACGGACAACATATCCGCAGCAGCAACTTAGATAGTATTTATTTCTTCATAGCTATTTTGCAGGTCTTTTATTTTTTTGTATATTTGTGTGATTTATAAAAAATTAACAAGGTGTAGCTGTAATAGATATATCATCATTGATGATATATGCGTGTTGTGTTTCATTCCCTATGTCGCAGTATACTGAGACTAATTTTTTATTAATATTAAAATTAATGAGTATTTTTAAAGTTGCAAAGCGGTTAGATGAGTTATATCATTATTGGGTAGGATTATAATATAATGTCTGTAAGTATAATAACAGATTAAGTGGAGCAGAATCACTATAAAAACGGGTGTAACCGAAAAACCATAAGAGTAAGAAATTATTATTTATTATTAAAAATTATGAAAAGAATAAAGTTTTTGGGAATTGTGCTTATTAGTTCGGCCTTATTATCAAGTTGTTCCATGATTATGCCTGTAGCAACAACAAGTAATCCAACTGGGTCTAAGGTTGGGACAGCTACAGCTTATGTAGTTTTTGGTTTGTATTTTGAAGAAGATGCTAGTATTGGTAAGGCAGCTAAAGCTGGAGGTATTACAAAGATATCAACTGTTGATCAAAAAAGAACAGATGTTTTAGGGTTTTTCCAAACTTATGAAACAATTGTAACAGGAGAATAAATAAATATGGTTAGGTCAATCAAGAATTTCTTGTTTGGCCTAACACAACTTAAGTAGATATGGAGAAGAAGTATAGTTGTATTTTTATTATTGCGTTTATTCTTAGTTTACAATCTTTATTTGCCCAATCTAGTCATAAGTATTTTGTTACTTTTATGAAAGGAAACAATAAGTTCCAGTATTATATAAAACCGATAAATTTCTCTGGGAATCTTAAAACAAGTAAAGTTATAATAGATCTCACATTCATTCCAAATGATTCTGTTACTATTAATTTTTCAATTCTATATACAGAAAAATATAAAGAAGTTGATAGTTTAGTAATAAAAAGCAGTAATAATAAGCTAGTTGTGAGGAACTGTGAATTGTTATATTATGAAAAATGGAAGAAACAAATTGAAACAAGATTTACTTCGAGTTGTAAAGTGGATAACTTATCTTTAATATTTTCTGACGAATTTTGGGATATAAGTTTGTATGACAAAAAAGGTGTAAAGTACTATAGTTCTAACATAAAAAATAGGAAGATTATTAAAAAAATAAATGAAGACTTATTTCTGTTTTATATAAATGAGTAATTTAAGCTATTGAATTTCTTGTAATCATGAAGACGTACCTATTCTAAGCGATATTGAATTAGTTGTGTTTAAAGAATAAAAAAAACGAAAGCACAACCCCGCTACCGCACGCTTTGTAGCGTGTGGTGAAAAAAACCATCTAGTGCCGACATGTTGTGGGGGCTTTAAATAAGGTACGGACAACATGTCCGCAGCAGCAGCTTACTTAATTATTAATGGTATATTTTTTTCATACACCTAATGCAGGTCTTTTATTTTTTTGGTATATTTGTACGATTTATAAATAATTAATTAATCTTAAAGTTATGAAAAAAGCAGTGAAATTTATAACTATTGCAATTTTATGTATAGGAATAACTTCAACTTTTACGAGTTGTAAAAAGGAAGGATGTATTGATGTTAATGCTGACAATTACGATGAAAAAGCAAAGAAAGATGATGGAAGTTGTACTTATCCTTTAATTATTCCAATCCCTACAATTAATATTTCAGCTAATAACACATCAGGAGATCTTAGTGGCGCAGGAGGAACGGCATCAAAAACAGTCTCTTTCACTAATAATAATTCAACTATAGGTTGGGATATGGCAATAGATGCTACCAGTGGTAGTTTTCAATTAGTAGTAAAAGATGCAGATGGGACAACGGTAATTGACAATACACTTACGGCAGGTTCTGGGGCTCAAGATGCAGATGGGACAAGTTCTTCGGGAACTTCAGGCACATGGACTACTACCATCTCATTAACTTCCTTTAATGGTACAGGGGATTATTCATTGCAATAAAAAAAGCCCATAACACGGTATATACATGTCCGCAGCAGCGGTAGAATTATGGCGCGATTATTGATTCTTTGTTGAAAAACCAAAAAAATGAATACAAAAAAACATTACATTATTATTTGCATTTTATTTTTTCTATCAGCAATATGTAGCGCTCAAATTGAAAAACTTTCTATTGAGAAAGTCAGCCTTTTTTTATTACAAAAGAAAAACATAGACTCACTTAGCAAGCTAAACATAAAGTACCAGTTAGTTATTGAATCTAATATTAATACCTATTATCCAGCAACAGACACATCAGCATATATTAAATGCCGGTTTGTAAACAAATCAAAGAATACTGTTTTGATAGACACTTTGATTTTCAAAAACTTTATGCTTTCTACTTGTAATCATAGATGGCCATTGCATATGTGGGAATTTGAAATTCCTGCCATAAAAAATTCCTCCTATAAGCTAAAGCCAAATGAAGAAATATTGGTATTTAGTGCCACACTTAAAAATTTGTGTTTTTCTGATAAATATATGTGGGATTGGTCAGGGCACCCTTCTCCACCAAAATCACCAATTCATGTACCTTTTTCAGGACAAGAAGAATATCTAAATGAAACATGTCTTTACTTTTCCTATAATATTGATGGGGTTATTGTTTTATCAAATATTCTGAAATTGAAGGTTAAAAAGAAACAATGGACAAGAAAGCAAAGGCTATAACACACGGCATAGTAAAGCATCTAAATTTAAAATATAATCATTGAAAAATATTTAATATGGTGGGGAAAATTTTGACGACTTTTGTTTTAGCTATACTAATTACAACAGTTCATTCTCAAACGTCTGAAATAAAAACTTTCTGGACTGAATTTAAAAATACTGTGACTGAAAAGGATACCAGCAAATTGGTTGATATGATAGATTTTTCAGAAGGCAGTGGTTTGATTGGAAAAGATGAAAATGAATTTTACAGTAATTTTAATTCATTGTTTGATACCAAGACAGTTGAAATTATGACTGATACAGAAAATTTAACAGGTGGTGAAAATAATGGATATTTTTTTGTTGGAAGCGGAGCATATAAGTTCTTTTATTTTAAAAAAATAAATGGAAAATTTAAATTATACACTGTATTTTATTATGATTAATGGAGAGAAGCCCAGCTAGCGCCGACATGTTGTCGGGGCTTTAAATAAGGTACGGACAACATGTCCGCAGCAGCAGGTTTACAAGCAATTATAAAAATATAAACTAATAAACAATTAATAAAAATTAGCATGAAAAAGTTAACATTAATTTTGTTACCAATTTTATTAAGTTTATTTGTCGAAGGACAAACTCTCCAAGACAAACAAAACGTGATTCAAAAATCTATTGACTTCGAGGCATTACAGATGTATTATTCTAACATAGAATATGAAGAAAAGCAACAATTATTTATAGTTGACAATGATTTAGTACCAAATAATTTAGAATTATATAAATATGGAAATAAAGTAACATTCATGTCAAAAGAAGACATGTTTTTCAGAAATATAAGGAATCATATAGACTTTTTGAATTTTACTATCGAAACTGAAACTGCTGACATTAAATTCCGTTATGGAATGAATGGACCTACTGTTATTTTGGAATTTAAAAAGGAAAATGATATTTGGAAAATTATTAAAAGTGATCTTGAAAAATAACCCCGCTGATGCGCAATTGTATCTCGTTCCTCCGCTCTGCGGATTATAATTTTGAAGCAAATAAAAAGAAGTTTTTTAACTACTAATATCGGATAGCATTGGCATTAGGCATTTATTTTTTCATAGCTATTTTGCAAGTCTTTTATTTTTGTTATTTTTGATAAAAATAAAACAATTTAATAACTTGTATTATGAAAGAATTAACTAACACTAAAATAGAGCAATTAGTTAAGAAACTTAATAAATGTGAAAAAAATGAGAAAACAGGCGTTTCTAAAATTCACAAAACAGAGATTGAAGAAGAATTAAAGAAAAATTATTTTAGCAAAAAAGCAGTTCTTGGTATTGATATTTATAGGTACAGTCAATATCCATTATTAGAACAAACATTAATTCCATATTTATTTAAAAGACTATATTATACAACAATCGACAATTGCCTAGTAAATGAACCTTTTTTATTTCCATCTATAACTGTAGAAAATTTTAATGAATATTTCATAGATCGAGGTGATGGCGGTTTTCAAATTTTTGACACTCCTTTTCAAGCATTGGTATTTGCTATTTATTTTCAAGCAAACATAAAACGTTATAATTGTGGCAAGGATTTTCTAAAAGATACAAAAAATGTTGTTGGAGAAATAACCCTAAGGTACTCTTTAACCTATGACGATATTTATTCTTATTCTCATCATATTCCTAAGCACGTTATAAATAACCACTATGGTCCATCAATTATTAACAATGCAAGGATAATGGCAAAAGATAAATTAGACAGATTTCTTATTGATGATAATACAGTTTCTTGGTTTAATGAAGAAATAAATGGAATAGAGAATCTGCAAATAATAAATACCGATAATTTTAATAGATTTAATTTTTTAAAACAATACAAAAAGAAAAATAATAAAATACAAACGGTATTGTTTAAGAAAATTGATAAAAATATACTAACTGTTGATTTATTAAAAATTGGTGAAATAAAATCGAAGTTCGATACTCTATCTATCAATAATTTGCATATTCAAACCGTAATGAGTTCCGGTGACAATAATTCTAATGGTGAAATATTTACAATTTCATTAGGCAACCTTAATTCAGAAGGCATAACCCCTACTCTGCAGAATTTGTAATTTCCCCCGCTACCACACGCTCAATGTCATTAAGTTAAGGTGGGGATATAAATATTGTAAAAATAGGGCTTTAGCCAAAAAAAAAGGTCCGAAAAATATCGGACCCTTAAGTTAACAAAAGCTCTATGAAAAATTCTACTTAAAAGTAAATTTAAATAATAACGATTCGTCTTTCGTACAGTTTTTAGGGTTAATCTGAATTTTATCCAATTGAGCTATAACATATTCTTTATAGCCATCATGTCCGTAAATTTCGTTAATAACAACTTTACCTTCATCGCTAATCGAAATGTCGGCAAATACTACCCCTATTTCTTGTTTTTCATTAGCAATGTTTGGATAATCCATAAAACTGCTAATACGATTTTTAATCTTATTAAATCTATTACCATCTGTATTTGCATTTAGATTTAAGCTTGTTATAAATATCAGTGTAATAATTAATGCTGTTGTTCTTTTTAGAGTTTTCATAATATTTTATTTTTAAAAGTTTAATTTAATTGTTTGTTATAATGACGATGCAATTTTTTAAGTGCTGCATCTGGTTAATTATTTTTTTGGTTGATAATCTTAAAACCTAAGCCAGAATTGAGAAATGCCCCACTGGTGCTCGATTATTCCTAAAATCCGCATGTTAAAACAGTTTCATACCTTAGGTTGCCAAGTATAATCCGTAACAATACAGCGCCCACTTCCGCAATTTTGTAAGATGTGCTAATAAACCCAACAAAAAACTTTCAGCAGAAGTGTATTTTTTATTATCTTTGGTAAAAAAAATTAGATGAGAATTGCCTTAACAATAAGTCTATTTTTTTGTATAATTAATTTATACTCTCAAGAATATTGTATTCCCGGCAGGTTTAGTTCAACACCATTATTTGATAATACAGAATTAACTATTTATGAAGATGTAATATATGGTGAAGATACTAACTGGAATGGCAACACACAATCATTATACATGGATTTGTACTTTCCCGATTTTAACTATGATATTCTTTTAAAACGTCCTTTACTTGTTTTTTTACCCGGTGGTGGCTATATAATAGGAGAAAAAGAATATTTTGCAACAGAAGCACTTGAACTTGCAAAAAGAGGCTTTGTATGTGCAAGTATTGATTATCGCACCGGTTGGGCAGTCAACGGATCTGCTGCAGCATGCAATGGCGACAGCACTTCTTTAATTAAAGCAAATTACAGAGCTTGTCAGGATATCCGTGCCTCATTAAGATATTTAGTTAATTATACCGATTCTTTTGGCATTGATACAAACTATATTTATTTGATTGGCTCTAGTGCCGGTTCTATTGCCGGATTAATGTCTCATTTTATGAATAGCTATGATTTTGACTCCCTATATCCTAGTGCAAACTTAATAAACTCACTAGGAATGCTTGATAGTGCTACCAATACATATAATACCACATATAATATTTCCGGCATAATTAGTTTATGGGGAGGAATTCCTGATGTAAATTTTATAAACGAATTAAATTCCATTCCAATGTTGTTGATGCATGGTCTTTTAGATCAAATTGTTCCATTTCACGAAGGGCAGTTATATAGTTGTCCTGAATATTTTTATTTGTATGGACCTGGACCAATAGTAGATTACTTATCGGAAATAGAAGAATGTTACGAATTAAATTATCAAATTAATGGAGGACACGGAATATATGATTCTGCCTATAGAATAGAAAGGATGCACACATTTTTAAAACAACTTTTTTGCGATAGTTGCTTACAAGATACAATTATAGACCAAAACACAAACACTTTACTGGCAAATACCTCAATTAGCTTATTTGATGTATACCCAAATCCCACAAACGGAATTATTAATATTAGTGGCTTAGCTGATAATAATAATTTAATTATAGAAATAGTAAATATTTATGGCTCTGTAGTAGAAATAAGAGAAGAAATAATTTTTTCATCTACTGCTCAAATAAACATGAAAAACTTAGATAATGGAATCTATATTTTAAATATTTATAATAAAAACAATAAAATCTATCATTCTAAAATTATAAAATTATAAATACGCACTTATTTACCCACTACCATCTACACTTGTGGCAAACGTGTATCTTACCAAGTTCACAAAAAGTAAAAACATTGTTATATTTAGACATATTTATGTTTTGTAACATAATTCAAATAAATCCGTTTACTCAAATAGAACAAACAAACAAATTCCATTAATAATTTTTATCATGATAGATTTTTGGTTAGGAATAGGCTTGGGTATAGAAATTATAAAAAGGCGTAATGGCGATGTTGAAACATATCTTTTATTACCATTTATAAGAATTAGAATTTCAAGTAGGTCAAGACAGTAGAGTATGTTTCCTCATTTTGCACTACGGTCTGTGTACATTAATAATTTTATCGGGTTTTATTAATTAAAGACATGAATTTTGCTGCCATCAAAAGTTGTTTGATATTGTACTAATGGTCTTTCAGCATAGTTTTCTGCTTCGGGAAAGCCATCGGAAGTCAAAGAAAATCTTGAGCCACAACAAGGACATTCTAAACTAAGATTGGTAGAATCGGGAATAACTCCACATCTGTCAGAAGGTTTAAATGTGCAAGTTCTATCTAATGCAACAAATTCATCTTCCGATTTTCTGTATATCACAATGCCCGAAACACCACCTGTTACCATTACCGGACTATAATACACATATAATTCTGTAAATTGTGGGTCACTCATATAAATCAAAAAGTCAACATGTTTGTATGGAACAATATCTTCATCGCGTTTGCAATTAGATAAAGCAATTGCTAATATGAAAAAAAGTAGTATTTTTGATTTGAGAAAAATCATATATGTCAAAACAAATAACGTTGTAAAGTTAGTGAAATTGTCGTTAACAAAATTTTTCATACTTTTATTTATTATTTCAATACCTTTTTCCGTTATTTCGCAATCAAATACAGGAAAGAAGGACAGAACAGAGCGTATAAATAAAAGAACACAGCATGGTGATCAAAAAAGAGCAAATAAAAAATTAAGAAAACAAAAAAAGAAAACAAAAAAAGTTTCGAAATATTCAGTTGACAAACAACTGAAAAACAGAAATGGTTTTTTCAAGAGATTGTTTGCAAGTAAAGAAGTAAAGCAAAAACGTAAAGAAGATAGACAAGCAAGAAAAATTAAGCGTAAAGAGGCTAAAGTATTAAAAAAGAAAGGAAAAGTAGAACAGAGAAGAATAAAAAAATATCAGAAAACAAGAAATGAGCCCGATTATGTGCATACAAAAAAAGATGCATATAAAACCATGAAAAAAACAAAACGGACTCAAAAACGACAATTTAAAGGTAAAAATAGAGATCCATGGGTAAAAAGAATTTTTCAAAAGAAACATGAAAGAGATAAAGTTAAAAGAGGTAAAGAAGATAGAGCACGACAATTTAAAGAACCATTTTTTAAGAAATTATTTAAACGCAAAAAAAGAAAACGTAAAACTTAATTAAATACAAATATTATGGAAGAGCATCTCGATAAACTGATATATGTAATTATTGCAGTTGTTATTGCAATTATAAGTGCAGTATCAAACTCAAAAAAAAAGAAGGCTATTAAAAATTTAAATAAAACTACTCCTACTCCTGTAAATTCCGGGAGCAAGCCTCTTTCATCAACACCACCTAATTTGCCAGGTTTTGATACACTTTTTGAAACTATTAAAGAAACAAAGCCTGCAGATACAATAGTTGAAGAAGAACCGATAGAAATAAAACCTGCTAAAAAACAAGAACCCAAAGTAAAAGAATATTCTTATGAAGAAATAGCTTATGAAAATAAAGATGAAATTGAAATAGATTCTATAATTGATGATTTTGACCCGCAAAAGGCAATTATTTATTCAGAAATAATAAATAAAAAGCATGATTAGGGTATAAGAATAGAACTATCCCCATAGCTTAAAAACCTAAAATTATTATCTAAAGAATAATTGTAAACTTTTCTCCACTCCTCTCCTATTAATGCTGCCACAAGCAGAAGCAATGTGCTCTTTGGCTGATGATAATTTGTAATTAGAGAATTTATTACTTTAAATTCATAACCGGGAACAATAATGATTTGTGTTGATGCTTGAATATGAGATAAATTATTATTGCTCATGTACTGCAAAATGGCTTGCAAAGATTGCTCAACACCAATTTTTTGTTTTTGATTATATGGCTCCCATTGAGTAATATGAAATTTATAATTGTTATTTAATATTTTAACACCAATCCAATAAATACTTTCTAAAGCACGTAACGAAGTAGTACCTACAGATATAATTTTATCGCTATATTTTATAAGATTCTCAATTAGTGCCTTATTGATAATTATATGTTCGGTATGCATTTCATGTTCGGCAACAGTTTCAGACTGTACAGGACGAAAAGTCCCTGCGCCAACATGTAATGTTAATTCTTCAATTTTAACATTCTTGTTTTTTAATTTATTAAAAACACTTTTCGTGAAATGCAATCCAGCTGTGGGAGCAGCAACTGAGCCATTTTTTTTTGAATAAATAGTTTGATATCGTTCCTTATCTATTAATTCTGAATTTCTGTTCAAATATGGTGGAATAGGAGTTAACCCACTTTTCTGCAAAATTTCTCCAAACGTAAATTTATCTTTTTCCCACAAAAATTCTAAAATATAATTTTTACCAATTTGATCAATCTTTTTAACTACAAGCTGTATTTTTTCATTATTGATCTCAATCTCTTTCAATAACTCATTATTCTTCCATTTTTTAAGATTACCAATCAGGCAAATCCATTTACACGAAACGGTTTGATTAAATGCCAATTGATAATCGGAAGGCTCATAAGGTTCAAGGCAAAATATTTCAATATCGGCTCCTGTTGGTTTTTTAAATTTTATTCTTGCCTGTATTACTTTTGTATTATTAAATATCAGTAATGAATCTTTTTCTATATAATTATCAAGATTGTGAAACTTATCATCTGATATTTGCCCTTTATTATATATTAAAAGTTTAGACATATCCCTTTTATCAAGAGGATACTTGGCTATTTTTTCATCAGGCAAATTATAGCTGTAATCTTTAATCTTTATATTTTGAATTGAATTCATATAAGGAATCAAAAATAAATAACTTTCTTTTGTAAAAAAAGATTTTAAAACATAAAGGTAATTTTCTGTGTAAATTTTTGATTTAGTAGACCTGTCCTTTAGGGCAGGGTAAACAAAGAACATAACATCTCCCCTTTCCGTCAGCCGCTTTGCGGCTGACGGAAAGGGGGGTTTAAAAAACGATTAATCCCCGACCTAAAGGTCAGAGCTACTGAAAAAGTATAAACTACTTTTATACAATTATGAAAAATGCCAAATTTTTTTAATAATTTTGCATGAAATTTTCCTCGAAAAATCTTCAAAGTTTTGAAGATTTAAAAAGAGACTTTATTATTAAATATATAATGCAATGAATTTTAAAATTGGTGAAAAAGTCAGGTATTTGAATGAAGTTGGTGGAGGTGTAGTAACTCGAATCATCGATGATAAAACTATTGAAATTGAAAACGAATATGGATTTAATGTGCCTGTTGCAAAAAAAGAACTGATTAAAATAAGTGAAGAAGAAACAAAAGAAGAAGATGCAAATATAGAAATTAATGAAGCCGAAAAGAAACAAGACCCTTTGACAAGCTCAGAGCAAGAAAAAATGGAATCTTATGTAACAAGTAATTCATATAATTATGCTGAACGTGATCAATGGGACTACATTGAAGAAAATGACAAAGAAACAAATACTGAAGCTATAATTGATGACAATAAAACAAATATTTACATTGCGTTTGTACCTGAAAGCAACAAAGATATAGGAGATTCAGATCTGAAAATATTTTTAATTAATGACAGTAATTATCAAATATTATACAATGTAAGTATTGAGCAAGAAAATGAATTTATAAATGTAGATTCAGGTGAACTTGAGGAAAATATTAAAACATTTATTTCAAGCTATAAAATAGAAGACATTAGTAAAATATCAAACATATTGGTACAAATAATTTTTTATAAGAAAACTTATTTTTCACCAAAACCACCTATCAATGAAATAGTTAAAATTAAGCCAACAAAATTTTTCAAAGACAATAGTTTTATCGAAAACGATTATTTTGATAACAATGCGATACTTATTCCTGTTTATTCAGAAAAGGAATTCATAGATAATATTGAAAAACTAACAAAGCATGACATTAAAAAAATAATTGAAGAAAAAAGAGATATTAAGCCGGACACAAATTCGAAACATAAAATTAAAAAAATAGATAAAAAACAAATTGTTGAGGTTGATTTGCATATAAATAATCTGATTGACAATCACAAGGGCTTGTCTAACGGTGAAATTATTAATATTCAACTTAATCATTTTAAGAAAAATTTAGAGAATGCTATTGCCAATAAAGTTGAAAAAATTGTTTTTATTCATGGAGTTGGTAACGGAACTCTTAAATTTGAAATACACAAAATACTTGAAGAAAGTTATCCTTTTATTCCTTATCAGGATGCTTCATTTAAAGAATACGGATATGGAGCAACTATGATCTTAATAAAACACTAAAAAATTCAGTATTTTTCACATTTCAGGTTACAATTTCAGTTAGATATATAATTTAAAAGTCAAACATTTTAATCAACAGAAATTGGAAAATCGAAATTAGAAATTTGGGGAAATACATGTAAATTCAGCCAAATTTCAAATTTGAGTCCTCTCCGAAAAGTCTTTTACCCCTAAATCCCATAAAGGGGACTTTTGCATTTTGTTGAAATTTAAGGTTTTCCCTTTGTATAAAGAGTGAAAAAACCTTAAATTTCAGCAAAAACGACTTTTCAGAGTGATTTCAAATTTCAAATTTTAAAGTTTCATTTTTTTAGGTTTAAGTAAAAGTGTATTTTTGTTCTGCTTTTTGTTCCTCCCCTTTGGGGAGGTTAGGAGGGGCTTTAAATAAATAGATATGATTGATGAAATGATTAATATAATTGAACAAGCATGGGATAAGCGTGAACTGCTAAAAGAAAATTCCACAAAAAAAACTATAATGGAAATAATTGAGTTATTAGATAAAGGGAAATTAAGAGTAGCTGAACCTGTAAATAACAAATGGAAAGTAAACGAATGGATTAAAAAAGCTGTTATACTTTATTTCCCGATTAGTGAAATGAAAAAAATTAATGCAGGTCCGTTAGAGTTTCATGATAAAATACCTTTGAAAAAAGATTACGACAAACTGGGAGTTAGAGTTGTTCCTCATGCAATTTCACGTTATGGAGCTTATATTGCCAAAGGAGTAATAATGATGCCCTCATATATAAATATTGGTGCTTACGTTGATGAAGGAACAATGGTAGATACATGGGCAACTGTAGGTACATGTGCTCAAATTGGTAAAAACGTGCATTTAAGCGGTGGAGTTGGAATTGGAGGTGTATTGGAGCCAATACAATCTATTCCTGTAATTATTGAAGATAATTGTTTTATTGGTTCACGCAGCATTGTTGTTGAGGGAATTAGGATTGAAAAAGAAGCTGTACTTGGGGCAAATGTTGTTATTACACAATCAACAAAAATAATTGATGTTACAGGGTCGGAACCAAAAGAAATACAAGGATATATTCCTGCACGTTCTGTTGTAATTCCAGGAACCTATACTAAAACATTTCCGGCAGGCGATTTTCAGGTCCCATGTGCTTTAATAATTGGCGAAAGAAAAGAATCGACAAATAAAAAAACATCCTTAAATGATGCATTAAGGGGCTTTAATGTAGCTGTTTAAAACACAAAAATTGTAATCAAATGAAAATTGGTTTCGACGCAAAAAGAGCATTTTTTAATAAAAGCGGATTAGGAAACTATAGCAGGAATGTTATTCGTTTGTTAAGCGAATTTTATCCAAATAATGAATATATTTTATATACTCCATCAACAAAAGATGCAATAGATTTTGAAAAATCAGGCAATATTTCCATTTCAACACCTGCCACAATTACAAGTTCAATTTCAAAATCATACTGGAGAAGTTTTCAATTAACAAAACAACTGCAAAACGAAAACATAGAAGTTTATCATGGTTTAAGCAACGAATTGCCAAATAAAATAAACGATACAAACATAAAATCCATTATCACTGTTCATGATCTTATTTTTATGAGATTTCCCGAATTATACAAACATGTTGACAGAAATATTTATATTAAGAAAATTAAAACAGGATGCCAATCTGCCGATAAAATTATTGCAATAAGCAATCAAACGAAAAATGATTTGGTAAATTTTCTAAATATTAAAGAAAAAAAAATAGAAGTTGTTTATCAAGGTTGTAATCCAATATTTTACAATAAAGTTGATGATATAAAAAAATCTGAAATTAAAAAGAAACTTTCGTTACCAAATAATTACATATTATATGTTGGCACAATTGAAAAAAGAAAAAACCTTTTAAATATTGTTAAAGCAATAAAGGAATTCAATATTGACATTGAACTTGTAGCTGTTGGCAGGAGAACAGATTATTACAATGAGATTGCAAATTATATTTCAAAAAATAATCTTAAAGACAAAATACACTTCTATCATTCAATTGAAACCATAGACTTACCTGCAATATATCAAATGGCAGAATTATTTGTCTATCCTTCAATATTTGAGGGTTTTGGTATTCCAATAATAGAGGCTATAAATTCTAAAATACCGGTTATCACATCACAAGGAAGTTGCTTTAGCGAAGCAGGTGGAGAATCAACAATATATATTGATCCAAATAATATTGAGGAAATTGCAAGATCAATAATAAAAGTTCTTTCCAATAATAGCCTAAAAAATAAGATGATTGAAAATGGTATTGCTTTTGCCCAAAAGTTCACAGATAAAAAAATTGCAAAAGACTTAATGAAAATATATTTAAAATAGATTTGTGAAAGAAGATTTTAGAACAGATGTTAAAAATGCACTTTTAGTGCTTAAACAAGGGGGAACAATTTTATATCCTTCCGATACAATTTGGGGGATAGGCTGTGATGCAACAAATGAAAATGCTGTTAAGAAAATAAATAAAATTAAAGGAAGCAGTAAAAGCATGTTGGTTCTAACTGATTCGGCAAATATGCTATATTCTTATATTGATACAATTCCTGATATTGCTTTTCAGCTTATTGAAGTTAGCGAGAAGCCGCTTACAATAATTTACCCTAAAGCTAAAAATCTTGCAAATAATATTCTGGGAAACGATGGCAGTATTGGGATAAGAATAGTAAATGATGACTTTTGCAAAGAATTAATAAGGCAATTACGCAAGCCTTTGGTTTCAACATCTGCTAATTTAAGTACCTCAAAAACACCGCAGTTTTTTGATGAAATTGATGATACAATATTAAGTTCTGTAGATTATACCGTTAAATGGAAACAAGATGATATTTTCAAATCAAAGCCATCATCAATAATAAAAATAGGTTTTGGGGGAGAAATAAAAATTATTAGGAAGTAGAATCAAAAATGATCAAACAACTAGGAAAATACATATTAATAATAATTTTTTGTGTTTCAGCAAGCTCGTTATTTTCGCAAAATACTATATCCAAAAACAATTCTGTTTGCATTACAAA